>ENA-OQCO01000701-OQCO01000701.1-human-gut-metagenome-genome-assembly--contig:-NODE-701-length-16961-cov-1.688191_pt1 | contig 16961 bp, 20 predicted proteins | sample MGYA00242500_ERZ504582 | MGnify/ENA primary metagenome ERZ504582 (study PRJEB26092, sample SAMD00036346) | human gut metagenome | host: Homo sapiens | study: EMG produced TPA metagenomics assembly of...
AAAACCATTAGCTGTGCTAGTGGTTTTCGAAAAGCTTTTAGCGATGTATCAAATTAATCCTCCAACTAAAGTGTTTCATTAGATAAGGTTTTCCGACCATTAATTAGTATATTAGAGGAGGATTCTTGATAAGATAGAATAATAGTTTAGCACATACTACATGGAATTGTAAGTATCATATTGTATTCGCCTCAAAATATAGACGTCAAATAATCTATGGGAAATACAAAGCAAGTATTGGTCAAATCTTCCTATTATGTGAAAGAAAAGGCATTGAAATTCATGAAGCAGAAGCTTGTCCAGATCATATTTACATGTTGGTGAGTATACCACTGAAGCTAAGTATCTCCTCATTTATGGGATATTTAAAGGGTAAAGTAGCTTAATGATATTCGACCGACACGCTAATTTAAAGTATAAATATGGGAATCGCAAATTTTGGTGTCGAGGGCTTTTATGTTGATACGGTTGGGCGAAATCAGAAGTGAATTGAAGCATATATTCGTAATCAATTACAAGAAGACGTGATAGCAGATCAGCTCAGTCTTTTCGAGGAATATGATCCGCTTACAGGTGAGAAGAATAAAAGAAAGTAGTCTAAAATAGACCCGCTAGTCGGGTCAGCTAGCAAAGGTGGTGCTGAAGGGAAACCATTCGGTAGGCCTTTAGGCCTCGGCTGGTAGCAGAGGCTTTCAGCCAAAGAGCAAACCACCCGTTCTCACGGGTGGTTTTGATTAAAAGGAGTTAAATATGATTTGTTTGGAAAAGGTAGAAGATATTCCAAGACTACAGGAACTTTTCGCGCAAATCCTAATCGTTCATCATCAAGCTCGTTCTGATATCCTTAAAGTAAAAGGAAGTAAGTTTACGGATAAAGAGTTATAAGGAGTAATAGGGGATGCAAATAAACCTGTATTTGTCTATGAAGATGAGGCTGGAACGATCTTGTGTCATCTCTTCTTGATAATTAAAGAAGTATCTGAAAATGATGGTCCTCAAAAACCTATTAAGACTCTCTTTATTGATGATCTTTGTGTTGAAGAAAAAGCTCGTGGACAAAAATTAGGAGAGAAGCTTTATCAATTTGCTTTGGACTATGCTACGGAGCAAGAATGTTATAATGCAACACTTCACGTATGGAATGATAACCAAGGTGCTCTAGATTTTTATGAGCATTTGGGAGTGAAACCGAGATATACAGAAATGAAAACTATCCTAAAATAGTAGTTTTTCACGAGATGAATTCAACTTATTTTTTATATCAAAAAGCAGCCCATAGATGTGACTGCTTCTTGATGATTAGTTTTTCTTTTTCATTTCACCATGTGGATAGTAAGTCCCTTCTGGCATATCGTTAATGAAAACATGGATAGCTTCCTTGGGAGCTTTTGCAACACGTGATACAACTTCAGTAACTTCGCGAGCAAGTTCAATTTTTTGTTCTTCTGAACGACCTTCAAAGAGATCAATTTTTACAAATGGCATAATGCATCTCCTTAGTTTTTGATAGTCCTATTATAGCACTAATTAAGATAAGATTCTAAAGTTTTTGGAAATTCTCGAAATAATGCTAGACTATGAATTAATTTGAAAGTAGTAGGTGCCTTATGATCTTAAAAACCTGTTTGCATTTTAAATTTAGCATATTCAAAGAGTTGAAAACCCTTACTAAAAATGCTAAAATAGTGCTAACTAGAGACAGTAAGGAGTAAACTATGACAATTGATTTTCACAGCCGAAGTTTATAAACGTAAAGAAGCTTTGATGGAGGACCTTTTTGGTCTTTTGCGTATTAATTCAGAGCGTGATGATAGTAAGGCTGATGAAAAGCACCCATTTGGTCCTGGACCAGTGAAAGCTCTAGAACATTTTCTTGCTTTAGCTGAACGTGATGGTTATAAGACTCGTAATATTGATAATTACGCTGGTGACTTTGAATTTGGTCAAGGTGATGAAGTCTTGGGTATTTTTGCACACTTGGATGTGGTTCCAGCGGGTAGCGGATGGGACACTGATCCTTATGAACCAGTAATCAAAGAAGGAAAGCTTTATGCCCGTGGTTCATCAGATGATAAAGGGCCAACAATGGCTTGTTATTATGCTTTGAAAATTATCAAAGAGCTTGAGCTTCCAGTATCTAAGCGTGTTCGCTTTATTGTTGGTACAGATGAAGAATCTGGTTGGGGTGATATGGATTATTACTTCGCTCATAATGGATTGAAAGATCCTGATTTTGGCTTTTCTCCTGATGCAGAATTTCCAATTATCAATGGGGAAAAAGGAAATATTACTGCCTATCTTCATTTTGAAGGACAAAACGATGGTGACTTTAGCCTCGTAAGCTTTAATGGTGGCTTGCGTGAAAATATGGTCCCTGAATCTGCAAGTGCAGAGTTTACGGCACCTATCACTTTACAGGAACTTGAGTCTAAACTTAATGACTTTGTTGCTGATCAAGCAGTAACCGGTCAAGTGACTGAAGAAGCAGGTGTTTTCCATGTGACTATTCATGGTAAATCAGCTCATGGTATGATGCCTCAAAATGGTATCAATGGGGCAACATACTTAGCACTCTTCCTTAGCCAATTTGACTTCAAAGCTAATGCTAAGACTTATTTGGATTTAATTGCTGAAACACTTCATCAAGATTTCTTTTCTGAAAAGACAGGTCTTGCCTATACAGATTCTAAAATGGGTGAGTTAACTATGAATGCAGGTGTCTTTACCTTTAACAAGGAATCTGAAGATAATACCATTGCTTTGAACTTCCGCTACCCTCAAGGGGTTAATGTAGATGGTATTAAGGCTGGCCTTGAAAAACTGGAAGGACCTAAGGCGGTCAGTCTTTCAGAACATGGTCATGTGCCGCATTACGTACCAGTTAGTGATCCTATGGTACAGACACTTCTTTCGGTTTATGAGAAACAGACAGGTCTTAAAGGTCATGAACAAATCATTGGTGGTGGTACCTTTGGACGTCTCCTTAAACGTGGTGTTGCTTATGGTGCTATGTTCCCTGGTTATGTCAATACCATGCACCAAGCAAATGAATTTACTGAAGTTGAGGACTTATACCGTGCAGCTGCCATTTATGCAGAAGCTATCTATGAGTTGATCAAGTAAAAAAAGAGACATTTTGTCTCTTTTTTTTGGAGGAAAATATGGAAACACTTGAAGAATTGACACAAGCTATTATGGCTGACGAACAAAATAAAACGTATACTGAACAAGGTATCAAACCCTTGTTTAGTATTCCAAAAACTGCGAGGATTAATATCGTAGGACAAGCTCCTGGTATCCGAGCTCAAGAGTCTGGACTTTACTGGAATGACCCTAGTGGAGATAATCTACGGGATTGGATGGGTGTGTCGCGAGAAGAATTTTATGAATCAGGTCTGTTTGCCATTGTACCAATGGATTTTTATTTCCCGGGGCATGGAAAATCTGGAGATTTAGGGCCCCGCAAAGGTTTTGCTGATAAATGGCATGAGAGAGTTCTAGATTTAGCTCCAAATATTCAATTAACTATACTTGTGGGAAACTATGCTCAGCATTACTATTTGCATCAAAAATCATCAACTAAATTAACAGATACAGTTAAACATTACAGAGATTATCTTCCAGACTATTTTCCTTTAGTGCATCCGTCACCACGAAATAATATCTGGCAAGCGAAAAATCCATGGTTTATGAAAGAAGTGCTTCCAGATTTAAAAAGAATTGGTTCAAAAATCTTGAGTCAATGAATTCAGATATTTGACCTTGAATAGTCACTAGTGATTCGTAATAGGTCAATGAGGAACCATGGGGATACTCGAATATTGTTAAGATTTTTGCCCTTTGGGGCTTTTTTGGTGTTATAACAAAATCTTTTGAAAAATACAATTAACAATATCTTAAGTCTAAACTTATTCATTGCAATCTATTTCTAATTTTAAGAGGAGGTAACATATAAAATTAAGATAGCTATTTTAGACTAAATAAATTATTATACTATGATTAGAAACAAGATGACAAATGAAAAATTCCGAAAACGTTAATACAATTACTATTGGCAGAAAATTTAACGGTGTTAGGCTTTGGTTGTTAAGAAAATTTGTGATATGGGAAGAAGAGATTCGCAATGTTTTTCAATCAGAAAGTATAGCTTTGGAGATGCCTATGTTCTTTTGGGTACAACCATTCTTGTGATGGAAGCGGTTGGTGTACAGCATTTTAAGGTTTCAACTTCAGCTGTCACTGATACGCCACTCAGTGTTTCTGTGCTAACAGATACCGCTATCAATTCATCAACTGTTAATCATTCAGAGAAGCAAGTTGTTTCTGTCAAAGAAGACGGAAATATCACTTTCCCAACAAGTGTTGTTACAACTGATATTTTTGAAGATGCTAAAGCCTCTGCGATAAAAAGGGGTAGAAGTCGAAGAAACTACATTTCAATCACATACATCTTTAGAGAGTGCTATTGCTGACAATCATGCACAATCAAAAGAGATTAATACAGTTGGTTATGGTTAACAGAAAGTAAAAGAAGACCACAAAAAAAGATTTAGCTGATTATGATAAAGCAAAGGCTAAGTATGATTCTAAAGTGGCTGAAAATCAGCAGCGGATAAAGTAAACTCTGCTTCTAAAGCATAGTATGATACTGATTAAGCTACTATGAAAAAGATATAGCTAAATATCAAGCTGATAAAAAACTTATGATGCAGTATTGTAAGAATGTAATAATCAAATATTGACTTATGGTTCTAAAGTATTCGAAAAAGCATCAGCAGATAAGACGACGGCTGAAACTAAAGGTAAGTATTATGCAGAAATATCTGTTTATAATATATCTAAAGTGCAATACGATAAAGATTTACAATAAAACTAAGCTAAGAAAGTACAGTATGATAAAGATAAAGTAGCCTATGACAAGCTTTTGATATTAAGGATGAAGAAGACGATGCTAAAGCTCAGTATGAAGTTTATCTTATGAAATACAATATAGACCTAGAGTAATACGCTAAAGAAGCTTATGATAAGTACATGAATGATAATGGTTTCCAAAGTCTAATAATGAGACTGAATTCATTCAAATTACATAGGTGACAAATTTGTTGTCACCTATGATAATTTGAATCAGTCAAGCATGCGTGAATATACGGATATGCATTTAATTAAGCATGTGATTAACTGTTATGAGATTTTGAGCCTTTCATCAAATGATGGCAAATGGGTTGTTGCAGTAGGTACGGACCTAACTACTCCAACACCAAAAGTGGTTTAAGTTCCAGCTAGACCGGTTGAACCAAAAACACTAGAAAAACCAACTGTTGTATGGCATAAGAATTATGTTATTGAGATGGTATCTTTTTTTACCACCTACACCACCGACTCCAGATACTGAAGTTCCTCAAGCTGAGTTGCCACAAACTGGTGAGCACACAAGAAATGCAGGATTACTTTGATTTATTTCGATGATTTTTTTCAGCTTTCGTAGGATTCTTCAAACATCGTAAAGAAGACTAAGTGATGCTACTATATTATTTCTACCTTCAAATTTGATTCTAATTTTAGGGTCTAGTTTTATTGTTTTAAAGTTTTTGATAGCCTTTTCATACTTATCGTTGCAATTTGAAGAACACTCATGTTATAATAAATTTGAATGACTATATAGAAAGATGTAAGGAAATCTGCATGGATGAATTAAAAAAGCTCGCCGGTGTATACGCTGCTGGATTTGTTGAAGATGGCATGGTTGTTGGACTAGGTACTGGCTCAACAGCTTATTTCTTTGTAGAGGAGATTGGTCGTCGAATAAAGGAGGAAGGTCTCAGTGTAGTAGGTGTAACGACGTCTAGTCAAACAACGAAGCAAGCTGAAGGTCTAGGTATTCCTTTGAAATCAGTGGATGATATTGATAGTATTGATGTTACCGTTGATGGCGCCGACGAAGTAGATCCTCAACTCAACGGCATTAAAGGTGGCGGTGGTGCCCTCTTGATGGAAAAAATCGTTGCCACACCTACGAAAAAGTACATCTGGGTAGTTGATGAGTCTAAGATGGTTGATCAACTTGGTGCTTTTAAATTACCAGTCGAAGTTGTTCAATATGGCGCTGATCGCTTGTATCTCGACTTTGAATCTAAGGGCTATAAGCCATCATTCCGAGTAACTGAACAAGGTGATCGCTTTGTTACAGATATGAAGAACTTTATTATTGATTTGGATCTCGGCAAAATTAATAACCCAGTTGCTTTAGGTGACGAACTAAAAGCTATGACTGGTGTTGTTGAACATGGCTTATTCAATGGAATGGTTAATAAGGTTATCGTCGCTGGAAAAGATGGTGTTAAGATTGTTGAGGTTAAGGATTAGTCCTGTTTAATTTTTCTTTTAAATTGTAAATGAATAAAGTAACCTAATAGTGATGTTATCACTAGATTATTATATAGAAAGAAAAGAGGTAATTTCGAAAGATTTTAGCTCTTTGTGGTGTTGTTATGTCCAAATTTAATCGAATGCATTTAATCGTTCTTGATTCAGTAGGTATTGGTGCAGCTCCAGATGCTAATAATTTTGTCAATGCTGGTGTTCCTGACGGAGCTTCAGATACCCTTGGACACATTTCTAAAACTGTTGGTTTGAATGTGCCAAACATGGCTAAACTTGGTCTTGGAAATATTCCTCGCGAACAACCCTTGAAAACTGTTCCAGCTGAAAGCAATCCAACTGGTTACGCAACTAAGTTAGAAGAAGTCTCTCTTGGAAAAGATACCATGACAGGTCACTGGGAAATCATGGGACTTAATATTACAGAACCTTTTGATACTTTCTGGAATGGATTCCCAGAGGAAATTCTTACTCAAATTGAAGAATTCTCAGGGCGTAAGGTTATTCGTGAAGCCAATAAACCTTATTCTGGTACAGCAGTTATCGATGACTTCGGACCACGCCAAATGGAAACTGGTGAGTTAATTATTTATACATCAGCTGACCCAGTTCTTCAAATCGCAGCTCACGAAGATATTATTCCTGTTGAAGAATTGTATCGTATTTGCGAATTTGCTCGTTCTATCACTTTGGAACGTCCAGCTCTTCTTGGTCGTATCATTGCTCGTCCTTACGTTGGTGAGCCTGGGAACTTTACTCGTACATCTAACCGTCGTGACTTGGCTATTTCACCATTTGCTCCAACTGTTTTGGACAAATTGAACGAAGCAGGAATTGACACTTACTCAGTTGGTAAGATTAGTGATATCTTCAATGGTGAAGGTATCAACCACGATATGGGTCATAACAAATCAAATAACCACGGTGTGGACAATTTGATTAAAGCTATGACATCAGAAGACTTTAAACATGGTTTCTCTTTCACAAACTTGGTAGACTTTGATGCCCTTTACGGACATCGTCGTAATCCACAGGGCTACCGCGATTGCTTGCATGAATTTGACGAGCGCTTGCCTGAAATTATCGCTGCTATGAAAGAAGATGATCTCTTGATGATCACTGCAGACCATGGTAATGACCCAACTTATGCTGGTACAGACCATACTCGTGAATACATCCCATTCTTGGCTTACAGCCCTTCCTTCAAATGTAGTGGCTTGATTCCAGTTGGACATTTCGCTGATATCTCAGCAACAATTGCGGATAACTTCGGTGTTGAGAAAGCCATGATTGGTGAAAGTTTCTTGGATAAACTTGTCTAAAATGAAACGTTGTACTTTTCTGTTTCGTGGGATAAATGTCGGCGGTCATAATAGGGTAGTCATGGAAAAATTCTGCCATGACCTTGAGAAACTAGGTTTTAAGAATGTTTCTTCCTTTATTAATAGTGGAATTTTTTTCTTTGATTCACTGATGAAAGAAGAACTACTTTTAGCCATAGAAGAATTTCTGAATAAGTCTTACGCCTTTATTAATGTCTTTTCCCTTTTTACACTAGAGGAATACCAAAATGAGTGTAAATATCTACCGAAATGGTGGGAAAATGATTTGTACAGAAAAGATGTCCTCTTTTATACAGTTCAATTAGACAAGGATGAATTGAAGAGAGTAATAAATTCTTTTGATTTGGCAGATGAGACTCTTCATTTTAGGGAATTAGGAGTCTACTGGGGGAAACATGATAAGACAAGCTACAATCAAACGGTTTATCATAAAAACCTATTAAAGTCATCATTTTATTCTTATATTACGATTCGAAATGCAAGAACTTTTTCAAACATTGGTCATTGTTTGAAAAAATAAGGAACTAAAGGAGATTTAGAATGTCACTACTTGAAAAAATTAGAGTTACGCAAACCTTTTTGGAAAACAAAGGAATTGAAAAACCTGAGTTTGGTTTGATTTTGGGTTCTGGACTTGGAGAATTGGCTGATGAGATCCAAGATGCTATTGTAATCGATTACGCAGATATTCCAAACTGGGGGCAATCAACAGTAGTCGGTCATGCAGGTAAACTTGTATATGGTACTTTGTCTGGACGTAAGGTATTGGCTCTTCAAGGACGTTTCCATTTTTATGAAGGAAATCCTCTTGAAGTGGTAACTTTCCCTGTACGTATTATGAAAGCTCTTGGTTGTGAAGGTGTTATTGTAACTAATGCTGCTGGTGGTATTAGCTTCGGTCCTGGTACTTTGATGGCTATTACTGACCATATCAATATGACTGGTCAGAACCCATTGATCGGTAAAAACTTGGATGACTTTGGCCCACGTTTCCCAGATATGTCTAAAGCTTACACTCCAGCCTACCGCGAAATTGCTCATAAAGTGGCTGATAAACTTGGAATCAAGTTGGAAGAAGGGGTTTATCTTGGAGTAACTGGTCCAACTTATGAAACTCCTGCTGAAATTCGTGCCTTCAAGTCATTGGGGGCAGATGCTGTTGGTATGTCAACAGTTCCTGAGGTTATCGTCGCAGCACATTCTGACTTGAAAGTTCTGGGCATTTCATGTATCTCTAACTTTGCAGCTGGTTTGCAAGAAGAATTGAACCACGAAGAAGTTGTAGAAGTAACTGAACGCATTAAGGGAGACTTCAAAGGATTGCTTAAAGCTATTTTGTCGAAACTCTAAGAAATGATTTCTCAGGTAAGGAAACGTTTAAGGTTGTTACCAAAATCCCTTAAGCTGAGTTTAGCCGTTATTGGAACTGGGATTGCTTCAGGTTTTATTGGAATTTTTTGCCACTACCTTCTAGAATTTATACAAGTTATTGTGTTTGGTAAAGATAAAGGGAACCTCTAGTTACAGTTTCAATCAGTGAGTGCTTTTCGAAGACTCTCAGTCTTACTTGTTGTTGGGATCTTATCTAGTTTATTTTGGTATTTTCTTCAATGACGTGTCACCTTACTTTCCATTAGCAAAGCTAAGAAACTCGTTGGTAAAAGGAACCCAAATTTCCTAGGTCAGTCTTCTACATGCATTAGTTCAGGTGGCAATCGTTGCTGCTGGAGCCTCAATAGGCAAAGAAGGAGCACCTCGAGAATTGGGTGCTCTCTTTGGTGGGAGTCTTTCTAAAGGATTGCATTTATTCATTTCCGATAGACAATTATTAATTGCTTGTGGTGCTGGTGCAGGGCTAGCATCTGTTTACCAAGTGCCTTTTGCTAGTGCTTTGTTTGTTTTGGAAACCTTGAGAGTCTGCTGGAAACTAAAGAATATCATTATTATTCTTGCGACCACTTATGTATCTGCTTATTGTGCTAAACCAATTGTTGGTGAACACACTTTATATATAGTCGATAAAGTGACTATTGATTCTTCCAGTTTTATACAGGCAATCATCTTAGCATTATTTGTAACACCCCAATTTTATGGGAAACGGACAGGTTTTAGCTCAATGGATTTTTTCTGGGAACTCTTCAGCATATCTTCCTGTCATTCTCATCATCAAATGTCTATTAGTCTGTCTACTTTTAAGGAGTGGTGCTTATGGTGGAACTCTGACGCCATCGTTTGCTATAGGTGTAGGTACGGGTTATCTGATAACGGTGCTTCTTAGAAATTTTGGATTTTCTCATAGTCTTAGTTTAGGAATGCTACTAGGGATAACGCCTGATCCCCCTAACAGGAATAGCCTTGGTTGTTGGTTTTACAGGTACAGGAGGAGTTATCGTATTCCCACTTATACTAGCAAGTATCTTATCAAGGATAATAAACAATAAATGGAAAGAAAGATCATGAATATTCATTTTATCTTACACGAAAAATTTGAGGTTCCAGGAGCTTATTTGAAATGGGCTCAAAAGCGTGGACATCATATTTCGTAAACAAAGGTTTATGAGGAAGAAGAACTTCCAGAAACTGTTGATGATATTGATTTCCTTATAGTAATGGGCGGACCTCAGTCACCTGATGAAGATCGTCAAGTCTTTCCATACTATGATCCAAAGGCTGAAATTGCATTAATTCAAAAAGCCGTTGATGCTGATATCTATATTGTCGGGGTATGCTTAGGGGCTCAACTTTTATCTGTAGCTTATGGTGGAAAATATGAACATAGTCCAGAACGTGAAATTGGCGTTTTCCCTTTGACCTTAACTGATGAAGGATTAGCTGATGAGCACATTAAAGATTTTGGTTCTACTTTAAACACGGGTCACTGGCATGGTGATATGCCTGGTTTGAGCGACAAGGCAGTTGTTCTTGCGACTAGCAAGGGATGTCCACGCCAAATAATTTGCTTTAGCCCTAAACATTATGCCTTCCAAGCACATTTAGAGTTTGACCTTGAAGCGATTGATTTACTGATAGCTGCTGATGGTGAAGAGCATTTGTACCAGCAAAATAAACAGTTAGATTTTGTTCAAACACCAGAACAATTGTATAATCATGATTATTCTCGAATGAATAAAAAATTATTTGCTTTTCTAGATTCACTAACCCAGATCTAAACATTTAAGTAGCTCATATACTATTTATATAATAGTAGAAAACTTTAAAAAATATAACTTAAGGATTGCGGAGCAGGTATTTATATTTGAAAATGAGTGGAGAGTTTGGGAAATAGCTTACCTGCTTAGACGTGTAGAGCTATGTCAGCTTCCTTATTTTCAATTACTTTCTAGTTGCTCTTTAACCTTTATAAATAATAGAAAGGATGGGTTAACCGTATTCAATGAACTGAATACGGGCGGAGAAGAGTGAAAAAAGATAAACTGGATAGCATTGGCAATCTTCGTAAGTTTTTTATTTTTACTTCGTCTCTGTCGCCCTTTATAGATTAATTATGTCAATTCATATTTCTGCCAAACAAGGAGATATTGCTGATAAGATTCTTCTTCCTGGGGATCCTTTACGTGCAAAATTTATTGCCGAAAATTTCCTTGAAGATGCTGTGTGTTTCAACGAAGTACGTAACATGTTTGGTTACACAGGAACATACAAGGGTGAACGTATCTCAGTAATGGGGACTGGGATGGGGATGCCATCTATCTCTATCTATGCACGTGAGCTCATTGTTGACTACGGTGTCAAAAAATTAATTCGCGTAGGAACTGCCGGTTCTTTGAATGAGAATGTTCACGTTCGTGAGTTGGTTCTAGCACAAGCAGCAGCAACTAACTCTAATATTATTCGTAATGACTGGCCTCAATACGATTTCCCACAAATTGCAAGTTTCAATCTCTTGGATAAGGCTTACCACATCGCCAAAAATTTTGGTATGACAACACATGTTGGTAATGTTCTATCTTCTGATGTTTTCTACTCAAATTATTTTGAAAAAATATTGAGCTTGGGAAATGGGGCGTGAAGGCTGTCGAAATGGAAGCAGCAGCACTTTACTACCTTGCAGCCCAACACCAAGTAGATGCTCTGGCTATTATGACTATTTCTGATAGTTTGGTAAATCCAGATGAGGACACAACAGCTGAGGAACGTCAAAATACTTTCACTGATATGATGAAAGTTGGTCTTGAAACACTAATTGCAGACTAGTTTGTAAAAGGACGCCATTTGGTCGTCCTTTTGTGTTGTAGCTAATATCTGTTCGAAGTGATAATAAGTTAAAATTTTTCAAACTACTAGAAAAAATAAAAATATTTGGAAGAAGAAGACTTGTAATAAATAGGTAAATATCTGACAATTTAAAGTTTAACTACTAAAAATGTGAAAGATAGTTCACAATATAATGGAAAATGATATAAATTAAATGATTGATATCATAATGAAACGTTTTTTTGTTTTAAAAAATGACAATTGAAATGAAATTGTATTAATGTTATAATAATAATGGGGAATAATTAATTTTAATTTTTAGGAGCAATTTATATGAGTTCGCGTACGAATCGTAAGCAAAAACGTACGGGTAATAGATCGTGGGGGATGGTCAACGTTGGATTGACCATTCTGTATGCTATTTTAGCATTGGTCTTATTATTCACCATGTTCAATTATAATTTCCTATCCTTTAGGTTTTTGAACATCATTATCACTATTGGTTTGTTGGTAGTTCTTGCTATTAGCATCTTCCTTCAGAAGACTAAGAAATCACCACTAGTGACAACGGTTGTATTGGTTATCTTCTCGCTAGTTTCTCTGGTTGGTATTTTTGGTTTTAAACAAATGATTGACATCACTAACCGTATGAATCAGACGGCAGCATTTTCTGAAGTAGAAATGAGCATCGTGGTTCCTAAGGAAAGTGACATCAAAGATGTGAGCCAGCTTACTAGCGTACAGGCACCTACTAAGGTTGATAAGAACAATATCGAGATCTTGATGTCAGCTCTCAAAAAAGATAAAAAAGTTGATGTTAAAGTTGATGATATTGCCTCATATCAAGAAGCTTATGATAATCTCAAGTCTGGCAAATCTAAAGCTATGGTCTTGAGTGGCTCTTATGCTAGCCTATTAGAGTCTGTCGATAGTAATTATGCTTCAAATCTAAAAACAATTTATACTTATAAAATTAAAAAGAAGAATAGCAACTCTGCAAACCAAGTAGATTCAAAAGTCTTCAATATTTATATTAGTGGTATTGATACCTACGGTCCGATTTCAACAGTATCACGTTCAGATGTCAATATCATTATGACAGTAAACATGAATACACATAAGATTCTCTTGACGACTACTCCACGTGATGCATACGTTAAGATTCCTGGTGGTGGGGCAGACCAGTATGATAAATTAACCCACGCAGGTATTTATGGCGTTGAAACATCTGAGCAAACTCTGGAAGATCTTTATGGTATTAAGATTGATTACTATGCACGAATTAATTTCACATCTTTCCTTAAGTTGATTGACCAACTTGGTGGTGTGACAGTCTATAATGATCAAGCTTTCACACAAGGAAAGTTTGATTTCCCGGTTGGAGATATCCAAATGAATTCAGAGCAAGCACTTGGATTTGTTCGTGAACGCTATGATTTAGATGGCGGAGATAATGACCGTGGTAAAAACCAGGAGAAAGTCATTTCTGCGATTGTAAACAAGTTGGCTTCTCTAAAATCTGTATCAAACTTTACTTCAATCGTTAATAATCTCCAAGACTCTGTTCAAACGAATATGTCTTTGAATACCATTAACGCTTTGGCTAATACACAACTTGAATCAGGTTCTAAATTTACGGTGACTTCTCAAGCAGTAACAGGTACAGGTTCAACCGGACAATTGACCTCTTATGCGATGCCAAATTCTAGTCTTTACATGATGAGACTAGATAATTCGAGTGTGGCAAGTGCCTCTCAAACTATAAAAAATCTGATGGAGGAAAAATAAGTGATTGACGTTCACTCACATATTGTTTTTGATGTTGATGATGGTCCTAAAACTTTAGAAGAAAGTTTAGACCTGATTGGTGAAAGTTACGCCCAGGGGGTACGTAAGATTGTTTCAACATCCCATCGTCGTAAGGGGATGTTTGAGACTCCAGAGGATAAAATTTTTGCCAACTTTAAAAAAGTAAAAGCAGAAGCAGAAGCACTTTATCCAGACTTAACTATTTATTATGGAGGTGAACTTTATTACACCTTAGACATTGTGGAGAAACTTGAAAAGAATCTCATTCCGCGCATGCACAACACTCAATTTGCTTTGATTGAGTTTAGTGCTCGCACATCTTGGAAAGAAATTCATAGTGGGCTTAGTAATGTTTTGAGAGCGGGGGTAACGCCTATTGTTGCTCATATTGAGCGCTATGATGCCCTCGAAGAAAATGCTGATCGTGTTAGAGAAATCATCAATATGGGCTGCTATACTCAAGTCAATAGCTCACATGTCCTCAAACCAAAGCTCTTTGGAGATAAAGATAAAGTAAGAAAGAAACGTGTTCGCTTTTTCTTGGAGAAAAATTTGGTTCATATGGTTGCTAGCGACATGCATAATCTTGGTCCAAGACCACCATTTATGAAAGATGCTTATGAAATTGTTAAAAAGAACTACGGCTCCAAACGTGCTAAGAATCTTTTTATTGAAAATCCCAAAACATTACTAGAAAATCAATATTTATAGGAGATATTATGAATCAAGATAACACTAAAAGTGATGAAATCGACGTACTAGCATTGCTACATAAACTTTGGACGAAGAAGCTTTTGATTCTTTTCACAGCTTTTTATTTCGCTGCTTTCAGTTTCTTAGGTACTTATTTTTTTATCCAACCAACATATACATCAACAACGCGTATCTATGTTGTTAATCAGGCAACAGATAATAAGAATCTTTCTGCTCAAGATTTGCAAGCTGGTGCCTTTTTGGTAAAAGACTATAAAGAGATTATTACATCAAACGATGTCTTGTCAGAAGTTATCAAAGATGAAAAATTGAATATGACAGAAGCAGAACTTGCTAAAATGATTTCAGTTAATATTCCTACTGATACTCGTCTTATTTCAATTTCTGTTAATGCTAAAACTGGTCAAGATGCGCAAACACTTGCCAATAAGGTTCGTGAAGTTGCTTCAGAAAAAATCAAGAACGCGACAAAAGTTGAAGATGTCACAACGCTCGAAGAAGCTAAATTGCCAGAGTCACCATCTTCACCAAATATCAAACTTAATGTGCTTCTTGGGGCAGTGCTTGGAGGATTCCTTGCAGTGGTTGGTGTATTGGTACGTGAAATCCTAGATGATCGTGTTCGCCGTCCAGAAGATGTGGAAGATGCCCTTGGAATGACACTTCTTGGAATTGTCCCTGATACAGATAAAATTTAAGGAGAAGAAATGCCTTTATTAAAGTTAGTTAAATCAAAAGTAGACTTTGCTAAAAAGACGGAAGAGTATTATAACGCTATTCGCACAAATATTCAATTTTCTGGTGCTCAGATGAAAGTGATTGCGATTAGCTCTGTTGAAGTTGGTGAAGGAAAATCAACGACATCTGTTAACTTGGCGATTTCATTTGCTAGTGTTGGGCTCCGAACACTTCTGATTGATGCGGATACGCGTAATTCTGTTTTGTCAGGTACATTTAAATCAAATGAGCCTTATAAAGGTCTTTCAAATTTCCTTTCAGGAAATGCCGATCTAAATGAAACGATTTGCCAAACTGATATTTCTGGTTTAGATGTTATTGCATCTGGTCCAGTTCCACCTAATCCAACAAGTCTTGTGCAAAATGACAATTTTAGACATTTGATGGAAGTTGCTCGTAGTCGTTATGATTATGTCATCATCGATACACCACCAATTTGTATGGTTATTGATGCAGTTATTATTGCCCATCAGGCTGATGCCAGTCTTTTGGTTACAGCAGCTGGAAAAATTAAACGTCGTTTCGTAACTAAGGCCGTTGAACAATTGGAACAAAGTGGTTCTCAGTTCTTAGGGGTCGTCCTTAATAAAGTTGACATGACAGTTGATAAATATGGATCTTATGGTTCTTACGGATCATATGGCGAGTATGGAAAAAAATCTGACCAAAAAGAAGGTCATTCAAGAGCACATCGTCGTAGAAAAGGATAGCATAATGGGGATGATGCGGCTCCTTATAACCTTAACAGATTAAAAAGGGGTTTAGAGTGAAAGAAAAACAAGAAATTCATCGCATTGAAATTGGTATTATACAGTTGGTTGTGGTTGTTTTCGCAGCTATGGAGCAAATAATGGAAGTTTTTGAGGATGGCTCATCACCTGAACCGGAAGAGCATAAGTTAGTAGAATTAAAAAAATTTTCTCACAGAGAGATAATTATAAAAAGAGGGATTGATATTTTAGGGGGATTAGTTGGTTCAGGTTTATTTCTTATCGTGGCTGCATTGCTCTATGTCCCTTACAAAATGAGCTCGGAAAAAGATCAAGGGCCAATGTTCTATAAACAAAAACGCTATGGGAAGAATGGTAAAATTTTTTATATTTTGAAATTTAGAACAATGATTCTTAATACCGAGCAGTATCTAGAACTTAATCCGGATGTTAAAGCTGCTTACCATGCCAACGGCAATAAGCTAGAAAACGATCTACGGGTAACGAAGATTGGATCATTTATAAGACGACACTCAATTGATGAACTGCCACAATTTATCAATTTTCTTAAAGGGGATATGGCATTAGTTGGTCCAAGACCAATTCTGCTTTTTGAAGCGAAAGAATATGGGAAACGCCTCCCTTACTTACTCATGTGCAAACCAGGAATCACTGGTTATTGGCAAGTTCCTCTATTTTCAGATAATGGAGTACTTCAATCAGCAAAGGGGGTGGCATGAATGGCCCCAATAGATTCAGAAGTTATAGACACTAAAGATAATTCTAAAGTTTTAAATGATGATGTTGCGATTGAATCTATTATAGTACCAGTTAACAACAAAGTAAAAAAATCAAAAGCAATTTTGCATAAAATTGAAAGAGCTTCATATTTTAGCATTAAAAGAATCTTCGACATAATTTGCTCATTGCTTGGCATTATAGCATTAATTCCAGTAGCAATAGTAACTAAAATATGTTACATAGCAACAGGAGATAAAAAATCAATATTTTATAAACAAAAGAGAATCGGAAAAAATGGTAAACCGATATATAT
>ENA-OQCO01000703-OQCO01000703.1-human-gut-metagenome-genome-assembly--contig:-NODE-703-length-16919-cov-2.762030_pt1 | contig 16919 bp, 14 predicted proteins | sample MGYA00242500_ERZ504582 | MGnify/ENA primary metagenome ERZ504582 (study PRJEB26092, sample SAMD00036346) | human gut metagenome | host: Homo sapiens | study: EMG produced TPA metagenomics assembly of...
CTCATGATGCACGGCTGATAGAGATCCTGCTGGGAAAGCTTGTCTTTCTCTGTATAAATACCACCACTTAAAAACGGCTCATGGAGAACAGAGTTGATCTCATTGAAGGTCAGCCAGTATTTAACCTTCTTGCCGTATCTTGCAAAAATAGTTCTCACATATCTCTCGTAGAAACCGATCATCTTTCTGTTTACCCAGCCATCGTAGGTTTTTGCAAGATGAAGCGGGGTCTCATAATGGGAGATTGTGACCAGTGGCTCGATTCCGTATTTATGGCATTCGTCAAAAAGATCATCATAAAACTGAAGACCTTTTTCGTTTGGTGTCTCCTCATCGCCATTAGGGAAAATTCGGCTCCATGCAATAGATGTACGGAATACTTTAAAACCCATCTCCGCAAATAATTTCACATCTTCTTTGTACCGATGATAAAAATCGATTCCGATAAGTTTCATGTTATCCGGTGTAGGCTCTTCCGTTCTGGGGCCTACGATTCCGTGTGGTGTTACATCCTGTGTGCATAAACCCTTTCCATCTTCGTTGTATGCACCCTCGCACTGGTTGGCAGCAACTGCGCCACCCCATAAAAAATTCTTTGGAAATGACATTCTGGAATCCTCCTTATGTAATATATTCAAGCGGACATTCGGAATCCGCTTCGCTACTTCCTCATGAACAGATAAGTGGAATAACCGCTTATCATCTGTAAGCGGACATTCGGAATCCGCTTCGCTACTTCCTCATGAACAAATAAGCGGAATAACCGCTTATTTGTTCATGAAGTGATATAAAGCACCTATTAAATTTGCGTCATTGTAGAATTGACAGTTTGTGATCTTCGGCTCCGGAACATATGGTGTTATCTTTCGCAGTGGAATATTCTTCATTACTTCATCCAGGCTCTTCTGAAGATATTCATGCAGAAGCGGCTGCTGGCTGATGCCTCCGCCAATAGCAATGATGTCCAGATCCAGATAAATATTCAGGTTATAGATCTGTACTGCAAGACGGTCTGTAAACTCTCTCAGACCTGCCAGAACTTTCTCATCACCTTCATTTGCCAGACCAAATATCTTCAATCCGTCGTAAATCTGCCAGTCCTCTCCTGTATGCTTTGCAACAGTCTTTGCAAGTCCTTCCGCACCACTGATCATTCCCCAGTAGCTGTCCATCTCTGCCGGATTCTTCGCCTCTGTGCATATATAGCTGTATTCGCCTGCGGTGAAATGATTTCCGCGGAAAAGCTTTCCGTTGAGGATGATCCCGCCTGCAACACCGGTTCCGATAACAATAACAGCCCCATTTGTACAGCCCTTAAGACTTCCTCTCCAGAACTCGGCAAGTGCTGCACATTTTCCATCATTTTCCACGGAAACCGGAATTCCGTAACGCTGGGAAAGCTCTGTGCCAACAGTACTTCCTGCAAGATATGCAAGATATCCTGCTGTTACACAATATCCATTCCTGTTGTCCAGCATACCAGGCATGCTGATGGCAATACCTTCAATGCGGTTTTTGTATTTCTCCACAACACTGTCCAGAACTGCATAATAGTCCTCTTTTGTCTTTGTATGATAGTCTGGTGTGGGAACCTTATCTTTTTCAAGAATTTCCGCATTTTCGTCCATTAACGCGTATTTCGTAAATGTTCCGCCTGCATCAAAAACCAGATAATTTTTCATTTTCATTTTACCTCAAACTTTATTTCTCATCACCAAAATTCAACGCAAGCTTTGCAAAGAAATCTTCCAGTGTCAGTCTTGCATCCAGATATTTGTAAACACGGATCTCACGGTTGTCCTTACCATGGATGTATGTCATATTCTCTGCAATTCTTGGTGCAGGTACCATATCGTAGCTTACCTTTTCCAGCTCTTCCATCAGAACGGCAATGGTTCCCTGATCACCAAGTCCCCAGATCTCGCCCTGTGGCCAGTCCATTTCGTACTTGGCTGCTACATGGTTGAAATCCACCAGCTGCTCAAAAAGATATTTTCCGATCTTTCCACATGGGCGTACCTTCAGCTGAAGCTCTGCAAGAGAAACAGCCATCACTTTGTAAAGGCTCATCGGTACCTGCCATACCGGCACTTTGGAGGAGAATACCACGTTTACAGCGTTGATATCCATCATCAGATTGAACTCAAATCCTCCCTTTGGGTAGTCAGCTCCGCCGATCCAGATCACGGTCATTCGCTCTGCAATCTCCGGTTTCATCAGAAGTGCGGATGCAACGTCTGTGATTGCTCCCTGGCATGCGATGTATAACGGTCTCTTATCGTCTTTCATCGCTTCCTCGATAATGAATCTTGCACCCTCGGAATCGATTGGTGTATGCTCATCCTCAAGGGCGCGCGGTGCACCAAGCTTTACCGGATACTGGTCCTTAAGTCCCATAAGATCCATAACTTTGATGATCTCATCGTAGCTTGCCTGTGCAGTACCAAGCTCGCCGTACTGCTGTGGGTTTTTCCAGAAATGACCTGCAACAAGGCCTTTTACGTCGAATCTTGGTGTCATGAGATGATGTGCTACTGCATACTGGTCATCTGCCTCGTTTTTGCAGTCTGTATGTACGATCACCCTTACTTTTTTGTTTTCCGGTACTGTATAGGCGTAATTCCACATAATATTTTCCTCCTTATATAAAATAGATGTTCTGGTAATCGAAAGGAGCACCTTTCGATGCTCCTTATTTTTTCTTTTTTTGTTCGATTTTAATTTATGCGTTTTCTTTATTCCGCTGGTTCAGCTCTGCACGGATCTGCGGATATTTCTTATCCAGATCGTACGGAAGAAGTACAACTACAGCCATTACTGTAGATACCAGTGCAAGACCACCGAATGCGAAATTGATCGCTGTGTGGGTCTGCGGAAATTTTGTTGCAATATCTACACCGTCTGCAATTGCCTTGTCAAGTTTTGCCGCATCGTAGTTACCCCATACAAGAAACGCAGATACGATAGCTGATGCTGCTGCTGAGGAAACCTTATTTACGAATCCCTGGATTGCATTCTGTGTTCCGCCAAGGTTTCTTCCTACCTGCCACTCTGTATAGTCAAAGATATCAGGCATCATGGAGAAGAACATACTGGAACGGAAACCGAATCCAAGTCCGATCAGTCCAAGTGCTGCTGTTGCGATTGTTCCGTCAGATGTGAAGAACAGGATCGCATATCCAACGATATCTACGATCGCTCCAAACTGGATCAGCTTGATCTTGGCAATTCCCTTACCATTGAGATAAGCTGCAAGGATCATAGTCGGGATTGCAAGTAAGGTAAGTAAAGTAAGTGCCAGTGACATTCCGCTTACATCACCAACAATGTAAGTATAATAGTACTGCATTGCTCCGTACATGGAAAGATATCCAAGGAAAAGGAAAAATACCTCGCCAAGGAACATGAGGTAATATTTATTTTTTACAAGACTTCCGATATCCTTGATCAGAGAACTCTTTCCTGCTGACTTTGTCGGCGGGTTGATCTCTACGATAGAGAATACACAGATTGCCATGATGATGATAACGATGATTCCAAGTACAATGTTTGTGTTACGGTATCCGGTAGCCAGCGCTGCACCAGTTGCATCTTTGGAGCCGGAGAAGAAGTATACCATCGGAAGCACGAACAGGGAAGATGTCAGTGATCCAAGGTTTGAAAATACAGTACGTGTTGTAGAAATCTTGGTACGCTCTGTTGCGGATGCTGACAGAGAAGATACGATCGGTGCCATCGGAATGTTTACCAGAGTGTAACCAAATGAGAAAATGACGTAAGTTACGTATGCCCATGCAAGCTTTGCACCTGCGCTCCATCCTGTCGGAACGGAAAACAGAAGAACCATACCTACTGCAAGGACCGGTGCTCCGTAAAGCATCCATGGACGGTAACGTCCCATTTTTGTATCTGTACGGTCGATCATTGCACCTACCATGTAGTCTGTGAAAGCATCGATGAATTTTGTTACAACAAACATAAATCCAACAGCTCCAGCTGCAAGTCCCGCGCAGTTTGTGTAATAGAAGAGAAGGTATGTATTGGCAAGAAGGTATGCAAGATTACAAGCATAATCACTGATACCAAAACCGATACGCTGTCTCCATTTGAACTTTGTTGTTTCATAATATGCCGGTTCGTGTTTTAACTTTTGCATTTCTTTCCTCCACCTTTTTATGTTGATTTAACGATCCACTCAGGAACATGTAAATTTTTTCTGCGCGCCCTGTTTCTGGCGGATCAATCAGGTATGTCTCAACGACAAGCATATTATAAGCAAAGATTTTCCGTTTTTGTTATCATATTTTTGATGTATTTATCATTTTTTCAACATATTTCTAATATTTTTATAAACTTATTCAGAAATAAAATTCCTTGCGTTTATATTTCTCACGGTACTGTCCTGGGGTCATCTTCATATATTCTTTGAATACGCTGCCAAAATGGCTCTGGGAGTTGAAGCATACATAGTCACTGATCTCTGACAGAGTGGCATCGGAATACTTCAGAAGATTGGCAGCTCTTTTTACCCGGAATTTCAGAATGTAGTCCTGGATTTTTTCTCCGGTATCCTGACGGAAGATCCGTGACAGATGCCCCTGGCTGATCCCGATCGCTTCTGCAATGTCCTCCATGTAGATCTTGTGGTGGTAATTCTGTGAAATATAATCTTTGCACTGCTCTGTGTAGCTGGAAAAACTTCTCGTTTTTCTGGTATCAGCCACCAGTTTTGTAAATTTATAAATAGATCTTCTGTTCAGTTCTGTGATCTCTTCGATTTTCTGACACCGGTCGATCTGATTGATCAGGTAATCGCTGAGACGATAGGCATCTGCCGGTGAAACGCCTCCTGCAATAGCCTCCCTGGTAGCCATCGTTGTGGTTACAATGGCCAGATTTCTCTGATCATTAAATCGATTCTTTGAAAGAATTCCTGCTTTTTCAAAGAGACCGGAAGCACGTTCATTGATCTCTTCCACGTTTCCCTCACGGATGCAGTCCATTACATAGCGCTCTTCCATGTATGTGTGATGGAAGGCTGTTCCGTCCGGTTTGTCCAGTTCGATGCGGACTGTGTCATTCTCTTCCCGAACTTCTTTTTCCACAATAAGATTATTTTTTTCCATAAGCTTGTCCGACTGAACGTCTTTTCCCTCCAGAAGTTCATACAGGAAGCTTACAAAATTCAGCATTCTGTTCAAAGTCATCTGATCCGGATGACGTTCCTCCTTAGCAGGCATATGATATTTCTTGTAAAACTGGTGTATTTCCACGTAACTGAGCTGTTCCACGCATACGGGACCTGACAGATAGTATTCCTGTTCGCTCTGAACACAGAAAAAATAGATCTTGCCAAAAACCTTACAGATGGCCGGTACATCCTGTTCTTTTGCCTGACAGATCAGGGCATTGACCAGTTCCCCCGATATAGTCAGAGGATTCTGTTTTTCAGAAAATACGCCAACTCCCCGGACATCTTTTCCGGTTTCGTCCGTATAAAAAATGGGAATTCCCCACAGCACTTCCAGTTTTCTCAGCAATGTGTATTCTGCCATGTCGTGTCCTTTCGTTTATTGTTTATTTCCCGGGAGACTCGTTTATTTCGGGTAATATCTGGATAAATTATACGTGGTTTGGTGACGTTTCGCAATCACTTGTAAAACCCCAATATAACATTGCAGCTTTTTGTGTGCTGAGGTATGCTTATACTGATATTATCGAGAATTACCTGATTTGATTGATCTTATATTATAAACGAGAGGAGTTACTTATGAAAATATGCGGATTTAACAAAACAACTTTACTGGATTATCCGGGCCGGGTGGCCTGCACCATATTCCTGGGCGGCTGCAATTTCCGCTGTCCTTTTTGCCAGAATGGGGCTCTGGTAGTGGAACCAGGAAGCCAGCCTGAATATTCCCAGGAGGAAATTCTGGCTTTTCTAAAAAAAAGGAAGGGAATTCTGGACGGTGTGTGCGTGTCCGGAGGCGAACCGACGCTTTCTGACGGACTTCCGGATTTTCTTCACGAGATCAAAAATCTTGGTTATGATGTGAAACTTGATACCAACGGGTCACGTCCCTCTGTGGTAAAAAATCTCGCAGCAGACGGCCTCATTGACAGGGTCGCAATGGATATCAAGGCCTGTCCTTCCAACTATCATATGCTTACCGGCGTGAATGTTGATCTGGACGCGATCCGTGAAACTGCCGGATGGCTGCTGAACGGAGATCTTGATTATGAATTTCGTACTACTGTTGTACGTGAGCTTCATTCTGAAAAAGATTTTCAGGAGATCAGTCAGTGGCTAAGCAGTGCAAAAGCTTATTATCTCCAGGCTTACCGGGATTCCGACGGAGTTCTTATGCCGGGATTCTCTGCCTGCTCCGAAGAAGAAATGAAAAACTACCGGGATATCCTCCTTGAGACAATCCCGGTAGTCGAAATTCGAGGTATGGATCTGTAAGCTGCAGATCTGCAAAACGATCTGCTTACTCGTATATATGAAAACTTTTCGATCAGACGTTGATAAAGCAGTACCAATATCCACCCTTTCCACCTGAAGTATGAATATCCTGACATTCCTTAAAGTAGGGAAATCCAAACATATTGGCCATAAACCGTTCCTGCTGGCTGTACTCGCCGGGAACTCCCAGTATGTACTGCCCCCGGTGATTCCTGCATAGCAGAAGATGCCCGAAATTCTGATATCCATATATGACAAAACGGTTGTTGCAGAAGCAGCCGTTTTGTTTACATAAAACGGAACAATCGGATGGTTTGATCTTCCGGCAGTCTGTGAACTGACCGTCGTTGAAAGGTACATCACAAGATATGCCCGGAAGTGGTCGGGGTGGTCTCGAGCCCGGATTCGGGTGATTTGGCCCTGGCTGCGGCGGTCGTGGACCTGAACGCTTTGAGTCTGGTTCGGGTGGTCTCATTCCCAGTGCATTCGGTTCTGGTTCGGACGGCCTGGGACCCGGATGGTTTGACATTGACTCCGGCTGCCCTTGCCCCGGATAATTTTGTCCCTGTACTGGTGAACGCATCATCCCCAATAGATTTGAATCCGATTTTGGCGGGTGCATTCCCGATTGATCAGAACCAGATCCCGCTGTCCCTGAACCTGATTCTGCCGGTCTTACATCCATATGCGCAGTACCAGACCGGGATAGCTCCGGTACTTCCATATCCAACCGCTGTGAACTTTCCACACCTTCTTCCCGGATCTCTTCTGCAATCATAATCTTAGGCTCTGCTGCCGATTCTGAATTTTCTCCGCTACTCTTATTCTGACTCTCAGTCTCGTTCTCCTTTTTCCACTCCTGGAAATTCTCCGGCCGGATTGGCTGATCGTCCCATTCGGTTCCCCAGAATCCTCCGGCATCCGAGATCAGCAGCATTCCGCCAAGATCCTGAAGACTTTTCCCCATGCCTCCAATATCCCTGCATCCGTCTCCAGCATACACTCGATCCGCTCCTGCCCTGTAACACAGCTCCCGATCAGAATTCCGTCCAACAGCCCTTCCCGCCGCACAAAGCCATACACCCTGCACCGGCTTCCAGGCTCCAATCCCACACAGCGCAGGTGAACCTCCATCCGACACTTTCGGTCCATGGCTTCCACTCTCACATAACCACTGCTGCCATCTTTTTTCCCTTTACGATACTCGTACACATACGCAACAAAACGCTGATATCCGGCCAACGCGTGTCCCTCCGGTAATTCGGCTTCGTTAATATATATGAAGATTGTGGGAAATCATTCCTTGCATTTCAGCTACACTGCACCTGCAAATTATAAACAAAATATTCTCCCTGTTTCTCAGATATGTAACTTTCTATCGGATATATCTGATCTCTTATTTTCCTTTACCTTTATTTTTTCCTGACAAATGTAGAAGATTCTCCTTTCTTTTCTCATTGAGGCAACACAAGGTAACACAAACTTACGTTCTCTTATTTTTCACAAACAAAAAAGAACCCCTCAACCAAGGGATTCTCAAAGCTTTAGTCGAAGCGACAGGATTTGAACCTGCGACCTCTGCGTCCCGAACGCAGCGCTCTACCAAACTGAGCCACGCTTCGATATTTTGTTTTCAGTTGTTTGTGTGTTGCTCAACTGCAAGAGCTATTATATTAGAGTTTTATTGGTTTGTCAATAGAAAAAATTAAAAAAATTTCAAAAAAATCGAATTTTTTCTTTTTTCCTGCTTCGGGCGTGCATTTTCGCAGACCCGAAGCAGTTTTGGGAAAGGTTCTTTATAACATATCAAATATATTCAGGTGAAATATGTGCTTATTTCACTGTAACTGTTACCTTTTTTGTGATTCCGTTGCTGCTTACATAGATAACAGCTTTTCCTTTTTTCACACCTTTAACAACACCTTTGCTGCTTACAGTAGCAACTTTTGTATTGCTGCTTCTGTAGGTGATCTTTGCCTTTGAAGTAACAGCTGCCTTGATGGCTGTTGTTTTCTTTGCTTTTACACTTACAGCTGTTTTGGATGTGATCTTCAGGCTGCCTTTTTTCACTGTGATCTTGCAGGTTGCTTTGTAGCTTCCGCATTTTACTGTAATTGTAGCTGTTCCTGCTTTTTTTGCTGTTACTTTTCCGCCTGCGCTTACCACTGCAACGGATTTATTACTGCTTGTATAAGTAACTTTTCCGCTAACGCCTGTTTTTTTCACTGTGATCTGGCTTGTTCCACCCACAAATACAGTTTTCGCTGAAGCCGAAGCTTTTACAGACGGCTTCTTAACTGTAATTTTGCAGGTTGCTTTATAATTTCCGCATTTCGCTGTGATCACAGCTGTTCCTGCCGCCTTTGCAGTTACCTTTCCATTTGCGGCTACAGCTGCAACAGATGGTTTACTGCTTGTATAGGTTACTTTTCCGGTAACACCTGCGGTCGTTGCTTTCAGCGTCACCGTAGCTGGAGATCCTTTTACATAAAGCGTTTTCGCTGATGCATTCATTTTTACAGATGGCGTTTTTACAGTAAGCTTGTACTGTGCAGTTTTTCCTGCTGCAGATGTTGCTGTGATCACGGCTGTTCCTGCTGCTTTTGCAGTTACTTTTCCGTTCTTGTCTACAGATGCAACCGTTTCATTATCGGAAGCGTATGTTACATCCTTGCAATTTTCGCCTGTTGCTTCAAGCTGTCTGGAGCTTCCGATATAAAGAACTCCTGAATTTTCTTTAAAAGCAATTGTTCCATACACCAGCTGAACAGAAACATCCGCGTGATCATCACTGGAGACTCTTACTGTATAGGTTTCATTTTCCGGTCTCGCTACAGTAGAATCCAAAGCAACCACTCCATCTGCGGCTACACCATCCTGTACAAGATATGTTGTCTGTGAATCATGTCCGACACCTGTTGTATAGAAAACAGATACCTTCGGATTTTTGTATTTATCAAGATTTGCAAGCTTTACATGGGTGCTGTCCGTAAATTCCGGAGAAACATCCATCTCTTCTGTTGCCTGCGGTTTGATATAAATACCATCTGCAAATTCATATACATACGCACCGTCTGACATAATATACGTGATCCTGTTTACGGTTTTTCCTTCAAGACCTGCATCTTTTGCAAACGCAGCCTTATATACCTTCACCCACATCTCGTTCATATGACGCATACCATATTTTCCGCCATCTGTTGTTTCCAGGATCATTCCCTGGATCCCGGAGTTAACTGCAAAACCAGCATCACTCTTTGTGTCGCGGAGATATTTTGTGCTGGTTTCTTTTACTTTGATCTCATAATCTCCCCAACGAGAAGATGTATTGAGTGTTGCCTCCGCATCTGTCACAGTTGCCTTTACATTAAATTTTGTAGCACTGTATGTTCCATCTGCATTCAATGTTTTATACTGCCCAGGCTCTACCGTCGGAGTACGTCCCAGGGTGATCCCTGCTGCTTCTATATATGCTCCGCTTTCCGGAAGTTCTCCCGCTTCTGAAAGGATCCGCGCCTCTACATACGTTTTTGCATCTGTAGCTACACTAACCTTTTTTACTCCTGCGATCTCATATCCATTTTCTGTCAGATTCTGAACATCTGCATTTCCGAAAGCAGTGCTTTTTCTGGTTGTGGCAGATGTAACGGAATCATATTTGCGGCTCGTTGCATCTCCTGCATAAAATTCCTCGTATGACAGAGATGCAGTACCGTAAAGTGTTCCTGTCAGTGCCTGATGTCCATTTGCCGCCTTATAATAAATATCCGTTCCCGGAATCTGTGTATATCCATCCACTGCTCCCTTTACCCAGTAATAGGAGACATTGGAAACCGTGATCGGCTGGCCTGTCAGTGTGATATTTTTTGTCATATCCACATAATTGTCGCTTGAGATCATAACCGTGTAGATCTCATCCCCGGCCCTAGCTACACTGCTGTCAAAGGTTACCACCCCGTTCTCTGCCGCTGCATGATCTACAACATATGTTGTTTTTTACCATGGCCCCTTCCTGTTGTATAGTATACGGAAACCTTAGGGTTTTCATATTTGTCAAGGTCATCAACTTTAACCTGGGTTGTATTTTCTTTTACAAAAGCCGCCTGTACCTTCATTCCTGCTTCAGGCTGTTTTTTTACAAGAGGCGCTTTGTCTCCAAACTCATATACATAGGAGCCGTCCGGAGTAATATAAGTCACCTTTGATATTTTTTCCCCGATAAGCCCGGATCCTGCTGAAAATGCAAGTTCGTAAGGCTGTACCCAGATTTCATAGGTATGACGAAGTCCTATCTTCTTACCACTGGCGGTTTCAAGGATCACTCCCAGTGTATTTCCACCTACGGCAAAATCACCCTGTCTGGAATTGCGGAGATATTTTGTGCCGGCTTCTTTTACCACCAGCATGTAATCGCCCCAGATCGACGGTGCCTGGATCTGGGCAGATGCATCTGTGACCGTTGCCTTTACATCGAATTTTGTTGCACTGTATGTTCCGTCTGTATTCAGTGTTTTATACTGTCCTGCTTCCTGTGACGGTGCTTCATTCAGCGTAATATCTGCTGCCTCTGTATAGACACCCTCTCTCGGAAGCTTGGAAGCAGCTTTCAGCGCCTGTGCATCTACATAGGTTTCCGCGTCCACTGCAACACTTACATTCTTCACACCCTGGATCTGATATCCGGAAGAGGTCACCTCTGTGCTGTCCTCATTGGTAAAAATCTGATTTTTATTCGTTGTTGCCGAAGTGATAGCGTCATAGCTCTCCTGAGTGGTATCGCCGGCATAAAATTCCGAATAACTTAAGGTTGTCGTTCCGTACAGCTTTCCGGTCAGAGCTGTCTGCCCGTCTGCTGCTTTTACATAAACGCCTGTTGTACCTATCTGTGTATATCCCTCTGCCGGCTGCATGGACCAGAGATATTTCACTCCTGCAACAGTGATCTCAGAAGCATCCTGAAGAACCTCGCCTGCTTCTGCCATAAATGCTTCTCCATCACCGAATACCTCTTTTGTATCCTCCTGGATCTGCGCTTCCTCTTCCTGTTGAATCTCTTCTGCTGAAATTTCTGCTACTTCCTCCTGAATAGCTTCTGCAACACTTTCTTCCGGCTGGTCCTGGGAAACAGACTCCTGATCCTCGTTCTCTCCTTCTTCCTGTACTGTCTCTCCTTGTGTTTCTCCTGACACGTCACTAAAAACTTCCGCCTCAGACGCCATTGCCGTTACCGGCACTCCTGACGCGATCACCGCTGAGCTCAGAACGAGTGCAGCTGACTTCTTAAAAAGCTTCCACTTATGCATACCTGTCCTCCTCTTTGTTTTTTTATTACACGACTTTATACCAGATCACGGCCTTACAGCTGCTCTGGTTAATTGAAATTTCTTCTGCAGGATATTCAACATATGTCAGTTTCTGCAGAAGTGCTCTGTCAAGCACACTTTAGTTTGTTTAAACTAACATATCGTCATTTTATCAATACCGGAATTATTTGTCTATACATATCTGGCAAAAAAGCCTCACAGTTATTGTTATTTTTTTCTCAACTAAAAATTGTTTTCAAAATATTTTGCATTATTATCTGATAATTCAAAATAAAAAAAGTATATATTCCAAGACATCATTTCAGGAAATGCAACAGACATTGCCATTTCCTCAGGCATTCTCAGATCATATACTTTTTATATTTCTATATTTTTGCTTTCTTTTATGCCCAGCGGCTCTTCTGCTCTTCGCAGATACTGTTCCACTGGCAGTTTCCACAGATTTCCTTACGTTTATCCAGCGCAAGAATTTTTTTCTGGACTTTTTTTGTAAATTCGCTGAAGTACAATGTCTGTCCGGCCTCAGTCCACATTTTTCCAGCACAGCATTGTCATACTCTGCCACTTTATCTCCGGTTTCGCAATGTCCGCCCCGATTATTGGGACAGGCAGAACAGATTTCATCCGTATCCACGTGAAGACGGATCTTCTGGCCTTTCAAAAAAATCTCCAGCATCTCTGCCATATGGGCGGTAAAACCGTTACTGTACCCTTCACCTTTGAAACTAAGCCAGGCACATACCATGATGAGGGCGCAGGGGAATCGCTTTTTCCTCTGTGCCCTCATCAGAAGCATATGCCGAAGCCATGCTCTTATCTTGCATATTTACGTACCTTTCCTGATAAAACATAAGCCAGTGCAATCTTGATCAGATCCGGAATGATAAACGGGAATACGCACCATCCGAGAACTGCCATCAGACCTACTGCACCAGTGCTTCTTGTATAAGCAACCATAAACCATGCTGTCCCAAATGCGTAGCATACGATCAGACCAACAATCATGGAAATAATCTGAACTACCGGTTTTCTTCCCAGGAATTTCTCAAATGCCCACATCACAAGTGCAGAGAAAATAAATCCGATGATATATCCTCCGGAATTTCCGAGAAGAGCTCCGATTCCTCCGGAAAATCCTGCAAAAACAGGAACTCCTACTGCACCAAGAAGAACGTAAACCAGAACTGCCATCGTTCCTCTTTTACCTCCAAGTACGCCTACTGCCATGAATACTCCGAATGTCTGCAGGGTAAACGGTACCTGCGCCGGAATGGAAATCCATGAGCAGACTGCCATAACTACTGCAAAAACTGCAATATAAACAAGATCGTATGTCTTGCTTCTGGTTGCTGCCGCTGTTGTCATAATAATCTTATCCTCTCTTTCCTTTGCTGCTTTCCGCTGCTGAAGATCATCTCATCTTTTCTCTGATGATATCCGTTTTTAGCTGTTAACAATTTAACACACGTCGTCCCGATTGTCAACGCATTTATATTTTACAGTTTACATTTTTCATCAAATTTACCAGGGTGCCGTATCATTCACTTTGACAAATAAAATTCAGGCAGTTCATTATGTAAAACATGATATCTGCTTATTTCTAATTTCCGCTTTCAAATCCCCACGTCCAATGTTATACTAAAATTAACGATTTTTTCAGCAAAAAGGGGGATTTTTCCACATGAATATACAGGATATCCAAAATATCAGTACCAGCTGCACACGAACTGAATTCGTAGGAACTGCGGTCCTTGACACGATCGGTCTTGTAATCTCCGGAGTTGACGATTCTCTGCTTAAGGAAATGAACATTGGCACGAAATATCACTGTCTGGGACTTTTCAGCTCCCGTACAGGCGCTGCCGGTCAGATCACAGCTATTGATGACGCAGTCAAAGCTACCAACACGGAGGTTCTTTCCATTGAGCTTCCAAGAGATACTAAGGGATGGGGCGGTCACGGCAACTACATTGTACTTGGAGGAAATGATGTTTCCGATGTACGTCATGCCATTTCCCTGGCATTAGAGCTTACCAATAAATATGCTGGTGAGGTTTACATCAGCGAATCCGGTCATCTGGAATTTGCTTTTTCCGCAAGCGCAGGCCCTGCGATCCATAAGGCTTTTGGCACGCCGCTGGGCGAAGCTTTCGGATTTATGGCCGGTTCCCCTGCTGCTATCGGTCTTGTTATGGCTGACAATGCTATAAAATCTGCCGCTGTTTCTATTACGAAATACATGACTCCGAATATTGGGACCAGCCATTCCAACGAGGTGATCATTGCCATCTCCGGTGACGCCAGTGCAGTAAAAGCTGCCGTGCTGGAAGGCCGCCAGACCGGTCTCGAGCTTCTGATCGGTATGGGAACTTATCCTGAAATTCCAGGTACACCATATTTATAAAAAATCTTCCCACTCTGTAAACCAGGATATAACACCCTATTACAGAGTGGGATTTTCGTATAAACCATAATTCAGTATTTCAAACGCACATTGCATATCAAACGAATATTCATAATCCACATTCGTTTCTCTATCACATATAGACATTTATCGCTTCATTACATTATCAAACATTCATAAATACAATCCTTTCATGATTTTACGCAAAAAACAGCGTCACAGGATCATCAACACATATGATCCCATAACGCTGTTATCATTTCTCATATTCTCAATATCTGAACTGTTTTTCCCCTCTTATCAGCCCACCTGATATACATCTGCGGACTGAAGTCCAAAGCTTAATGCCTCTGAATGGCTTCCGCAGTAGATATCTACATGTCCGTAAGGAGTTCCAAGATCCTCTACTGTATAAACAGTTCCATTGATCAGAAGCTTAGTTCCAAAAGGAACTCCTGCCATGGCTACTGTACGTCCTGCTGTCGGAACTGTACCGCTGGCTGTCAGATTACCTGCTGTACCGCAGCACTGTGCACAGTTACAGTATGCAGTCAGTGTAAAGTTGCCAAGATATGTTCCCTGGCTGGAAGAACCGGAATCTGAGGAAGTATCTGCTGATGTATCAGCTGCCTCATCGGAAGAAGTCTCCTCTGAAGATGTATCCCCGGACTCATCATAAGAAGAATCCTCAGAAGAACTATCTTCACTGCTCTCATCCTCAGAATTTCCGTACTGAACATCGTCTTCCTCATCTTCTTCTTCCTCTACAACAACATCTGAACTTGTAGAACTGCTGGAAGACTCTGTTGTATCCTCATCCGGATCATATCCGTAATCATCCTCTGTATCGCCGGAGCTGTCAGAATCAGACTCTGTATTCTGTGCTTCCTCAGCTGCTTCTGCTGCAGCCTGTCTCTCAGCCTCTGCTGCGGCCTCAGCTCTTGCCTTCTCCTCTGCAGCCTTCTCTTCTTCTGCCTGCTGAACAAGTGCAGTAATATTACTGTCTGCGTTGCTGATATCTGCCATCAGCTGCTGAGCCTCTTCCTGGCTGGCACTGATCTGATTTACATAAGAGCTGATATCATCACTTGTACTTGCAGCCATAGACTGTACTTCCTGCTGTTTAGCCGCACGCTCTGTCATCAGATTATCGATCTCTGCTGACTCTTTCTCAACCTTCTCCTCATTCTCCTGAATGTTCTCCTGAAGGCTTACATATTTATCCAGCATATTCCTGTCGTATGTAGAAATCTGGATCGCATTCTCTGCGCGGTTCAGAAACTCTGCCAGGCTCTCAGAGGAAAGCAGGGTTGCCAGAGCAGATGATCCTGCATTCTCATACATATATGCGATTCGAAGCTTCATGGACTCATACTGGTCTGCGGAGCTTTCTTCGCTTTCTTAAGTTCTGTCTTTACTTTATTTAATTCATCTTCCTTCTCAGCAGCCTGAATACTTAGCTCAGAGATGCTGTTGGTAAGATCCTCATACTGTGCGTTTAAATCGGCCAGATAGCTCTCCAGCTCCTGCTTCTTGCTCTCCAGACTGCCGATGCTGCTCTGTACCTGTGCAAGACCTTCTTCAGCGGCCTGTTTCTGTGCCTGTGCATCTGCGATCGCGGCTTCTGTACTGGATGCGTATACGTTGCTTCCCATGGAAAATGAAAGCATACCTGTAAGCAGTAATGTGAAAACTTTTCTATTCTTCATATAAACACCTTTCGTCCTTTCATGGGTACTAGTATAACATATTTTTCATAAAAGCGATACTCCGGTTCCGGCATACCGGCATATCCAAATTGATATACCAGTAAAGTTTTTTAGTTGCAGCTCCGTTTCTTTTTTGCGCTTATCTGCACACAAAAAACAGCCGGAACGACACATCGTTCCGGCTGTGGGGTCAAATTTCTTTGCCGATCCCGGCGGTTTTTGCGGTTCTGGTTTTTACCAGTTCTTAACCGGTCTGCCCCTTACTTTACGGTCAGGGCCGCCTGACGGCGCAGCAGCTCGATGAACTTTCTTCCTCCGGGCGCAGCCCGCCCTTGTCCGGGTACACCAGCACATCCCGCATACGCTGGTTCTGGGCCGGGCATTTTTTCAGCACCAGATGGTACTGTTCCAGTGCCCGCTGCGGCATGGGCGACGCCCACATGTAGGCCGTGGGCAGCCGCTGCAGGATCGAGAACTGGCTGCACCGCTCATACACATGGATACGGCGTTCCGGGTTGACATGCCAGCGCACACCGTCGCCGCCCTCCTCGCCGGGCAGCTGGAAATCATCGTGGAGGATCTCCATATACTTGTCCAGCTCAGACAGGTCGCGGATCGCCTTCCGGGCCAGCGGGCCGTCCCGGTTGTCAGCAGACTGTATTCAAAATCCATAATGGGTTCCATTTTCAGGCCCCGCCGGGCGCAGTAATGGGTATAGTGCTCGTCATCCTCCACGGCGTACCGCAGCAGAGCCAGATGATACCCCTGCCGCAGGACATGATCCAGCGCCTCCATGGAGCCGCCCTCCCGGATGTGGATGTGGAGCCGCTCAATGGATGCCGCCTGCTCCAGATAATCTACCGCCGCATAGGAGGCATAGGTGGCGTGGGGGATCATTACCCGCAGCTCGGCGCAGCGCTCCTGCGCCTCCTGCACGCTCTGGTCCAGCCGATCCACCTCCCGCAGCCACCCGTTCGGCCTGCTCATGAAATGCCGCCCCTGCTCCGTGGGGATCA
>ENA-OQCO01000706-OQCO01000706.1-human-gut-metagenome-genome-assembly--contig:-NODE-706-length-16893-cov-1.922283_pt1 | contig 16893 bp, 20 predicted proteins | sample MGYA00242500_ERZ504582 | MGnify/ENA primary metagenome ERZ504582 (study PRJEB26092, sample SAMD00036346) | human gut metagenome | host: Homo sapiens | study: EMG produced TPA metagenomics assembly of...
TTAATTTAATTTATATTATAGGATTATTTTTTAATTTCTGAATAGCTTGACGAATATTGTGTAAAATAAGATTAATTATGAAATACAGCGCGTTAGAAAGGAAGGGTTTCATTTGAATATTGTATTTATCCGTGCAATTATTTTATATTTAATTGTAATATTTTCAGTCAGACTTATGGGAAAGAGGCAGATAGGCGAGCTGCAGCCGTCGGAGCTTGTTATTACTATTTTAGTTTCAAATATTGCCACCCTTCCGCTTGAGGACCTGAATATACCGCTTGTAATGGGGATTCTTCCTATATTGTCGCTTGTCTGCTTTGAGGTAATAATGTCGTGGATATCCCTGAAATCAAAAAGGATACGGCATATAGTGTCCGGCAGCCCCAAGGTTATAATCAGGGACGGAACGCTTGATCAGAAGGTTATGAGAGAACTGAGATTTTCGGGTGGACGATTTGATGACGGCTCTGCGGGGCAACAATATATTCGATATTTCCGACGTACAATTTGCGGTTGTTGAAACTAACGGAAGCGTTTCGATCTATGAAAAATTCGCGCAGAGAAATGTTACTAATAACGATCTTAACCTTACGGGAACCTCAATGGATCCGCCGGTTATTATTGTATCGGACGGAAAGCTGATACAAAGGACTTGAGGTTTCAGGTCTGAAAAAACAATGGCTTTATGATCTGATTGACCGAAAGCATATGAAAATATCTGATATTTTTCTGCTTACCGCGGATAAAACCGGAAAATATAATTTGATAAAAAGGAGCAGCGGCAATGATAAGAATTAAAATCAGTATAGGCATTATAGCGGCTATAATTGTTCTTGGCGCAGTAGGTTTTTTTATGCTAAAAAATGAAACCGACGAAATTATTGCCATGCTTGATGAAACAAGGGAGCTTTCTGATAATGGAAAAAAGGAAGAAGCTCTGGAATCGGTCGACGCGTTGCTGGAGGAATGGGATAAATTTCATACTTACGCAAGCGTTTTTGTCAATAATGATAAAATTTCGGCTACGCAGAATTCCATGTCCCGTTTGAAAGCGCTTATAGAAACTGATAATGACGAGCTAAACGCGGAATATGACACCGCCGAATCATCTATAAAATGGATAGTGGAAAGCGAAATACCCAGATGGACCAATATCCTTTGATATATGCTTTAAAAGCCTCCTTGAATCGGGAGGCTTTCATTATATTTCAAGCTTTAGAAGTCTTAGGGCGTTCTTGTAGAAAATCATATCCTTTTCCTCTTCGCTTAAGGGAAGTCTGCGGATCATATTAATTTCATTTTCCGGATCGTCCCAAGGGCAGTCGCTTCCTAAAAGAATTTCTGTCTGCTCCGTGCTTTTTTATAATTCTCAGAAGCTGCTTTTCACCGATTTCTCCGGCGGTGAAGCCTACGTCAAAATAGATGCCGCCGCTTTTTCCCGCCAGCAGTCTTTCAACGCCGTCCCAGCGATACATACCTCCGCAGTGGGCGATTATCATGGTAAGCTTAGGAAATGACTCGTAAACCTTTAGAAAGCCCTCCGGCGTACCGTGAATCAGTTCGGGCGAAAGAGGATCGTAGCTGCGTGAAAAGTAATCGGAAGGTTAAGCTCCGAGCATTTCTGATAGATGGGGAAAGCTTTTTCATCCTCTACAAAAAAGCCCTGGTAGTCCGGATGCAGCTTGACGCCGTGCAGTCCTGACGCCTTTATGCTTTCAAGCGTTTGAACGGCGTCGTCCGCGTCCGGATGCACGCTTCCGAACGAATATATACCGTTTTTTCCGTTAATATCCGCGGCCCAGTCGTTGACAACCCTCTGCTGAGACGGCTTTGTCGCAATCGGAAGCACGACCGCCGCGCTAATATCGCGTTCCCTGAGCTTTTTTTTAAGACCGCACAGGGTTCCGTCCGTATACGGCTTTAAGCCGGAGGTAGCCGAAAGAGCCTCCATTGCTCTTCCCGCAATTTTATCGGCGAAGGCGTGGGTATGAAAATCAATATACATCTGAACATCTCCTTTTTACTATTAAATATAGTATACCCTTAGTAAAACTTTGTCAACCATTAAATTAAAAAAAGGTATTGCAATTTTATAAAAATATGTTAGAATATATTTAGGGCTGTAAGAAAACAGTTCATATACCGCAAAAGACAAAAACGGAGGTGTTTTTAATGGCATACGCAATTTCAGACGAATGCATCAGCTGCGGCGCTTGCGCGGCAGAATGTCCTGTTGAGGCTATTTCAGAGGGAGACGGAAAATACGTTATCGATCCTGAAAAGTGTATTGACTGCGGCGCTTGTGCAGGCACATGTCCTGTTGACGCTCCGGCAGCTCAGTAATTTAACTGAAATACATTTGAAAATAAGCTCTCTGTTTTTTTAACGGGGAGTTTGTTTTTTTGTTTATTATTAACTGTTGCAAATTTTGCGATATAATGTTATAATCATATTATTATAAACAGAAATTTTTTATTTAAGGAGATTCTATTGTGAAAAATATAAAAAAAGTTATAACGGTTTGCTCTGCGGTAACTTTAATTTTTTCAGCCGGATGTTCCGATAAAAGAAACGTTACTGAAAACGGCATAGTTTATTATGACGGTTCGTCAAACGAGTACGTTCAGCAGACGGAGGGCATGGAAAACGGCGACGGGCAGGTTGTTCCGCAGGACGAGCTGATCGAAAATATACCTACGCAGCAGATTCAGCAGGGCGTTAAATCCGAGGTGTCCGGTCTGGACGTAACCCTTACCGATATTTTTGACGTGGGAGAAATAAAGGCGGAGCAAGTAAATTACGACAGGCAGGTAATAGCGTTTGTTTTTGAAATAACTAATAATACCGATTCTGATATCGACGTCAACGCATTCGATGTCAAAGTCGAATATATGGACGGTGAGAGAAATACGGTGACAACCGGCGTGGAAGCAATGCTAAAGGCGGAGGACAAAATAAAGGATATGGAGTCCCTTAACGCGACCTTAAAGCCCGGAGAAACTGTTAAGGGCTATGCCGCTATCGGCGTTTATTCAGTCTGGGAAACCATGACCGTTTATTTTACTCCTCAGGGAACCGGCCAAAAGGACGCTCTTGCCTTTGATATTACTAAAGACGCTGTTAAGGAATTATAAAATAAAACAATACGGACAGATATAAGGAAAGACCATACTAATTGAAGGCGAAAGCGCTCGTTGCTTTCGCTCTCTTGTCTGCCTATGAGCAGGGACAAACGCGCTTGCAGGGGCGGACAAAGCCGTTCATCTTGAAAATAATAAGTTGACGGAGGGACATATGTTAAATAATAAAGGTTTTGATTTATGGGCAGATGATTATGATAAGAGTGTAGGAGTATCCGATGAAGATAGAACATATCCGTTTGCAGGATACAAAGATATCCTAAACAAAATATGTAGCAACGTACTGGCTCAATCTGGGAAAGTGGTGTTGGATATTGGTTTTGGTACTGGAATACTTACGTCCAAACTCTATGAAAATGGATGCCACATCTATGGACAAGATTTTTCAAACAAAATGATAGAACTGGCTTATGAAAAAATGCCTAATGCTAAACTGTTTCAAGGGGATTTTTCGGTAGGTCTGGCAGATGAACTGGTTCAAAACAGATATGATGCAATAATTGCTACTTACTCATTGCACCACCTTACTGATATGCAGAAAATTGATTTCCTAAATATGCTTATAACTTTATTGAACGATGAAGGATGCATCTATATCGGAGATGTCGCTTTTAAAACTCGCAAAGATATGGAATTGTGTAAAATGCAGATGGGCAACGAGTGGGATGATGATGAGATATATTTTGTTTTTAATGAATTGAAAGAACATTTCTCTCAATTGGAATTTGAACAGGTTTCCTATTGTGCTGGAGTTTTGTATTTAAAGAGATAAAATTAGAATTTGTGCAAAGGTTTGGAATATTCCCAACAAGCAAAATTCACGCTGATTTCGTTGGAGAAAATCAGGGATTTTATGGAAAGGGTACCCCAAAATAAATAAAAATTAAACGTTAGGGCTTGCGGCCAGGGCGCTTTAGTGATAAGCGCCCTGTTTTTCTGCTTTGTCTGATCGAAATAAGACGTATAAAGATGTTTAGGGATATAATTCAGTATATTATTTTACAACTTGACAATATCGCCTTATATTGCTATAATTAATATCAGATACTTATGCATTTTTGACAACTTGCCGTTGCAGAAGGCGGATTCATTTTTAAATTATTTATTTTGCTAAGATTATTCGGCAGAGATGTGAGGAGGGCGTTCGGCTGTCCGCGAACGGAATATGCGGACGGATATGCATAAAGGCGGAGCCGCGTATAGCCGCGGTCTTTAACAGGTATACCGCCTTGGATTTTTATCTTTACGGAAAGGTGGAAAAAATGATAAAAAACAAAATATCCAAAAGAATACTTTCTTTTTCGGCGGCGCTGCTTTTATGTTTTTCACCGTCCGGTTCTGTTTCAGGAGAGCCGGCAGATGATAATAACGGTTCCTCAGCCGAGCTTTCTCTGGAAGCTGCGGACGTCGCGCCTGTATCAGAAGAAACCGAGCCTCTTTACGTTGCTCAGAATACGTACAGCGATTATTACGATCAGTATTCCGGCGAAAATCGTCCGGACGCTGAAATACTTACCTGGTTCAAGGATTACAGCTCCGCTGAAAACGGAGATTTTTCCGTCGGAGAATACGGAGACGAGGCTGAAACCAAGTCTGACGTTTTGATTTGGAATTCAAACGAGGGTGAAATCACATATAAGGTAGATATTCCTGAAAGCGGTATTTACTGCATGAACATGTCGTATTTTCCTATTGAATCAACGGCTACCACTATTGAATTCGGTATTGAGATAGACGGCGGTTCTCCTTATGACACCGCGTCGCGAGTATCGGTTAATAAGGTATGGGTAAATGAAAAGGAAATAACCGAGGATTCCAGAGGCAATCAAATCAGGCCGGCTCAGATTCAGAAAGGCGAATGGCTTACTTCCGATATAAAGGATGTTGACGGTCTTTTTAACGATCCGCTGATATTCTATCTTGAAAAGGGCAGCCATACTGTTTCGTTTAAGGGAACTAAGGCTAATATGGCGCTGGAATATTTTAAATTTTATAATCCGTCTGATCTTCCGGATTATGCCGAGTATACGGAATCTGTAAAGGACGCTCCGGAAAAGGGCGGAACTGAAAGCAGCCTGATTCGGATTGAGGCTGAAAACGCTGTGAAGAAATCCGATTCGACGCTTTATCCGACAAACGATAACAGTAATTATATGGTTTCGCCTTCAAGTCCTGTAAATATGCTTTATAACACTATCGGCAGCGGCACATGGTCTAAGGCTCTTCAGACGATAACCTTTGAGGTGCCTGCGGATGAGATACCGGCGGAAGGCGGATGGTATAAGATGGGAATAAAGTCCAGACAGAACGAGATGAGAGGATTTTATTCCAATCGCAGAATCTATATTGACGGCCAGGTTCTCTGTGAGGAGCTGGATCAGGTTAAGTTTTTTTTATGACAATGACTGGAGCGTCGTTACTCCCAAGGATAAGAACGGCGACGATATGTACATATATTTGTCGGGCGGAGCGAGTCATACGATTACTATGGAGGTCATTCCGGGAGAAATCGGAGACTCCATGAGAAAACTTGACAATGTGGTTTTTGAGCTTAACAATTATTATCGCCAGATATTAATGATAACGGGACCTACTCCGGATAAATATACAGATTATTATGTTCATGACAAGATTCCGGGACTTATAGACGAGCTTGCGAAGCTTTCACAGGATCTGAAGGACGTTCAGAACAACATTGAAAGTCTTGCCGGTTCCGAGGTTCTGAGGCGGCGGCTTTGGAAAGAATGACCGTAGTTCTTGACCAGTGTGTTGAGAAGCCCCTCAAAATACCTGATTATCTCGGACAGATAAAGGATAATGTAACGGCTATTTCTTCATGGATGAGGGATTACAGAAACCAACCGCTCGAAATAGACTATATTGAGCTTTCTACTGAAAATCAGGATTTCTCAAGTATTAAGAAAAATTTCTTTAAATCCCTATGGTTCAGCATCAGATCCTTCTGGAGCTCTTTCTTTGAGGATTATACCCAGCTATCGGAGGAAACCGGCGGCGAGGTTATAAATGTCTGGGTAAATCTCGGACGTGATCAGGCGCAGGTTGTCAAAAGCCTTGTAGAATCTGATTTTTCACAGCGATATCCCGACATACCGATTTCGGTAAACCTTGTTGTAGGAGGAGTTGTGGAGCTACGCTTGCAGATAAGGGGCCGGACGTAGCGCTGTTTTTGGGAGGAGAGTTTCCCGTCAATTTAGCGGCGAGGGGATTGCTTGTGGATTTTTCGCAGTTTAGCGATTATGAAGAGGTAAAATCAAGATTTCACGAAAACGCAACGGTAAACTATGAGTATGACGGTGGGTGCTACGGTATTCCGGTAAACCAGATGTGGCCGATGATGTTTTATAGAAAGGACGTTCTTTCCGAGCTGGGAATAAATTCGCCTCCTGAGACTTGGCAGGAACTTATTGACATGCTTCCCGCTTTACAGAGAAATTACATGGGCGTCGGTTTGGTTCTTCCTCCCGCCAATATTTCCCCGGCAACAGAGCTTGGACATACGTTTGCGATGCTCATGCTTCAGAAAGGCGTGAATTACTATAATCCGGAGCAGACGGCTTCCAATCTGGATTCTATTGAAGCGGTTCAGTCGTTTGAGGAATGGACAGATTTCTATACAAAATACGGCTTTGAGCAGACGTACGACGCGTTCAACAGATTCAGAACGGGCGAATATCCGATAGTAATTCAGAATTATACGTTCTATAACCAGCTTTCAGTGGCGTCGCCTGAAATCAAGGGTCTGTGGGACTTCACAACCGTTCCCGGCACGCTCAGGGAGGACGGAACTATATCCCACGCCGCCAACTCAAACGGTACTGCCGCGGTTATCTTTAATAAAGTATCCGATTCAGACGCCGCATGGGAATTTGTAAAGTGGTTTACGTCTACAGACGTTCAGGTTAAATACGGAACTCAGATTGAGGGCTTGCTTGGTACAATGGGACGCTTTGAGGCGGCTAATACCGAAGCGCTTCAGCAGCTTTCATGGTCGCAGTCGGAGCTTAGCAAGCTCAATTCGCAGAGAAGCGAGCTTGTGGAGATTCCGGTTATTCCGGCTTCCTATGCTACTACCAGAAACATTATGAACGCTTTCAGAGAAACGGTTAATAATCTGGAAAATCCAAGAGATACCCTGATGTGGTATAACAGGGACATAAACGAGGAGATTACGAGAAAACGTGAAAACCTTGGGCTTGACAATTAAGGTGAGCCGGGCGCATTATGCGCCTGCTCCCCGTTTGTGAAATTATAAAATAAGGAGGGTTACAATTTGGATTCAGCCGCTATCGGTAAAAGGGACAAAAAAGAAAGCAGACGCCAGACATGGCTTGCTGTCAAGCAAAATAAGGAATGCTATCTTATGATGCTGCCTTTTATGATATTTTTCCTGATATTTACAATTGTACCGGTTGTTATGTCTGTCCCTATGGGCTTTACGGATTTTAACATGGTTCAGCTTCCTAAATATGTGGGACTTTCAAACTTTTATACGTTATTTCTATCTGATAAGATATTTATGAGTTCAATAAGGGTAACGCTCGTATTCGCTCTCTTTACGGGACCTATAAGCTATGTTCTCTGCTTTGTGCTGGCATGGCTTATAAACGAGCTTCACCCAAGACTTAAACTATATTTACACTGGTTTTCTATGCGCCGTCAATGGCTAATATATATACGATATGGCAGATAATTTTCAGCGGCGACTCTTACGGCTATATGAATTCGATACTGCTCAATCTCGGTATTATTTCATCGCCTGTTCAGTGGCTGACAGACGCTAATACAATTCTGGGGGTTACGATCGTCGTCCAGATGTGGATAAGCTTGGGTGCGGGATTTCTTGCGCTTCGCGCGGGCTTTCAGAATATAGACCGTTCTCAGTATGAGGCGGGCGCTATAGAGGGTATAAAAAACCGCTGGCAGGAGCTTATTTATATCACGATACCGTCTATGGGACCTCAGCTCATGTTTGCCGCCGTTATGCAGATAGTCGGTTCGTTTACTGCCGGAACCGTTGCTCAGAATCTCGTAGGTTTTCCGAGTACGGATTACAAGGCTCATACAATTATGACCCATGCTTACGATTACGGTTGGGTCAGGTATGAGATGGGTTATGCGTCGGCAATATGTATGGTACTGTTTGTAGCCATGTACGTTTGTAACAGGCTTATAAGCAAGGTACTCAGCAAATATATGGATTAGGAGGGAAATAAATGACTGATGCCAAACGTATGAAAGCGTCAAGCAAGCAGGCCGGAAAAAGAATAGGCGGAACTATCGGCATATTTATTTTTCTGCTGATTTTAGGATTATTCATGGCGCTGCTATTTATCTTGCAATAGTCATGTCTATAAAGCCTGTGCAGGAGCTGTTTATTTTTCCTCCTAAGCTTTATGCGATAAGTCCTACGCTGGATAATTTCCGGGATATGTTCAGCGTTATGAGTGAAATGTGGGTGCCGTTTTCACGCTATGTATTCAACAGCGTATTTGTAACGGTAACCGTAACCCTTGCACAGTGCATAGTCGCTTCGATGGCGGCGTTCGTACTGGCCAAATGCCGCTTTCCAGGCAGCAAGGTTATAAACAGCGTTATTGTTATATCGCTTCTGTATACCAGTAATGTAATATATATTATGCAGTATATCGTCATGGCTAAGCTTAATATGATAGATACATACTGGGCGCTGATACTTCCTTCGATTGCGTCGCCTATGGGATTGTTCCTTATGCGCCAGTCTATGAGCACTATGCCCGACGCTATGATTGAGGCGGCAAAGGTGGACGGAGCGAATATGTTCACTATCTGCTGGAAGATCGTTATGCCTAATCAGAAGCCTGCGCTGATGACGCTTATTATATTTGCGTTTCAGGCGGCATGGAATATACAGGGCGGTACGCTCGTTTACGATGAATCGCTTAAGACTCTTCCTACAGTTGTTCAGCAGGCCGCAATGGCGGGTCTTGCACGAGCGGGAGTAGCGGCCGCGGCGGCGGTGTTCATGCTGGTTCCGCCGATAGTAATATTTATGCTGGCTCAGAAAAACGTAATTGAAACAATGGCGCACTCCGGTATCAAGGAATAAACCGGCAAATGCAGAAAGGATGAGAATTAAGATGAGCAAAGGCTTAAAAAAATTTCTTGCGGCTGCGTTTGCGGGTGTGCTTATGATCGGAAATGTTTCGGCATTGTCGGTCGGCGCCGAGGAACCCTACGACGTTTATAATTACGACAGGTGGGGCGAGCCGATTCCTTCGCAAGCCGGATATATCGCGGACAGAGCCGTTTCCGGAGATGATCTTGGCGTAGGTCATTTCAAGGATCCGAGCGATCTCTTTAAAGACGCGGATAATAATTTTTATATTGTCGATACCGGCAACAGCCGTATAGTGATAGTTGATTCTGAATTCAGGCGCGTATTGAAAATTCTTGACACGTTCAGGTACGCGGACGGAACGGAAACAACGCTTAAAAACCCAAAGGGAATATTTGTTTCAGATACCGACGGTATGCTTTATATTGCGGATAATGATAATGCAAGAGTAATAAGGTGCGACGCCGACGGAAATATAAATCTGGAAATAACAAAGCCGGAATCTGAAATCTTTAATCAGGATCTTACGTTTCTTCCTCAGAAGGTTCTGGCTGATAAAGCCGGAAATATATATGTTGTCCTGAATAACGTCACAAGCGGAGCCGCTATGTTCGACAGCGAAGGAGCGTTTATAGGCTATTACGGCGCAAACAGAGTCGAAGCTACTTCGGAGGTTTTAGCTAATTATTTCTGGAATGCTATTTTGTCGGACGAGGCAAGGGCTAAGAGAAGGAGAAGCGTTCCGGCCGGATTTTCTAATTTCGACATAGATTCCGAGGGCTTTATCTTTACGTCTACGGAGTCTACGACTCAGACTACCGATATAGTGAAAAAGCTTAGTCCCAGCGGAGATAATCTGTTTGCAGATTATGAAATATATATCGGCGATTATCCGTCTATGGCTATAAGCTCCAGCGTCAAGGTCGACGAAACTCAGCTTGTGGATATAGACATAAGCGAGGATGGAACTATCAATTGCCTTGATCTTGCGACAGGCAGAGTTTTTCAGTATGACGAAGAGCTGTGGCTGATGTTTATAATAGGAACAAAGGCGGATCAGCTCGGAGGCTTTACAAGGCCCTCGGCGCTGGAAACTATGGACGATAATATATACGTTTTGGACCAGACAAAAGCTACGGTTACGATTTTTGTTGAAACGGAATTCGGTGAAATAGTTCATGAGGCGGTAAGCCTTTATAACGGAGGCTATTATGAAGAGGCTCTCGATCCGTGGAACGAGATATTGAAAAGAGACGGAAATTACCGAAGAGCTTATATAGGAATAGCAAGCGCGATGCTTAATAAGGGCGAATATAAATCCGCTATGAAATACGCAAAAATGGCGGACGCAGCAGGCATTTACAACAAGGCTTTCGAGGGCTGGCGTTCGGACTTCTTGAAGGAATATTTCGCTTGGATAATCGGAGGAGCCGCTGTCGTTATAATCGGGTCGGTAGTATTGGTAAAGGTTCGAAAAAAGAAAAAGGCCGAAAGGGCTAAGAAGGAGAGTGAAGAATAATGCTGGATCTTACGCAGAAGCAGTTTGTAAAGCATGCTGTTTTTCATCCGTTTGAGGGATTTGAGGATCTCCGCTGGAAAAAGGCGGGTTCGCTTAAATACGCTTTCCTTATTATAGTGCTGCTGTTTTTTGCGCAGATAGCCTATAACCGTCTTTACGGCTTTCAATATTATGTCAGCTATGACAAGATGTTCAACATTATTCCTTATATAACTCAGAGCTTTATAATATTCGGCACATGGGTTATTGCAAACTGGGCGGTTTGTACGCTCCTTGACGGTGAAGGAAGTCTTAAAAATATATGCGTTTACAGCGCTTACGCTATGATACCTTACATTGCGCAGATTTATATTAATACAATTTTGTCGCATGTTCTTGTGAGAGACGAATATATTTTTATTCAGGCGGTTTCGATAATCGGTACTGGTTGGACTGTTATACTGATATTTTCCGCGATAAAAGCGGTTCACCAGTATTCTTTTATGAAAACGGTCTTTGCTATAATACTGACCATTGCCGCTATGCTGATAATATTATTCCTGCTTGTTCTTCTGCTTTCTCTGCTTCAGCAGGTATATGTGTTCGGTTATTCGATTTATACAGAAATAGCTTACAGGATCAAGGTTTAAGCTAACGTGATAAAGGCGGTGAAATATTGATGAATAATAAATTCAAAAAGCTTTTAATCGGTGCGATGGTTCTTGCCTTGATGGCGCCTGTAACTTCAGTTTACGCCGATGAGGAGGACGCTGCCGGCGGAGACGCTGCTGCCGGCGACGCTGAAACGGTCGGCGGGGACGAGGAAGAAGCCGTTCCTGACGAGGTGGACGAGGATTTCGTCGAGCGTACCGAAGAAGAAGCTTTGTCCACAATGGAGCTTGTGGGCGAAAACGACGGTTATCAGCTATACGCCTGCACCGACGTTTCGGACGAAGCGCAGGAAAAGGGCGTTAATCCCAAGGAAAAAGGAAATCTGTTTGCGATTAAAAATAAATCTACGGGCTATATATGGTGGTCTGCGCCGATTAACGCATACGGCGATCCGGGAGCGACAAATTCGCTTAGGCGGCAGCTCGCTTCGGCTGTCGTGGTTACTTACGGCGTTCCAAAGGACAGAACCAGCAAGACTTTAAGATCGGCAAACAAGGCGACGGTAAAGATCTCGAATATAGATAACGGAGTTAAGGTCGTTTATAATTTCAAGGACTGCGGAGCGAAAATTCCAATTGAATATACGCTATGCGAGGATTATCTCAATGTCAGGGTAGACGTCGAAAACATTGAAGAGGAGGACATTTCCTCGGCTACGGGAAGTCTGCTGACCTCAATTTCCGTATTCAACAGCTTTGGCGCGGCTCTCGACGACGAGGAGGGCAGCTTCGTTATACCGGACGGAAGCGGCGCGCTTATTAATTTCAATAATGGAAAGACTTCCGCAAAAAGCTATATGTCAAAGGTTTACGGATCAGATATATCAGCCGTTCCTGAAACAAAGCCGGCCGTGACGCAAAAGGTTTATATGCCTGTTTACGGCATATTAAAGGGCGGAAAGAACGGCGCGCTTGTTGCGATACATTCCGGAGACGCAAATGCGACGCTTGAGGCAAGCGTAAGCGGACAGTCAAAAAGCAGCTATAACGTGTGCGGGTTTACGTTCATGCTCAGAGGATCGGAAACCTATATAATGAACGGAGAGGCAAGCGCGTTTACTGTTTTCGAACAGGGTAAAATAAAAACCGATAATATTGAGCTGAGATATTATCCTGTTTCCGGAAACGATGTTACGTTTACGGACATTGCCCTTAAATACAGGGATTATCTTGAAAAGGATGAGGGCGTGACAGGCTCAGGTTTAACCGATCCTTCGCTTTATATAAATCTTTACGGCGGTGTTGAGAAGCAGAAATCAATACTGGGCTTTCCGATTACGATGAAAACTGAGATTACCGGGTTTGAACAGGCGAAGGAAATAGTTGAAGAACTGAAAAATTGCGGCGCCGATAATATGGTCCTGACTTATGACAACTGGACTAACGCGGGAATTGCGGGCAAGGTGGATTATAAGGCGAAGCCGGCGGGGGTACTGGGCGGTAAAAGTGCGTTTGAGGAATTTACCGATTATCTTAAAGGAAATAATATCTCCCTGTATCCTGCCGTAAATAATAAAGGATTCATAAGCGGTCAGGGCTATTTCACATTTACTAAAACAACTACGAGAGTTTCCGGTTCTTATTCAAGACTGCTGACCTACGATAGGGCTTACGGAGTACAGAGCACATTCTACGATCCTGTTTCTCTTCTATCTCCGTCGGCTTTTGACGATATTTATTCGGATCTGACTGAAAATTATTCCGAAAAAGGTCTTACCGGAGTTTCATTGGGAGATATGACGTCCGCTCTATACGGAGATTACGGCAAAAATACTCTTTCCAGAGACGACACAATGGCTATTCTTGAGGGAAATTATGAGAAAGTGAAAAACGGCGTAGGTTCGATATTGGCGGATACAGCCAACGCTTATTCGTTCTCAAGTGTGGATCATATTACGAATGTTCCTATGTCCTCAAGCGAATTTGATATTTTTGATGAGGACGTACCTTTTTATCAGGTCGCAATGCACGGTCTTAAGCCTTATTCAACAGAAGCTGTCAACGGAAGCGCCGATTATAAGACGCTGATGCTGAAGGCGCTGGCGACAGGCTCGAATTTCAATTACGATATGCTTTACAAGGAAACCAACGAGCTGAAGGATACCGTATACGATATTTATTTCTATGCAAATTATAAGTACTGGACAGAAGCCGCGGCAAGGGGCTACGAGCTTAGCGGCAAGGTACTCGGCGGAACGGCCTCCGAAAGAATAACCGGTTATGAAACAAACGGAGACGTTATTACAACCTCCTATGAAAACGGAACTGTAACAAAAATAAATATCTCTACAGGAGAAATAAATGTAAACGGAACGGTTTACATGCTTGATGATTTTTTAGGGGAAGGAGCGCTGAATAACTGATGAAGATAGCGTATGAGAAGAGAAAAAGTCTTTACGGCTACGGCTTTATAGCGCTCTGGCTTGTGGGAACAGTGCTTTTCTTTATAGTCCCCCTTATAAAATCGTTCACCTATTCCTTCCGGGATATTGAGAGAAACGTTTTCGGCGGCTTTGTCGGACTGGATAATTACAAGCAGGCTTTTCTCGGAGACGAGGTATATGCCGAGAGACTGGTTTCTGTTTTAAAGACAACCGCTATGAAAACTCCGCTTATTCTTATATTTGCTCTTTTTGTAGCCGTTATGCTCAATCAGAAATTTAAAGGCAGGGGCTTTGCAAGGGCAGTGTTCTTCCTGCCGGTAATTATCGCAACCGGTCCGGTTTATAATATTATAACGGGAAATATGGCTACAAGCGGAAACAGCGGCGCAACCCAGTTTTCGACAATGTTTGAAACCGACCTTGTCGGCGAGCTTCTGGAATTCTTAGGAATTTACGGGATAAGCGATCAGCTTACCCAGACTATACAGACTGTAACCACCGATATATTTGGTCTCGTCTGGAATGCCGGAATACAGATACTGATATTTCTTGCGGCTTTGCAGAATATTCCGGTTTCTGCAAAGGAGGCCGCACAGATGGAGGGCGCTACGGCTTGGGAATATTTCTGGAAGATCACTTTCCCCTATGTAAGTCCGATGATACTTGCAAATTTGATTTTCACTATTATAGATTCCTTTACCGATCCGAGCAATCTTGTAATGGACAGAGTTCTTACAATGCAGAAGGACTGGCAGTACGGAATTTCGGCAGCAATGGCGTGGGCTTATTTCGGAATTGTTATAGTAGCGCTTGGAATAATTGTTGCGATAGTAAACAGATTTATTTATTACGAGGTAGATTAAGGAGGGTAGGCAATGGCAGAGGCTGTTAAAGAAGAAAAAATTATCGGCAACGGATTGTCCAAAAAACAAGCTAAGAAAATCCGTATGGCCACAATGAGCAAAAAAGAAATTGCCTATCTCAGAAGAAAGGCGCTTATAGAAAAGGTATGGCCGTTTTTCAGATTCCTGATTCTTTTCGGATTATGTTTTGTTATACTTTATCCGCTGATTTATATGATAAGCTGTGCGTTCAGGGATCCTTCCGATATGACGGATCCAACGGTTATGTGGATACCCCGAAACCTGACTCTTAAGGTTATCAAGGAAACTGCTCATGCAATGAATTTCTGGGAAACTTTAAAGACCACGCTTTTTCTGAATATAGGCTGTTCGCTGGTGCAGGTATGTTCCTGCGCTTTGGCCGGATACGGCTTCGCACGATTTAAATTCAGGGGGAAGGGACTTCTTTTCGCCATCGTGGTGATGATGATTCTTGTCCCGTCTCAGGTTATTGCTATACCGCAGTATCAGCAGTTCAGGAATTTTCTCGGTAATCCGGATTGGAGCCTTATAAACAATCCGCTTTCGATGTATCTTCCTGCGCTGACCGGAAACGGAATACGTTCGGGACTGATGATATTTATTTTCAGACAGTTCTTTAAGGGACTGCCGAAAGAGCTTGAGGACGCTGCTTATCTGGACGGCTGCGGTCCGCTCAGGACGTTTGTACAGATTATGATACCAAACGCTCTGTCGTCTTTCCTTACAGTATTTCTCTTTTCGGTAGTGTGGTATTGGAACGATTATTATGTAAGCTCAACATTCTTTACAAGTAATACGACTATTGCTCTGATGCTAAAGAATCTTGGAACGCAGTTGAATAATACGATTCTTAAGGATATGGCGGCGCCGCCGGATTCAGAGAGCAGATTGTCTGGATGGAAGCAGGCTGTCTTATTTCGATACTGCCTATACTGATTATGTATGCGTTTTTGCAGAAATATTTTACAGAGGGTATAGAACGATCAGGTCTCGTAGGATAAATTTTATAGGAGCATGGCTGACCATGCTCCTTTTCTTTTTATCATTATTTATTTTTTATAGCTTTATGAAAATATATTCCGCCGTCTTGAATTTTTCATTAAATTATGTTATACTTTTTCAGTATCATAATATAAACTCATATTTATTTCGTCTTATCGAAAGGAACGCTTTAATAATGACAAAAGAAAAATCAGTCTGTTTTACAGGGCACCGTCCGGAAAAGCTGCCCGGATACGGGGAAATGAATAACAGTCTTCTTAATATGATAAAAAGCATGCTTTATTACCGTATTTATCTTGCCGCACAGTCAGGATATGAATATTTTATATCCGGTCTTGCCAGGGGCGTAGATCTGTGGGCGGCTGAATCAGTAATTGACATTCAGAAGAAGCTTCCTAATATAAAGCTTATCTGCGCTAAGCCGTATCCCGAACATGGGAGCGTATTTAAGGGCGCGGATCTTTGGTCGCTGAATAATGTGCTTGAAAAGGCGTATGAAGTAATATGCGTTTCAGACAGCTATTCCAGAGACTGTTATAAGATACGCAATCGTTTTATGGTTGATAACGCCTCCTGCCTTATAGGAGTGGTTGACGATTATAAAAGCGGTACGGGGCAGACTATAGCCTATGCCAGAAGGAAAGGCCTGGAGCTGTCGGTGATAAAGGTGTCGGACATTGCGTCGGCAAGCGGTTATGTAGAGAAAAATAAACGAATTATGTTTGATTAATTGTATAAAATGCCGATTGACTATAAGGAATGTCCGCACGCGGAAAAACTTTCAACCGTTTCAACATAGTTTTCAACATTTTGAATACAACATTACAAAAATGTATAAAAGAAAAAGAAACGCCGTTTTAAACGGCATATTGTGAAAGGAGATACCATAAATCATGAAAAAAAAGAGATCAGGAAGTATTGCTATTCCGTTTCTGCTGACGTTTTTAATATCGCTTATAATAATAGGCGGTATAACAATGATTATTTATGACAAAATTGACAGTGACAATTCTTCGCTTCTGACGATGAATAACGAGGCAGGCTCGCTGTCTGACAGCGACAGTCATACTATATTGTTCGTACTCGATCTCAGCGACAGTACCGACGTTCCGGATGAAGGTTCCGACAGCTCCTCGTCAGAGGAGAGTTCCGACGACGAAGAAACTTATGACTGGGAGGTTCTGAGGAGAAGAGGAGGA
>ENA-OQCO01000707-OQCO01000707.1-human-gut-metagenome-genome-assembly--contig:-NODE-707-length-16877-cov-2.981313_pt1 | contig 16877 bp, 22 predicted proteins | sample MGYA00242500_ERZ504582 | MGnify/ENA primary metagenome ERZ504582 (study PRJEB26092, sample SAMD00036346) | human gut metagenome | host: Homo sapiens | study: EMG produced TPA metagenomics assembly of...
GTTTATAGAATGCTTCATATATTTTATAAACACCTATTTGGAAAGGATACTGCAATGAAACTGATTAATTATAGTTTGAAAGTAGGGAAAAAAAGCTACTTGAAAATGTAAACATTTCATTTGATAAGAAATATATAAACCATATTTTAGGAAGCAATGGCGCTGGAAAATCAAGTTTTGCTAAAACATGTGTAGGAATGTTAGAATTTGAGGGAAAAATTGAAGAAAATCAGGAGGCAATTCTTATTGGAAGCAGTAGTAATATTCCGGCAGAGTTTACTCTTGATGATGTGATAAAATTATTAAAAAAGAAATTTGAAGCACAGAAAATTATGGGTTTATATGACCTGTTAAAATTAAATAAAGTATCTAAAAACTTGCAAATCAAGAAGATGAGTGATGGTCAGAAGCAAAAAATAAAATTATTGGCGTTTTTATCAGCAGACCCTAAAGTGATTATATTAGATGAATTTACAAATGCTTTGGATAAAAATAGTTCTATAGATTTGTATGAATTCCTTATGGAATATAAGAAAACTCATGAAGCGGTTATTATCAATATTACACATAATTTATCTGATTTAGAATATATGGAAGGGAAATACTATTATATTAACAATCTGGAAATTACAGAAATTGCTTCTAAAGACGAGATTGTAGCTATGTATATAAGGGGGGAATAATATGGAAATAAGAAAAAATATAAAAAATCACTTTTTTTCATTTTATTTACTTACTGTAGCAATCTGTTTTGTTCTAGGATATGTACTACTTGTAAGTCTGGATAAGATTTCCAATCCGACAATTAGTGAGCTATACGTTAGCATTTATACGGTAATCACACAGTTTGGAATGCTTATTTTTCCAGTATTGATTATTCAGTCTTTTGTATCAGATTACAAAAATAAAAATATCCTATTTTATAAACTTATGGGATACAATTGGCTTCGCTATTTTTTGACAAAAATTGCGGTGATATTAGCTTGGATGAGTATTATTGTTTTTGGTGGAGTTATAGGTATAAGTATTGTGTATCAGGATTTCTCTTATACTTTGGCAACTTTGTTCTACTTCGAAAGTGCAATTATTTATGAAATATTATTGGCAAGTATGTGGGGATTTTTGTTTAAAAGTGTTATTGGAGCCTATGTAGTAAATTTTGCTTTTTGGTTATTTTCAATGGTGGCTTCGATTGCTAACCCCAAATTGAGCTTTTTGGTTAGGTATGACGCTTCAAATCCTGTTTTCATAAAGTTTAACCAGTACTTTAATACACGAAATAGCGATTATTTGATGATTCAAGAAAATATTTTATATTCAATAGCATTATTTGCTACTGTATTATGTATAATTTTTATTTTTAGAAGGAGATGGGAAAAAAATGGAATTTAAAGGATGTGGAATTTTATTAACTGAAAATTGTAATGCAAGATGTAAAATGTGTTGTGACTCAAGAGGGCTTGTAAGAGGTAAAACTCTTACAATAGAGGAATTAGATTTGATTCTAAAAAATATTAAGGAATGTCCGTCTATAGATCTCATTGGTGTGACTGGCGGTGAACCTATGCTATATCCTGATTTGGTAGAGCATATAATTAATTTTGATTATGGTAGAAAAGTTGGAATTACAATTAAAACTAATGGATTCTGGGGAAAGGACATCAATAAGGCAAGAAATTTTATTGAAAGAAATAAATCTAAGATAAAAATGATTTCCTTTAGTTATGATCAATTTCATAAGGAATTTATTGATTTGCAGAATATCTTAAATATTGTAGATATTGCAAATGATTTAGAGGTAAGTACGGAAATTGTTGGTTGCTTCTTAAAAGATGGTATTCAGCCAGGTGATATTATCAATGAGATGGGGGAACATGCCTTTAAGACAAATTATGCATATCAACCAGTTATTAATACCGGATCAGCAGAGATATTTTCTGATTCCCAGTTTATAAAAGTTATTGATTTGAAGAAACATGAAGCGCGCTGTATTGGACTTTTAGATCGAACATTATTGATTAATGCAAAGTTAGAAGTATATCCATGTTGCTCACAAGTCGTAGAAAATACGCTTTTATTAATGGGAAATTTACATGAAGAGAGCTTGAGTGCAATCATTCAGTCTATAGATTATAATAAGGTTTTACATAAAATCTATACAGAAGGTTTTACACCATTTTTGGAACTATTAAAGAAAAAGAATATAGAATATCCGCAGAGTTTGACTTCTCCGTGTGAGTTATGTGGATTTTTATTTAAAGATGATTGGTTTTTAAGATTGCTGAAGGAAGAAGGATATTTTGAAAATATTTAAATATGAAGAATATACCATAGCTCAGGACAGTAAAAGAGATTTTACGATTGTAGAAAAAAATAATAATTTCTTTAAATTGGATAATGCAACATTTGATTCACTGTTCGGAAAGGAAAAACTGGAGTTCGTAAAAAATGATAAAGATAATATACTATATATGATGGGAATGATTTTCATGATTCTTCTGACATTATATTTATATTTTAGAACTACAACGTATTCTATTATAGATGTAAATTTTCTTCCAGCAACTTTAGTTTTAATAATAAATATATTTATTCATGAACTTGGACATGTATTATTTTTGAAAAAATTTTATCCTAAAAGTCGAGTCAAAATAGGGTTTAAATTTATGTTTATTTGGCCTGCATTTTATGTAGATACTTCATATAGCTATATGGTTTCTAAATACAAAAGGATTGCAATTTATCTGGCTGGAAATTTTATGAATTGTATTTATGTATTGCTTGTACTATTATTTTTTCCAAAACAGCTACCGTATTGTTATTTGGTGATTTCTAATGTGCTGGTGAATTTCATTCCAATAGTAAAAAGTGATGGATATTATGCAGTTGTTACATTATTCAATAAAACAAATATAAAAAAAGACAAAGTAGCTACCACATTAGAAGATGCTATTAGAGGTATAATTATGTTTGGCGTTTTAGGGATTTTTTCATGGTTATCACAATAGGGAGGAGAAAAATATGGAAAAGATATTATTTACATCAGAATCAGTTACCGAGGGACATCCAGATAAAATTTGTGATGCAATTTCCGATGCGATATTAGATGCACTGATTGAAAAAGATCCAATGAGTCGTGTTGCCTGCGAAACCAGTATAACTACAGGATTAGTATTAGTTATGGGGGAGATAACAACGCAAGCATATATTGATATTCCTCAGATTGTTAGAGAAACCCTTCGTAACATTGGATACACAAGGGGAAAATATGGATTTGATGCTGATACCTGTGGAGTTATTACATGTATTGATGAGCAGTCTAAGGATATTGCACAGGGGGTAAATGAAGCATTAGAAGTAAAAGAGCAGAATGAGTGCGAAAATGCAAAAAGTATGTTAGGTGCCGGTGATCAGGGGATGATGTTCGGTTATGCAACGAATGAAACAGATGAATTTATGCCGTATGCTATTTCGTTGGCTCATAAATTAGCTAGACAGCTTGCGAAAGTCCGCAAAAATGGAACTCTTGCTTATCTTAGACCAGATGGGAAAACGCAGGTTACAGTAGAGTATAATGAGCAAGGGAAACCTGTACGATTAGAAGCGGTGGTTTTGTCTACACAGCACGATCCTGAAATATCTCAGGAACAGATACAAAAAGACATTAAACATTATGTCTTCGATTGTGTTTTACCTCAGAGAATGGTAGATTCTGAAACCAAATTTTACGTAAATCCTACGGGACGTTTTGTAATTGGTGGACCGCATGGTGATAGTGGTTTAACAGGGCGGAAAATTATTGTGGACACATATGGAGGATATGCTCATCATGGCGGAGGAGCTTTTTCTGGAAAGGATTGTACAAAAGTAGATAGGTCAGCAGCATATGCAGCTCGTTATATTGCTAAAAATATTGTAGCGGCAGATTTGGCACATAAATGTGAAATTCAACTTTCATATGCAATTGGTGTAGCAAAGCCAATCTCAATAGGAATTAATACATTTGGAACAGGTGAATTGCCAGAGGATATGTTAATTCATATTATAAGAGATAATTTTGACTTGAGTCCTACTGGTATTATAAAAATGCTTGATTTAAGACAGCCTATATATAAGCAGGTGTCAGCATATGGACATTTTGGAAGATTAGATTTAGATTTACCATGGGAAAGATTAGATAAGGTAGAGGATTTAAAAAAATATAAGAATGATACAGAAAAAGGCACTGATTAGTGCCTTTTGTTATGCACTGGAGAAGACGAAAAAGAATTCGTGGACAAAAATCCCTGAATTTATGGACATAATAAGAAAAAAGCAAAAGGTTTTGCTATAATTCATGACATAGGGAGGGATTAAAGGTGTTAAATAAAGTGTCCAGTAAACTTGCAAAAAGAATAGCAGATGGCTCGGAAAGGAGAAAAGAAGCTGTTTACACTTATGGCATAGAAATTATTTTGTCAACAATGATTGGAATAAGTTCAATATTGATTGTGTCAGGTTTATTACACGAATTTAAATTAGGTGTAATATTCCTATTAGTGTTTGCACCATTGAGATTATTTACGGGTGGATATCATGCAGTTACATATTTTAGATGCTTTTTGATTAGTAACATTTCGTATTTATTTTTACTACTTTTTAACAATATAATTTATACAAAGCTTCCATTAGAAATATGGTTGATTTTGCTGGTATTAAGTAGTTACTATATCGCTATCCATGCACCGGTGGTTAATGAAAATCAGCCTATTGGTGAAAACAAAAAAAGTCGGTGTAAGATTATGGCCAGGAATATTTTGAACATAAATGTTTTTGCTGCATTATTTTTATCAGCAGTAGATAAAGAGATCATGGGTATGATGGTATTAAGTATTTGTTTGGTAGCAGTATTTATGCTGATTACTGATAAACCTAAATTTTTATTGTATACAAAGAAAGGAGTTATAGGACTATGAAATTTCTTGCTATGTGTATAGAAGCTTGTGCAATATGGGGAGCAAATTGTGCATCTGTTTGTCTTTCATATCAGCCTAAATTACCGGAATGTCTGAAATAAGGTAAAGTTAATACATGTATATAAATAAAAGATGCCAGAGTGTTGATATTCCGGCATCTTTTATGCTAAATGAAGTATATAGGGAGGAATAGAAATGCAGATAAGAGAGAATGGAGTATATATTGAAGCAATTAAATTAGCAGCAGGAAGTGTACAATATAAAGATATATCCGTAAAAGATACATTTATTGATGCTGTTTTTCAGTTGTATCAATACTATCAAAACACAGAAAATATTAAGTATTTAGAAACTTCAATTTTGCATATACAGGCTTATTTAGAAATGGGATTTCCGTATGAAGAAGGGAAAGATGTTTTTGACCTTGTTTTAAAAGAGTTAGGAACTACAAGAGAGTTAAAAATTCCCCCAAAAATTTTACTTTGCAAAAAAGGTAAAATTGAATAAAACTCAGATACGATCTATGATAAAAAAGTGGCCAGCATCTCCGCATCAAGAAATGAAAATAGATGAGGTAGTAGCAGATATTATAACAAAAGTAAAGCAACATGAAACAGGGATTTATTATTATAAATGCGCAGTAACAAAAGACATGTATGAATTGGTAATAAATGAAAAAGAAATGTTTTTCCATGATTTAAGGAGAGGAATTTTTTATACATTTATGATTTAACAAATCACTAGAATCTGCTATAATAAAGTGATTGCTCATAAGGAGGCGTATCATGATTTACATTGCTATATGTGATGATAACGAAAAAACAGTAGAAATATTAAAGAAAAAAGTAATGGAATTTTTGAAAAAGAGTAACGAATTTGCAGATATAACGGTTTATACTCAGAGTGAGAATTTACAATATGATATTCAGGAAGGGAAATATTATGATCTAATCCTTAGTGATATTGAAATGCCTAATATAGACGGTATGAATTTAGCTGCATATGTTAAAAGGTATTTACCGGAAGTGCTAATCATATTTATTACATCACATTTAAAATATGCCGTAGATGCATTTGAATTGTCAATCTTTAGATATATACCTAAAAACTCAATAGGCTCTAGGTTACCACAGGCGTTGAAGGATGCTATCAATATGATAAAGATGCAGGCAGATGAATTTTTTGCAATAGAAACACCAACTAGAGTAAAAAAAATACCTTATCATAAGATTTTGTATATTCAAAGAGAAGGAAAAAATTCTGTAATAACATTATTAGATAATTCAGTGACCAAGGTAAGAAAGAGTCTTACACAGGTGTTTAAAGAATTTCGATCTGATGATTTTGTATATGTTGATCGTGGGGATATTGTTAATCTAGCCCATATTATGGGAATAAAAGATGGAATTGTAGAACTGAAGAATGGAATTCGTTTGCCAGCAAGCCAGGCAAAACTGGAACAAATAAAAACGAAGTTAAGTGACTTCTGGAGTGAACAGATATGAATATTGTATATAATGGAATTGAAATTTTAGCAAGTTTTGTTGAAGTATTTGTATTATATAAAATATATAGTATTTTGTTATATAAGCAACGAGGAAAGCAAAACTTTATATTAGATAGAGAATTAGCAATAATAGGAACTGTATTAATACAAATTTGCAATCATGTATCAATATTTTCTTATTTTACGATTATATTATTTGTATTATATATGAGTATTACCGCTAAAATTATCTACAGGAGAAAGTATATAGAACTATTTTCAATCGCAAGTTTTTATGTATTATGTTTAAGCTGTTTCGACTTTTTGATTTTACTCTTGTATCGAATTTTTATGGTGGCTATGATACATTTACTGCGCTAGTTTCTACAAGAGGAATTTTACGTGTAGTAATGATTTGTGTTATAAAGTTTTTATGGATACTGCTGTATTTTATGATAAAGAAATATTTATATTCTTTTTCATTGAAGAAGAACTATGTATATACAATTTTAATTATATCCTGTGCGGGATTTTTGGGATTTGTATACTTAGTTAATCAAACATTTAAGGCATTTAATTATACAATGACAGGTGTGTGGTTTGTATTTATAGCTTTTTGGTCATTACTTTTTTTACAGTTTATTTTGTAATGGAAAGCAAAGAAGAAAAAATGAAATTAGATTTTGCAGAAATGCGAAATGAACTGCTTGAAGAAAATTATAAAACTATTAATGAAATTTATACAGGTAATGCAAAGCTATACCATGATTTAAATAACCATTTGAATGTATTATATCAGCTTTTAGATGAAGAAAAGACGTTGGAGGCAAAGAATTATATTACAGAAATAAGTCGCCCAATAATGCAATTATCGAAAACTACTTGGACAGGAATAGACGTTGTTGACGTAGTGATTAATAGTAAATTGGGAAAAATGAAGGAAAAAGGAATTACCTGTAATGTGAATGTGGAATTCCCGCAGAATACCAATATTAAACCACATGATATGTGCACAATATTGGCAAACTTATTGGATAATGCGATTGAAGCTTCTGAAAAATTGAAAATACCTAGAAATATTTCGTTGACTATACGCCGGATTAATCACTTTTTACTTATAAAGGTTTCTAATGCGTGTGAAGAAAATAAAGAGTCATTTGCACATTTTCCTTCAACAACAAAGAAAAATAGAGAATTTCATGGTTGGGGACTTCCGAGTGTAAAAGATGCAGTTGAAAAATATAATGGTACACTAAAGTGCATAAATGAGGAAAAACAATTCATAGTAAAAATTATGTTGTTTTTTGAAAAAAATACAAATTAAAATAGCCAAAGTGGGAAATTACAATCTTATTTTTATGTTTTGATGGAAAAACGTAGTAAATGAAATTAAAGACATTTAATTATATTATAAAAGAATAGTAGGACACTTATAATCGGTGATATAGAGAATAAAAAAAGAATGTTGCAAAAGCGATATTCTTTTTTTTATTCAATATTTTGAAATAGAACGAAACCAAACTCCAATCCTTTCCGTATTGATAAAAAACAGACAGATGGGATTTGGACAATGGATGAAATTATTTTAATGAGAAAACTGAAGAGGAAAGATGAATGGGCATTGGGAAAAATCATTGATTTATATAGTTCCTATATCACATGTATCGTCTGGGAATTACTGCATAAAAAAGGTACCAAGGAAGATATAGAGGAGGTGGTTGCAGATACTTTTATTTCCCTATGGCTGACAGCAGAAAGGATTAATTATAAAAAGTACAGCAGTGTCAAATCGTATCTGGGAATGATTGCAAGAAATAAAGCGAAAGATTGGTTAAGAGCTTATCGTGGAGAAATTCTGGAACTTAATGATGATATTCTTTTGATTGATGGTGATGTAGAGCACTTGATTTTACAGAAAGAGCAACAGTTGATCATTGGAAGAACATTGGAGAAATTAAGAGAGACGGATAGAAAAATTTTTATTATGTATTATTATCGGTATAAAAAAATAGAAGAGATTGCAGAAACATTAAAAATGAATCCTCAAACAGTAAAGACCCGTCTGCGGAGAGGAAGAGAAACTCTGAAAAGGATTCTTCTGGAGGAGGGATATGATGCCAGTGAAGTTTAAAATAAGTGAAATGTTTGATAATTCCTGTGAGCTATTTGAAAATGAAATGCAACATAAAAATATTGAAAGTGAGAAGCGAATAAAAGAAATTGTTTTTCTTGAGATAGGTCACACCAAAGCCAAAAGAAATCGCAGGAGATATATAGCTGTTTTGGCAGCGGCAATGGGAATTGGAGGAATCACTGTTGGGGCACATGAAGTTTTAAAATCTGCAGGTGAAATCAAAAATAATGAGGAAGTGGTTTTAGAAAATCAGAACGGACTTGCTTTATATGAAAAGGAAAACAGCGGAGCTATACAAATGGAAGTGGAAACGGACATCATTTTACCAGAAAATTTATATAAAGATGGAATTCCTATTGCAAAATATATTATGGAATTAAAAACAGAGCGTAACGGATCAGTGCCAGAGTGTTATTTGGATAACGGAACCATGATTGTCCTTACAGATTTTGATGGAGATACTTGGGATATGAAAACAGGGGATGTTTTTATATTAGATTTCATACAGTCTGATAGTGATGAGAGAGGTGAAGCAAGAACATTAGAGATTGGATATATTTTTAATGGAGAGGTGATAGATGAGAAGGTTATATCAGAAACAGAAAATAAGATAATCCTGGATATTCCTAAATCAGGACAATATGGTGTATATTTAAAAAAATGTATCTAGTGACAGAGTAACGATTTCGCAAGGAATATTGACTGTAGAAGGGGAAAGTGAAAGATGAAAAAAACAAGAATATTTTTGGGAATATTAGGGCTTATTTGCCTGGTTGCTATGCCAGTTTCAGCAGCCGATAATGTAAGAAATATAACAACTTATAGTATTTGTAGAGAAGATTTATATAAAGATCAGATAGAGGATAGAATGGGACTACAGCAAATTAGTATTGAAAGTGGGAAAACGGTATCTTTTTATGACTCCAATGGTTCTATGTTTTATGTGAGTGGAGGTACTACTGTTACTTTTCGGGTAAACTTGAATGTATCTTCCTCTGTAAAGATGGGGTATATCAATCAGAATGGAAGTAGAACCCAAAAGTATAGCGGTTCAGGAACTTCCCATAAAACATCATTTACAATACTGTCTAGTGGATACTATAGATTCTATGTAACTAATAGTGGATCTAAAACAGTGAAAGTAACGGGAGGTGAAATTTGTTTCTAAAATTATGAGAAGGAAAATATTTAAAATAATAAAGTGGTTGGCTATTGTAATTCTGATTCTATGCTGCATGGGGAGCACATGGAATTATTTTTGTAAAAAGAGAGAAATACCAAAGGTACAAGCAGCTTATGGCAATGCAGTTAAAGTCAATGGGAAAAAGATGACTGTGGAAATTGCTGGTTTGCAAGCAGAAGAATCCCCCGTTATTGTGTTACTCCCAGGACTGGGATCTCCTTCTCCGGTATTAGAGTTTAGACCTTTAGCTGAGGAATTAGGAAAGACATATAAAGTGATTACAGTGGAGCCTTTTGGCTATGGACTGTCTGATCCCGCAGATACAGAGAGAAGCATAGAGAATATCGTAGAGGAATTACATGCCTGTTTAGAGGAGATTGGAGTTCACCGATATTATCTGATGGCTCATTCTATTAGCGGATTGTATTCCCTGTATTATGCTAATACTTATCCAGAGGAAGTTCGTGGTTTTATAGGGATAGATTCTTCTGTACCAAAGCAAAATGAGAATGAACCCTTTGATACAACAAAATTAAATCTTCTGATGGCCTATTTAAGTAAAACAAAAAATGTGTTGGGAATTAGCCGGATATTTTCAATTGGAAATCCGGAAAAGGCTATCTATGCAGACCAGAATTATTCTTATTCACAGGAAGACTTAGAAGTTTTTCGGATACTTTCCCTTGATACTTCTTATAACAAGACTGTAATGAATGAATTAAAACAGGTAGAAAATAATCTGAAGATAGTGCGGAACATGAAATTTCCGAAAGAAGTGCCAGTGCTAAACTTTGTTTCAAAAGACAATTGTGAAATTTTTCCAGGATGGGAGAAGTTGCATAGAAGTGTGTTAGGTGATAATCAGGAAAACAGATTGGTAATGTTAAAAGGGGGACATTATCTGCATTTTGAGCAGAAGGAAAGAATAAATTATTATGTTGCTAAATTTATAAATTAGACAGAAAAATACCGTTACGGGTGATACTAAACCTGTAGCGGCATTTTTCTTTATTTAGGAGAGTCTGAGTTGATAAGCCAAACTTCAAAGGTACTGCCTACATGAAGAGTAGAAAGCACATGGATAAAACCATATTGTCGGCTGATAATGTCTTGTGCCAGATGCAGCCCAACACCAACTCCCGGAAAGTTTTTGACAGAAGGAGAGCGGTAGAAGCGTTGGAAAAGTTTTGGGATTTCCGATTCTTTGATGCCGATACCGGAATCAGTGATTGCTATTTTGGTATAGTTTTCCAGGGTAAAAAGTTCTATGGAAATATGTCCGTTTTCATTCGTGTATTTTACAGCATTATCCAGGATATTATACAGCGCTTCGGAAGTCCATTTGGGATCATGATACGCCTTAAAGTCTTCTGAATAATTAAAAGTTATTTGAATGTTCTTCTGATCAGCCGCTAAGACGATATTTTCCAGAGCCATGAGAATGGTGTCACCAATCGTTTGATAACTTGGGGATAGTTTTATCACACCTGTTTCCAAACGGGATATTTTTACAAGGGAAGAGATTAAAAATTCCAGCTTGTTCAGATGTGCGGTATTTGTGTGAAATAAAGTCTTTAGTTCCTGCGGTTTTGTAATGGCTTTTTCCATAGCGGACTCTGTCAGGCGCAGCGTAGTCATGGGGGTTTTTAACTGATGAGAAATATCAGAAATTAGCTGCTGGAGCTGTACCTTTTCGGCATTTACAGAGTTTTTTGTGTTTTCCAATATACTGTACAATCTTCCTAAATGATGATTGATCTGTGATAGTAAAGTTTCGTCATACTTTTCATCAGGGGAAAAATAGGTTCCTTCAATCATACTGTCCAATGTTTTATGAAGTTCACGAGTAAACAAGGTGAGCTTGTGGAAAATCGTACAAAAGAGAATAAATACACAGATAAGCAGAAGGAAAGTGAAAACGGTAAAAAGTAAAAATACTTTAGGATCTGATGTAAGTGTACGCAATATGATACAGGTTCCTGAAAATATCAATAGAAATAGCAGGGAAACTATAATATATATTTTTTTTAAAGAAAATGTTTTTTTCATATCAGTCACCTATCCACATATATCCAGTTCCATAGATTGTTTTTATATAACGATGCCCGCTGGCTTCGATTTTCTTTCGGAGTCTGCTAATAGCAGTATTTAGGTAAGTATCACCTACAAAGTTTTCGGAGAAATCCCAGAGATGCTCAAGAAGCTGATCCCGCTTTAAAATATGCTTTTTATTCACAATAAAATATTGCAGAATACGGTACTCCAAAGGGGATAATTCCAGGGGAACTTTGTCCAGTGTCGCAGTCATTTGCGAGAAATTGATGCAGAGATTACCGTCTTCATATATGGTTTCCTTTTGTTTTTCTGTGATATATTTTGTTAAAACAGCTATTTTCTTTTGTAAGACGACAGGTGAAAAAGGCTTTGTAATATAGTCATCAGCACCCAGGTCAAATCCTTTCACTATGTCATTTTCTAAATCATTTGCGGTTAAAAAGATAATACTGGCATTTGATTTTTCTTTCAACTCTGAATATAATTCAAATCCATTTCCGTCAGGAAGGTTAATATCCAAAATCAGAAGAATGTAATGATACTGTTTTAAATATTTAAAGGCTTCTTTTGCATTATATGCAGAGTCAACAGTATAGCCCGCTGTCCGCAAGTTATAAGCCAGGGTATTATTTAAGGAGAAATCATCTTCAATAATTAAGATACGGTGCATAGTTTCCCACTCCTTCTGTTCTAAATTTCTAAGTTTTTCTATACCATAAAGAGCGTTTACGGTTTTCAAGATGTATTATAATTGTAAAAAATGCAAAAGTAAATAATGATTTTTTTCAGATAAAATATTTTTTTAAATGCACTAATTGTAATAATTTGGTAAGAATCTACGGATATACTGATAAGAAAAAATGGGAGGTACTAGATATGAAATGTAAAAAACTAGGGGTACTTTTGGCAATGGTTTTGGTAGGTGTTTCTGTATCGCCATCATGGACGGTATCGGCAGCGGAATCCCAGAATTTACCGCAACAGGTTCTTGATATTTCGAATGGTTCAGATGAAATTTACGGACTAGGCGCACCCATTGAGCATGTAGAAAATCCGGATGAGCGCTTTAGCAGCGGCGGGGTAGATCATACACACCAGTATATCGTATCGAATGCCTTGAAGATTTTAAATAACGATAAAGGTGCCAGTATATTAAACACAAAGGCTGCTGTGATATGCGAATATACAGATTGGCCGGACGTATTAGGAAATGAAACAGATTATGGCACGTTTGCAGGACATTTCTATGATCCAGATACCGGAAAAAACTGGATGGGACAGAAAAATCCTACAGCACGAACCAGAGCAGAAACCTATTATCAAAGTGCAGTTGCAGCATATAAAGATGGATATCCAGATAAGGCTATGGAATACTTAGGAAAGGGAACACATTATGTATCAGATTTGAATGAGCCACATCATGCTTCCAATCTGACAGCAGTAAATAGTAATCACTCAGATTTTGAAAAGTATGTGGACAAACACCGTACAGAATATACCATAGCAGGGAATAGTTTTGGCACAAATGTTTATAGTAGTGCTGAGAATACAGCAGTAGGAGATATGCTTTATAGTGCTGCAAAAGATGCTAAAGCATTGGCTGGACTGGCACAGAATAAAGATACCTATAGCTCAGTCGGAAATCAGTCCGTTCAAAATGCAATAAAGACAGTAAGCAAGTATATTTACAAATTTGGTAAGGAAGTAGGTATTTACTAAATAAGATGATTTGTGGTGACGTCACACTTTAAAATCATAAAATATCAAGGAAAGGAGGACGGGACAATGAAAGAACTGGAAAAGAAAATGCAGAACGAAAACTTTGATGTAGAAGTACAGTATTGTGATCCAGATGATTGCTGGCATGATTGCCAAACAGCACCAAATTATTGCAATGCGCATATTATGGAGATCTGGTAGGACGGAGGAATGTTATATGGAAAAAATGGAGAAAAGAATTCAGGAAGAATTGTTTGATGTAGAAGTACAGTATTGTAATCCAGATGATTGCTATCTTGATTGCCAAGATGCAGCAAATCACTGCAATTATCATTTTACAACCATGTTTTAATTAACAGGAATTTAATTAGTGAATTATATAGAAGGAAACTTTTTACTAAGGTAGGGAGTCTCCTTCTTTTCTTTGAAAATTTTTTGCAATGTAATAATTGGGTAAGAACTAGATATTATGATGAAATAAAACAAGGAGAGGTGAGAAACATGGAATTGGTGAAAACATCAGATTTAAAAAAGTATTACCGTAATGGAGAGATTTGTGTAAAGGCATTAGATCATGTCAATCTTTCTGTTGAAGAAGGCGAGTTCATAGCTGTTGTTGGACCGTCAGGCTGCGGCAAGACAACATTATTAAATATGCTGGGCGGATTGGATAATCCGACAGAGGGAAGCGTTCTGATACATGGAAAAGATATAACAAAAATGAAATCGGAAGAACTGACGGTGTATCGAAGAAAGCATATCGGATTTGTATTTCAGAATTATAACCTGCTTCAAACACTTAATGTAAAAAGTAATATATTGTTACCGCTTTATCTGGGAAACAGTAAAATTGATGAAGTATATTTTGAAGAAATTGTAGAAATCCTGGGTATTAAAAATAAGCTGAAAAATTTACCAAACACCTTATCAGGTGGACAGCAGCAGAGGGTTGCCATTGCCAGGGCAATGATCACGAAGCCGGATATTGTCTTAGCAGACGAGCCGACAGGAAACCTGGATAGTGAATCAAGCGAAGAGGTTCTTAGGCTGCTTAGGGAGTCAGGGGAGCGTTACAATCAGACGATTATCATGATAACCCATAGTAAAGAAATTGCAGAAACGGCATCAAGGATTATAAGAATGAGAGATGGTAAAATCGTATGAGTAATGAAAAGAAAATAATCAAAGAAATGGTTCAGGGAAATTTGAAAGTACATAGGAAGAGAAATCTTCTTCTTGTATTGGCGATTACGTTAACTACCATTTTATTTACATCCGTATTGGAAATTGGATTTGGCGGTATGCAATCCATCCAGGAAACACAGTTAAGACTTTCAGGATTAAAAGCAGATGCAGAGCTTCGATATTTAAATAAAGAACAGTTTCAGAAAGTTCAAGACGCAGATTTATTTGAAAGTGTCGGAGGAAGGATTCCGATTGCATTTCTGGAAGGAGAAACAAAGAGGCCTATTGAAATAGACTATCTGGATAAAACAGGTATGGAAGCGTATTACCTTTCATTGGAAGAGGGGAAGATGCCGGAAGATGAGAAAGAAGTGCTATTATCGGAGCAAGCATTGGAAGAACTGGGGATAGAAAAAGAAATAGGAAGTCATGTTCCGGTATCTTTTACACTGAGAAATCAGGAATATAAGTTTGATATGCGATTGGCAGGTTGGTATACGGGTAATTCTAAGGTCGATTTTTTAATTGTATCAGAAGCATTTTTAGAACATAATCCTGAAGTGACAGAGAATACTTATGATGATGATAAAGAAGTATCAGGAACGTATTATGCAAGCGTTTGCATGAAGAACACAAAGGATATTGAGCAGAACCTTAAAGCGTATGTGAAAAGCCTTGGAGGACAAACAGAGGATTCTAATGGAAGAGAATATATTCACATAGCAGTGAACTATGTATTATATTCAGAAGATGGAAATACGGGAACTATTCTTTCACTATTCTTTTTCGCAGCTTTATTTGTTTTATGTGGATATTTGCTGATTTATAATATTTTTGATATAGGTGTTATGCAGGATATCCAGCAATTTGGAATAATGAAAACGATTGGAATGACAGGTAAACAGATTAAGCAATTAATGAGAAGACAGATGTTTCTTTTATCTCTTATAGGTATTCCAGTTGGTTTGCTTCTGGGATATGGACTAGGTGTACTTTTGTTACCAGTTATTCTGAAAAATTGGGAATATAGTGAGGAAGAAATTACCATTGTACAATCAGTGCATCCAGCTATTTTTATTTTAACAATTATCTTTGTATTGATTACAGTATTTTTAAGCATGAGAAGACCTTCCAAAAAAGCGGCAAAGTATTCTGCAATTGAAACAGCAAAATATACAGAGATAAAGAAAAAAACTGCAGAAAAGGATATTCGATCCATTAAGAACATAGCAAAGAGTAATTTGCAAAGAAACAAAAAGAGAACGATTTTAGTGTTTACTTCTCTTATATTAAGTATTATATTTGTCAACTCTTTGTGGATTATCTCTAATAGTTTTGATGAAGAAAAATATATTAATGCACAAATGCGGAGGGATTATTTAATTGCATCTAAAGATACTTTAAATCCGAGTGTTGGATATGTTAGATCTTCGGCAGCATTGAATGAAGAAGCTATAGAGCAAGTAGAGAAAAATTCTATAGTCCGAAATGCTACTAGACTATATAAAAATACAGTAGATAATTCTGACATAAGTTTTGAATGGGGCAGTGAAGGCGTTGAAATAAAAGAATATATGCCCAATGTAGAAGTTGATGGAGTAATTACGAATGAAGCAATAACAAACTATGGACAGGTAACATTATCAAAAGACGAAAAAGCATTATGTAATGTGTGCGGTGTTTCTGAAAATTTTGTTGATAAAATGGAGATTTTAGATGGGGAAAAAATATTGTTACCATTAAAGAAAAATTAAAAAGTGGAGATTATATTTTAGTTGCCGTTTTCAAAACTACAAAAGGTACTTATAGCAGTGATAATTTAGAAAATTCACCGGATATTGGGGAAACAGTAACGATTTATAAGAACGGAAAACCATTAAAAAAAGTAGAAGTAATATCTCAAATTTTGGTAATAGATTCAGAGCAAATATCAGGTAGTAGTGTAACTGGTGATGATACTATTTTAGGTCCTTGGCTTTATTTAGGAGAAGGTTTATTTAAAGAATTGTATGGAAAAGGTAATTTAGTGAATTATTCTTTTGATGCAGATGAGAAAGATGCTCCTGCTGTGCGAAGAATGTTGAATCAGATTTCACAAGAATTTGCTGATGTAGGATTTGAAACTACAGAGCAAAGGCACTCCGAAATCGAAAACTACAA
>ENA-OQCO01000709-OQCO01000709.1-human-gut-metagenome-genome-assembly--contig:-NODE-709-length-16854-cov-1.315956_pt1 | contig 16854 bp, 22 predicted proteins | sample MGYA00242500_ERZ504582 | MGnify/ENA primary metagenome ERZ504582 (study PRJEB26092, sample SAMD00036346) | human gut metagenome | host: Homo sapiens | study: EMG produced TPA metagenomics assembly of...
CTTGCCGATCTGGTATTCCGGTTCATCCGGCAGCGCAAGGTTCGGGATAAGATAATCACCCTCCTGACGGTAAGTGCCACCCATTTTCTCAAATAGAGATTTCATAAGAATTAGCTCCTTTTTGTGTTGATTTGCAGCGGTTATAAGGATTATTCTGCTCCTTTCCTACAACTGCTGTTCCATTCACCACAAATGAGCCGCAGTCATATGTATTAGGTGGGAGAAACCACCCTCTACATAGTAACTCTTGATTTGCGATACTGTTGCTCTCGCCATCCTGGGCATCCTCGTTGCTCAGACGGCAGTAGAGAATGGTGATTTTCTGCTGATCCAACATCTTATCCTCCTTTGGTTGTTGGTCAGCCGACAGTACCGTTGTACACATTGAAATTATATCATGCTTTTGTGTCGCAGTCATTAACAAATCGCCCCCTTGTCAGAAAAAATGAGCCGTTTTACCTTGTTGGCAAGCGGCTCATTTCCGTCACATTCTGTTTCGATCACATACCATGTGTTTCCGATCTGGCGCTCAATAGTCTGACGAAAAGATGATTGAGCCGATTCCCAACGCTTCCGGCATTCTTCCAGAAAATCAATGGGCGGCTCGAAAATCGGTTCAAAGCAGGAGGAAATATCAATGTTGCCGATGGCATCGTTGATTTCTTCCATCGGGGCATACAAAACTGACAATACAAGAAAAACTGAAGGATCTGCGAGTGGAACGGCATCTGACTTTGGAGCAGCTTGCGGAAGAAACCGGCATTTCCAAATCCGCACTGGGTAAATATGAATCCGATGATTTCAAGGATATCAGCCCATTCAGCATTGTCACCCTGGCGAAATTCTACGGTGTATCCACGGACTATCTGCTGGGGCTGACGGAAACAAAAAATCACCCAAACACAGACCTGCACGATCTGCATCTGGGTGATGATATGATTGAATTGCTGAAAAGCGGAAAGCTCAACAACCGGCTGCTGTCTGAACTGGCTCTGCACAAGGACTTCCAGCGCTTTCTGGTGGACATTGAGATATTTGTGGATCGCGTTGCCGATATGCGGATCAATGACATGAATGCCATTCTGGAAGCCAACCGAAAGCAAATCATGGAAAAGCATAATCCCGGCGAGAATGATCTGTATGTGCGCACTCTGGAGTTGGCGCAGGTCAGCGAGGAAAACTTCTTTGCCCATGTGTTCATAAGGACATTGACGGCATCCTACATGATATCCGGGAAGCCCACAGGAAGGACACCACTACTGCAGACACCGCTTCTCCTGTTGTCGAAATTCAAAAGCAGATGGAGACCGCCCTGCACTACGAGGGCACCGAGGAAGAAAAGAAAGCCCGTTTGTTTTTGGCGACTCTTGGCATTGACTATGACAAACTGACCCCGGAGGAATTTGTCACGCAGATCAATATTCTCAAAAAGTCCGAACACCTGAAAAGCCCCAATAATCAGCGCAGGAAAGCTGTGCCGTATGCGTAAACGAATACCGGGGCAGCAAAAAATGCGCTGTCCCGGTATTTTTCTGGTTTCAAATATGATAATGGAGTTTTGTACCATGGTAAGCTGAGCGGCTCCCTAGGATAGAGAGCCGCTGGTTGTTATTTTTAGCACGGATGTATTCGCCGTTGAGCTTTGCAGCGATAGTCTGCGAGTCTGTGGTGACGATGGACTGGGTTAAGGTGTAAACACTACGCCTACCAAAGCGAGGCGTGGGTGGAAACCAAGGAAGCCGACACGCAGTTTGAGCTTATCTCGATATGGCCCGCTGGAGGGTGCGGGTATCCAGTTCAATGGAACCATCGCAGTCACAGACACAGTTCCGGATGGTATAGCCGTTTTTTCGTGCCCAGTCGGCATAGCTACCGTCAATTTCCCGATGCGAAAGCCTGTTTCTATTTTTGGAGGAATCAGTCCTCCTCCAGCTCAAAGCGAATTGTCACACGGCTTTGACCTCCCACGGTACAGGTGAACAGAGTCAAATCCCAATTTCCACTTTCCATTCCCTCTATATCTGTGGGGTTCAGTGTCTCCCGCTCCACCATTTTGTAGATGAATACATTTCCGTCTATATCTGTAAAGGTGGCAATATCGCCCTCCGAGAGCGTTTTCAGGCTGCCGAAATGGGAGGCATAGTTATGACCACAGAGAATCAGATTGTTCAGATATGCCGACCCGCTGTACCGGCAGGGAGCAGATTTCAGATTGGGATAATTCCACTCACTGATAACCGGCAGCTCCAGCTCCAAGGCTGGGATTCTAAACAACCGATAAAGTCTATTCCGTTGATGGTTTCCACTGGCATTTCCATATTAGGGGATAGAACATAGTCCGGAATAACAGTCCGCTCATCGCTCACCAACGGCTCCTGATCCCCGGCGGAGTCCGAGGGAGCCTCTGGAGCGGCCTCTGCGGGCAAATACGCATCCAGCTGGGTTACCGCTTGCCTGGCCGATTGCTCTGCCCGCAGCTCGTCGTATAGGTTGTAGGATGCGAGGAAAAGGGCCGCCGCGATTAGCAGCAGCCCAACCGTAATCGACAGCAAACCCCTTTGTTTCCTGCCACTCTGTTCTTCATTTCTCATCTGTTGTACCTCTGCGGCGCACCAGGCCGATCACGACAAAGAGCAGTCCGGCGGCAATCAACACTGGAACCGGCCACCAGAGCTGGCCAGTCTGAGGCAGCGTTGGCTTTGTAGGTGTAGTAGGTTTGTCCGGCGTGGTAGGTGTTGTGGGAGTAGGTTCGTCAGGAATTTCCTCATTGTAGCTATTTGTCACCACAAAAGTGATACCCTCCCGTGTGACCTCCACGGTATAGCCCTCCAACTCTTTCTCCACAATGGTCCACGTATAGCGATCATTCAATCCCGTCCAGGTGTACCGCCAGTTGTTTGCCGCGTTCAGGGTTACGGTATCATATACCTTGCCGTCACGAAGAAGCTGAACAATTACCTCTTTGGGACGATCTTTTTCATGTCCATCATCGGCCCAGACCTTCAGAACCTTTCGGTCGATGGTATGGTCATCTGGGTTATCAGGGATTTGGGATGAATCGAACTTTGCATTGACGGCTACATCATAAACCCAAATGTTATTCTCTTTGTCCAATCCAGGCAGCATTACCATGAATGGCGTGGGATCATAGCGGAAGCCAATTTTGTGTGTGTCGATACCCCAGTACAAAGTTACAAACCCGCTTTCAGGCTCTTTCCGGCGGTGGGAAAGGAAACCAATCCCTTATCATTGGTCTTTCCACTGTCTGTGGGGGAAATATCATCCCGCAATACATAGCCCTCCAGGGTGGATGCCAGTGTCCGCCAGGCCTCGTCATCCTTGCCCCGGATATTGACATGGAACTGGGCGAAATCTTTTGTGGTGGTCAGCTCGCCGTATTCGTCTACTGTGGCAACCAGGAAAATGTCAAACTCTGCACCAACCAGGGGCGTGTTTCCATCTTGATAGGAAATGGTCAAACTTACATCCTGGTTCAAGTCAATACTTCCCGCCGCCAGAGCCTGTAAGGGCAGGAGAAGGAATACTGCCAGCACACTGAGCAGCGCAGCAGTCATGCGTCTAATCCTCTTCATCGGCTTCACCTCCGTGTTTCGTCTTGGGCCGCTTTGGCAGCAGAAGCAGTATCAGCAGTAACAATAGAATCGGGATCGCCACAATGGGCGCCACCAACAGCGGTTCGATCTGGACGGCGTCGGCTGTGACGCGGACGGTTTTGGCCTCCTCCACATTGTCGATGCGGTGTCCCCGGACCAAAAGCCGATGGGTATTGATACCGTAGGGGGTGCAGGTCACCAATGTGCAGTAATCCTGACCCTCCACGATTTGCAGCGCTCCGACTTCCTGAGGCTCCACGATGAGGATCTGATCCACTTCATAGGTCAGCACCTCGTCCAGAATGCGCAGCAGGAAGATATCCCCCTCTCGGAGTTTGTCCAGGTTGGTGAACAGCTTGGCGCTGGGCAGTCCCCGGGTGGCCGGAGAGAACGCAATGGGTGCTTTCGCCGCCCACGGGCAGGCTGGACCATTCCAGATGGCCCACGGCGATCTGCAGGACCGATTCCTCCGTACCATGATAGATGGGCAGAGAGCAATCAATGCTGGGGATTTCAATATAGCCCATGACGCCAAGACCGGACACATTCAAAAGCTGCTGGTATTCTTCCTTCTGTGCGTCGCTCAGAAGGTAGGCGTTGTCCCGTTCTGCCAAAGACGCATTGTAGGCCTTTGTGGCGGCCCAGATTTCGTCATATTGATCCTGGTTCAAATTTGCGACTTCTTCGGCATACGTGGCAATAGCGCGGGTTTGGTGGAAGGAGTTCCAGTAATCGCTGACGGAAGGATACAGCAGCAAGGACAGTCCCGCGAGAAGCACCAGGATCAGCAGCAGCGTTGTGAAATTTCCTTTTTTCTTCTTCATGCGGGGTTCTCCTTGCCGCTGTGGGCCGGGGAGGGAGTCCCTCCCCGGCGTTCACAGCGGGATGTCAGTGCGTTTCAGATATGTATCAGGGAATTAGCCCTTGGTGCTCATGCGCTTCTTGGTGACCAGCAGCACAGCCGCGCCGAGGACCAGAACAGAGCCGAGGACATAGAAGATGGTGGTGCCGATGCCGCCGGTGGAGGGAAGCTGTGCACCAGATTGGTTCTCAATGTTGGCAGAAACAACACCGGTGGAAATCACTCCGGTGAACTTATCACCGCCACTGAGGGATATCAGCGTGGGGTTATCGGAAGTCACATCGTGAGTAGCCGTAATGGTGAACTCGATATCGGGAATTGTATTGTAGCCAGAGGGCGTGGTGGTCTCGACCAGCTTGTAGTCGCCATCATCCAGGCCACTCCAGGTAAAAGTGGTCATGTCCTCACCCTTAAGCTCGGACCCTACAGCTTCATATGCACCAGAAGCGTTCTTCTTATACAGGGTGAAGCCTGCGCCCTTCAGAGGGATGAATTCCTTGTTGCCGTCGCTGTCGGTGCCAGTTTTTCCAGTATCCTTGGACGCATCATATGCGGGGTTCTTGGTAACCTTGTTGACGATGGTCTGGTAGGTGAATACGATGACACCATCATCGGGGGTCTTGCCGTTTTCGCCGGCCTGTTCATCATTGGGATTGTTGGTATAGCTCACATGGGAGGTGTTCTTGTTGCCGGTGGAGCCAATAACGGCCTGATTGTTCAGCGTGGAGGTATACTCAACAGAAATGACACTTCCGGCCTCGACAGAGGCAATGTCCTTCAGGTTGGCAAAGCGGACCTCAAAGGTGCAGCCGTCGGTCAGGCCTTCGGTCACAACCTCATAGCCAGTGGTAATCAGCGTTCCGTCAACATAGACTTTCACAGAATTCTTATTGAAGATCAGGCCAGCGTCTTCCTTATCGTGGAAAGTCAGCTTGTAGCCGTGGGTGTAGTTGGCGTAGTCCTGCGCGATGGTGGCGCTCAGCTTGAAGGGTACGGCATCGCCGATATCGTAGTCAGCGGAATCCTGCCAATCAGTGGTGGAGTTCGCCGCGCTGTCATTGGTGTCCTTAACCTTCTTATCGGAGGTTGTGGTTCCAACCTTGGGAGAGATAGTCGTGGGGCCGACAACCTGGACTACATACAGGGAGTAGGCTTCACCGTCATTGACAGGGCCGTTGTCCTTGATCAGATAGTAGCCGGTGGGTACGGTCAGCGAATTACCATTGAAAACCGTACCGAATTTTCAGAATCCAGTTTCACATATTTCTGAATCTCCGTTAACTTTTCGGTGTCGCTCTTACCATTCACAGCGGCCAGAGCGTCCAGAGTGGTCTGATCGACAGCAGTTCCTTCGGTGCCGGTGCCGTTCTTGCCCCACTTGATGTTGGACAGAACACCCTCATGGAGGTCACCAGTGAAGATCTGGTATACATCATAGGTGCGGGTGCTTCCCTCGGGAGCCGAAATTGTAGTGTTTTCTGCCGCAAACGCGGTATTAGCCAGAGCGAAAACCATAATTAGAGCCAGCAGGAGACTGGCGGGTTTTCTTGCGTGTTTCATTGTTTGACTTCCCTTCTTCTTTTTAAGTTTCTGCATAGTAATGGGATCATGCCGCGCATCAGGAGGATGCGGATTCCTCCTTTCTGCGTTTTGTATGGTAATACAACAGAAGGAACATCGCGCTTGCCGTTAACAAGACGCCTCCCTTGGTATACAGGGTGGTTCCGGCCCCGCCGGTGTGGGGCAGTTCAGGATAACAGACCTGATTGGTCACGGTAACGGCGGCTGCGGCGGTTCCGCTCTCGGGAATGGTTACCGCGGGGCCATTGGAATAGGTGACAAGGAAGTTTGCGCCGTTCACCGTGGCCAGCGTATTGTCTCCACGGATCGGCACGCCGTTATCATCCAACTCGTAGATGTAATACATTTCCCCAAGGGTCAGGTTTGTAAACTTCGCTGTCCCGCTCTCCGGCGTGACCGTGCTGTTCGCGTATGTGATGGTCACCGTTTGCAGCGGATTGCCGGTGGGATTTGCTTCGGCATAGATTCCGAAACGGTAGACTCCGTCGATTTTTGCCAGATGATTGCCGCCCGCATCCAAAAATGCCTTGGCCACCGTGCTTCGCCCTTGTGGTTGTAGGCCTGATAGGTGTAGTCCGCGCTTTGATACCAGACGGTCACACCATTCGGGAAGGTGGGACATTTCCCGTCCTCCTGCTGCTTTGCCACAGCGAAGTAGTGGGGCACGGCATCCAGCACATATCCTTCCGGGGCCACTGTCTCGGTCAGGCAGTAGACGGTGTTATACGACATGGTCTGCTCGCTTGTTTTCCGAGGTCAGGGTTCCGTCCTCGCCGGTGGTGCCGGTCAGGGAAAGGCCGTCCGTTGTTGGGGTAAACGTACCGTCAGCATAGGTTCCCTCCACCAATGTGAACGTCGCGCCGGAAAGAGTCTGGCTGGTATTGTATTGATCCAGTTTTTTGACTGTTACACTGGGAGAAGTGTCCGCACCAGCGGTGCCGCCAGAAGAATAATGGAATTCTTTGACCTCAACGCTGCCGCCGCTTGGGGTGGTATAGCCTTTCCAATGGGCGTTGTTGGAAATGGAGATGGTCTGACCCGGCGCGGCGTTGACTGTGGTTTCATAGGTAACGGTCAGAGGCAGGTTGTCCGGCAGAACAATTTTCAGCGTCTTTCCTTCCACGGAGGCGGTCCAGTTCGATACCACCTCGCCTGTCTTGGTGTTCACCACCTGAATGGAAGTGGTGTCCAGAATCAGGGTATCGCTCAGATCGTCCACCAGGGTGATGGCATCCGACCCGCTGACCAGATCCTCGCCCAACTCATTCAGCGTGATCTTAAAGGGATACCGGCCGCCATTGGTTTCGGGGTTATAAGTGCCTTGCTTGGACAGCGTCTGTTTTCCGATTGTCACACCATTGCTGTCGTTGCCGATGGTCGTTCCCTCGGAATTTTGCAGGCTGACCACATTGTTGAACTCCTTGCTCACGCCGCCCAGAAGAACGTCAGGATCCGTTACCTTACAGACGATCTGTATCTCCACGGCATAATCGTCCCGGTATCCGCCTCCGGCTACCAGATTGTCAATATCCCAGATCACCTGCTGACCGTTGGTGTAATAGTAGTTCGTCTGGCTTCCCGCGTTGTTGCTGAGCAGGGCCTTCGCGTATTCCGTCCAGCTGCCGCCTAGGGCGGCGATTTCCTCAGCTGTGAGCCGCGCAAAGGTGGGTTTGGGATCCTGCCGAACTGCTTTAGATCCCAGCCACCATATACGGACATAGGTTACTTCCATCCCATCCGGGATCTGCTCGACCACACGGTACCGCCCGGACAGGCTGCCCTCATAGTTCACATGAATCTGCCAGGCCACATAGGTACCCGCTCCGTTCAGCGCATCTGTGCTGATGGCCTGATTTGTGCCGCGCTGGATGTCCGTGGTGGAGTTGCCGGAACCGGGATAGGTAAAGACACGGCCCAGTTCCTTAAAGATATTTTCGCTGCCGTACAGGGTCTTGCTGGCCGTGTTGTGGTCCAGCCAGTTGGTGCCGTCGGAGGAGCTTTGTAGCTTATTGTTATAGGTAAAGGCGTCTCGTTTATTGGCGGGCAGTTTACTCGGCTCGGTCTTGACAATCAGATAAAGGGAATCACCCTGCGCCAAGGAAATCCCTGTATTCAGGGTCAGCGTCAGAGAATAGGTTCCTTTCGCAACGGTATAGCTACTGCTTTCTAAGGCCTTCAGCAGGTTGCTGGCGATTAGCGAATCCAAATCCGCATAATCCGCGAGAGAGTTCGTTCCCAAATTGCCCGTATATACGCCCACAAAGGAGGTGTCCCGAATATAGTGAGCCGACCCGCCGACCGCATTCGTGACGTCCTTGATGGCAGTGCCACTGGGCAGAACAGTTCCATCCACCTTGATGACCCAGTACAGTGCGCCATTGGCAAAGTCTCCGGTGGTCGCCTTGGGTTCTTCGTAGTACCAGCTCTGCTTTTCCGCAGCAAAGCTGTTGCTGCCCGCCACAACGACGGAGGCTTCGGCGCCAATACCGGTTAGCACATACCGGAAGTTGCCGATTCCCACCTCACCGGTCAGTTCGAAGCGGTTGCTCACTACCACCTGCGTAATGCCGTCGATATTCGTGGGCTGCGCGTAGTAGGTCAAAAGGTAGGCTTGCGTTCCATCCAATCCAATCTGCTCAGGTGTGAAGCTGAAGGAGGTTTGCCCGTCAACTTTTACCCAGACGGTTTGATCGGGCGTGCGGCCGCTCAAATTGGCAATGGCTGCTGCATCGTCCAGGCCGGAACCGGGTGCATTGCTGCTGATGGTATAGGCCTCCACCCGGACATAGCCCACAAACTCCATGTACTGGCTGCCCAGGCTGTCAGCCATGGACGCAGAGGACAGATCCCAGTCTCCCGCCTCATTGGCTGCCACCTGATACTTGTAGCTGCCGGCAGGCACAGTGAAGCCGCTGTCAGGGGAGGTGATTTGGGTAACGGAACTGCCGGTGGCGTCATACACGCTGCCGCTCATGGACACAGTGCTTTCCGTCTCCTGCTTCCCGCCCGCCAGCTTTCGGCTCCAGACCTTGCGGTTAATGGTCTTACTGGTGTTATAGCCTCTCAGCCATACGCCGCCATCTGTTCCGCGGTCATCGGTATAAATGCAGGCGCGATTGTTGATCTTGAAGTCTTTGTTTCCCGCCGCCACGAACACACCGGGCTCCACATTCACCGTGTAGGTCAGAGTCTTGCTCTCACCGGGAGCCAGGGAACCCACATAATAGGTGAAGCTATCGTTCTTCTTGCCGTCATTGTCCGTATCCGTGATGTTCAGTGTAGTTCCTGCCGTAATCTCCGTTAAGCCGCTGCTTCCGTTCTGGCCGTTGGAACCGCCCCGATAGAGGTGGAAAGAGTTTGCATCGTAAGACAGATATTGGCGGATGGCTGCTAAAGTCCCATTCAGATGATCGATTGAACCGTCCAACGCGTCCATAATTTTCACATTGTCCAGGACATAGCTGTTGTTCGCATAGGCCTGCACCCAAATGGTGTAGGTGATGGTGCCTCCGCCGTTTTCGCCGGAGGTAAACGTCGAGGCCACTTTGGACATGGTTGCACCAGCACGGGGCGTAAAGGTGACGGTGTCGCTGTCCCGCTGGTAGGTCTTGGAGTAAACATTCGCCGTGTTCTGAAGATTTCCCTTTGCCGTGACGCCGGTGTATGCATCCTTCAGCTTGACCCGGTATGTCAGAGTCCTGGTTTCGTTGGCTGCCATATCGCCGATGTCCCAGACCAGCGTGCCGGGTTTCGTCGGGTTTTCACCTGCGGGATCCGGGATGGGTTGATCCTCCGTGGGTGCCGCACCGATGTAGACGCTTCCGGTGCCTCCGGTTTCCGTGGGGCCATCCGTATCATTGGTAGCGCTGGACCCGCCCGTCACGCCCACATATTCCTCGATGTGCTGGGTATCCGCAAAGGTATCCACCACCTTGACCTCCGGGCAGCCATCCGCGCCGGCCTTCACGGTCAGGGTGTAAGTCAGATAATCGCCGTCTGTCTCCTCCGAGATGGCCGAGACGGTTTTGCTCAGATCCACATTTCCGTACTTGGCGACAATGTCACCAGCAAAATCGATGTTGATCGTTGTCTTGCCAATGAAAATTTGAGCGGTTCTATCTTCGCCGACCTGCGACAGGTTAACTTCTGCTTCCACAAAAAAGTCGCCGCTGATGACGGTATTCGTCTCTGTCTTTTGCTTTGCCAGCCATGTAGTATCAAAGGCAAGGGTGACCGTATTGTTTGCCACCGTGATGGTGCCCACCTCGCGCTGCCGCTGGTGATTTTGCCGTTGGCCGTAGCGTTGCGAAACAGCGCCGGAAGGGTATAGGTCATCTTCCCGTCTGCCGCCAGAACGGGTGTCGATGGGGACATTGCCATAGCTGATCTCCAGCTTGAAATCCGCGTCGCCGGGAATATCCGTCGCGCCTGATACATTGGTCCACGCTGCGTTTTCATCCGTGCGGTAATAGAGTGTTGCGCCTGTGATATAGTTTTCTACGGAAACGGGATCGGTTGCCCCTGTTGTATCCGCATCCAGAGTCATCACCGGATAAGCGCGTGTTTTGGCGCCAGAAGCGTAGGCAGTGCCCATAACCGGCAGGCTGGGATCGATCTCCATGCCGGACATCTCTTCCTCCGGTTCGGTCGTTTCTTCCGTTTCTTCTGTCGCTTCTGTTTCTTCCGCAGTGCTGCATTCCTCCGTGTGGGTATGTTCCTCCATATCGCAGGTCAATTCCCAGGTGCCATAGCACAGGGCGGTATGGGTGTGTTTTTCATCCTCGGGAAGCGTACAGGTCAGAGCCTCGGTATCCGCCGGTTCCTCCACCGTCTCAAAGCACGCATCCGTGTGCTGATGCTCCAAAACCTGGATTTTGCCGCAGATCAGATTGCCAGATTCCTCCAGGCAGCCAGCGGTGTGTTCGTGGAGAAGGATTTCCGCTTTTCCGCAGACCAGCACCGGTTCCGTTGCAACCTCGGCTGGTTCGGTGGACAGGTCACAAGTCAGCACCTTATTCCATGCATAGCAGTCATCGCTGTGCTGGTGCCCATCACTCTCCTCCAGGCTGCATATCAGAGTGCTGGTTTCCGTGTAGCAATCATCCGTATGCACATGCTCTGTACAAGTCAATTCGTCGCGCTCCACGGTGTAGCAATCATCCGTATGGGTATGTACTTCGGGCGCGTCTGCTTCCGGCACGGCATAGCAGCTTCCGGTGTGCTCATGGGTCTCGATCTCCGGCAGCGGGCACCAAAGGTTCCATTTTCGTCATAGCATGCCGAATCATGCTGGTGAACGACAAAGTCTGCATACCCGCACGTCAGGTTTCCTTCGCTGTCATAGCAGGTATCGTCATGCTGATGGAGATCAGGCTTTCGATGGTACACACCGGCTCGGTCCGGGTGGCAGAGGTTACTTGCGTGTAGCAAGCCTCCGAATGGGTGTGTTCAGGAATCTCACACGCTCCCTTTTCCATGGTAATGGCAGGAAGAATCAATGCGTAGACCGTGCAGAACACCACAACGCAGGCAAGACCGGTTACAACCCGGTACCAGCTTTTTTTCTTTTATGCGCTTTCATATATTTTTTCTGCGCTCTGTAACGCACCGTGCTTCATATGCCAATCACCCACCTCTCTATTTAAGTATCCCGAAATCTGCTATCGGCCAGACCCGGAATACGATTTTTCCGACGATTTGTTCACCGGAGACGCAGCCCACCGTAGTGCTGCGGGAATCCACCGAGGTGGACCGGTGATCGCCCATGCAGAAGTATCGATTGTCCGGTACCTGGTAGGGCAAATCAATGTCACAATCCCCCAGGGATTTTTCTGTCAGATACGACTCATCCAACAGATTGCCGTCCACATACACATTTCCGTCAGCGTCAATATCCACCCACTGACCAGGACCGGCGATACAGCGTTTGACCAAAATCTTGTTGCCCATGTAAAAGGCTACCAGATCGCCCAGTTCACAATCCGACCCTTTGACAGAGAGCACAATATCTCCCTCATTCAGCGTTGGCGTCATGGAAGCCCCGTAGATCTGCAGCACCGGCATCCAGATGGTGGCGACCAATACGGCTACAGCCGCAACGACCACAAGGGTATAGACAGCGCTTCTCAGGACCCGCCCGATATCGCTTTTTGTATTTCTCTCTGTCAAGCTCCGTTTCGAGCTGTTCCAGGGTTGGAAGCTCGCGGGACGGATTTGGCTGTGTTCTTCATTGATCTCAACCTCTCCAGCGGACTGAATCAATTGCCGCAGTGCTTTCTGGTCTGCCAGCAGTTTGGACGCTCTGGCAGCGACCTGCTTCCAGTAGGCATCCGCATCCGCGTGTACTTTTTGGCTGTACGCCTCTGCCTCCTGCCGGATCTGGGCGGCCTCTTTTGCCGACTGCTCCTTGATAACGCGGCTGATGTCATCCTGCTGGCTGCTGATCCGCTGGATATTTTCCAGATACTGCTGCGCCGCGGCCTCCGCCGCCTGAAAGACACCGTTGAGGGGCAGCCTCCGCCAGGGAACCGGCTTTGTCGATCTCGATCCTGCGGTCCCGAAGCTGTGCTTCCGCCTGCTCCAGCCTGATCTTCAGCTGGCTGTTTTCTTCTGTCTGGGCAATCAGCATTTCCAGCAGCTCACTCCGGCTCAAACGCCGCAATTCTTTATCCGTCATAGAGCACCTCCAAATCTGTGCCGCACAGCACAAACGCAAAAAAAGAGGCAGCAGTTATTCTTCACCTGCCCCAAATCCTTACTCCACAGCACGGAAGTAATATTCCTCACGCTGTGCTGAGTTTCAACTAGATGAATGCGGCATTCAGCGCAACACATTATTTCCATTATGTAGTGAAACGATTATATCAAAAGATATATGCCCAATTTCCAATCAAAATAATTTTAGCATAAGCATACATGAAAATCAAGGGGCACAGGAAAAGTATGTAAAAGATGGTAAAACCTAAGATAAAAGTGGCAGTACAAAAAGCGGGAAGCGCGAAGCCACCCTCAAATTCTTTTCTATAGAGTATGAGGGTGGCTTTGGTGCACCCAAAATAGAGTGCGCTATTGTTAAGTTGGCATTCAGTCTGGCTAGTAAACAACATAATGGAAATTATGTGGTGTTTTTTATTGCCTAAACTACAAGGCCCAATCGTTCGATTTTTCGCCGGTGTTCTGTGCCGGCGGTCATAATATAGATTCTTGTTGTGTCGATGCTGCTGTGTCCCAGAATATCGGCCAATTTGGCGATCTCTTTCTCAATACCGTAAAAAGTCCGGGCAAACAGCTTGCGCAGATTGTGGGGAAACACCTTGCTGGCTTTTACTCCGGCTGCCTTGCAGAGGGATTTCATCTGCGCCCAAATATTGCTCCGGTCCAACGGCTTCCCGTTCCTGGTAATAAAGATCGCTCCAGAACGGATGCCGTTTTTCTTTGCGTGATCCAGAAGCATCTTCTTTAGCTTAGCATACTCCATCGCGGCGTTGTACAGCAGCCAATCGAGGTCTGCCATCTGTCCGTTTGTAACATCGTAGTGGTTCTCCACTTTCTCACAATCAATCGTAAGGACGGAGCCGTTGTTGTAGGTTAGCTCCACGGAGTTGGCATCCATGTTGTAGAAAGCGTGAATCAGTTTCGTCATTAATGGTTCCTCCAAAACATGTTCTTTCCTGTTCTCAATCTGAGATTATAAGTAAAATCCCGTCTGCCTTCCTGTTAGAAATCAGACGGGATTTGTCCGTATGCACTCCGGATACCGTCAGCTAACAGTTGATAAGTGAATTAGTTCCTTATCACTGTTAAGCCAAGGGTTATTGGGATACTTTTGATGTTCTGCGACCAGCAGATCAACGGCATCCTGCGGGATGGAGATTTTTCTGATCGAATTTTCCGTTTTCGGGCGCGTGATGTCCGGCTCGCCTGCGTTGTTGCGTCCCGCCTGCTTGCTGACGGAAATCGTCTTGTTTTCGATGTCCAAATCTGACCATTGCAGCGCCACCAATTCGCCTTTGCGCAGTCCGCTGATGAGTTCCAGATAGAACATGGGCAAGAGGCCACGTTGATCCGCTGCCGTCAGGTAGGATTTGATTTGTTCCGGCGGCAGGATCCTCATTTCGTGCTTCGGGATTTTGGGCGGAATGCAGTCATCCGCTGGATTGCGCACGATCAGGCGTTCTTTGACCGCGCGGTCGAGGGCGTTGTGCAGCATCGTGTGAATGCCGCGAATCGTCGAGTCGCTCAGCCCTGGCTGCTTGCCCTTTTGCGCCTCGCGGAGTCGTCCGTGTTCCTGTAGGTCTTTGTAGAGCCATTGCAGGTCGCGGCCTGTCAGCTTTTTCAGTGGAATATCTCCGATGCGCGGCGTGATATGCAATTCGATGCCGCGCCGGTAGTATTCGGCCGTTGAGAACCGCAGTTGTGGCTTTGCATATAGCTCATACCACGTTTGCAGCCATGTACCGAGCGTATACTCGTCTGCCCTCCGTACATCGACGCTTTCCGCTTCTGTGACAGCTTTCGCCAGCTTTTCTTTCACTTCTGTCTGTGTTTTGCCGAGGACACTCTTGGTGATTCGTTTGCCGGTTTTCTTGTCGTACCCGGCGGTGTACCGCCCTTCCCAGCGTCCATCCTTGCGCTTTCGGATGTTGCCTTCACCGTTTGCCCGTTTCTTTGCCACGTCTGTGCCTTCTTTTCTTCGGTAGCACAAACAACTACCACAGAACCGGCGCAAAGTCTACTGATTTTTTCGGAAGATCGGAATATTTTTTAGCGAGATTTGTACGCGGCAAAAATCCCTATTCTTTGTTTACTGCAGCGCAGTTTTTACATATGCCTGAATCTCAGCTTACCGATTTTCCAGATAGCGATGAACCGCCCATATCACATCGTCCAGCAGATCCTGTTCCGGCGAATTTGGTTTCAGCACCTCGCTTCCCGTTTCGATAATGCCTTTCAGCAACGTGTCGATGGAACGTGAAGTGCATCTGCAATCCGCAGGCATGCCTCCAGACTTGGGTGCGCGCGGCCCGTTTCGATACACGAAATGTACTTTTGCGTCGTAAAACCATCTCAGACAGTTCTTCCTGCGACAAATGCTTCTCACGCCGGAGCGCACGGACATTCTCGCCGAACCGCAGATAGAGCTGGCTTGGGAAAAGATAGGCTTTCTTGTATTTATTGTATTTTTTGAACATAGCTATTTTATTTCATTATGCTATCTGGCCAATTCAAGTGTCCAGATCTCTCCAAACTCGCAGCGGTCTTTCGCGCTCAGCCGCAGCTGCAGCGGCCCGTCCAGAGGAAATACGATATTCTGCGACTCAAGCACTGCGTCTTCCAGATACTGTGTATCTTTCTGCATAGGCAGTTCCGCAATGATCCGTTTTTTACAACGTATCTGGAGCACTACGTCGCCTGTCTGGTTTCCTGCCAGCCATGTCGCCTCTCTGAGATTTCCGGCATACGTGAACACCGATCCCATATGGCCTGATGTTCATTCGCGTGACCGGGCCCGGGCCGTTCGCGGGTCTTCTCACGATGTCGCTTTGCTTGATCGGCATGGTGTCCAAAATGTTCATCGAGAGCATCGAGGATCTGGACAAGCGGATTCTCGAATCACTGGACGCCGCGGGCTGCACGACCTTCCAGAAGATCCGCTATGGCATCCTGCCGCAGCTGACCGCAGACTTCACCTCCACGATCATCTACCGCTTTGATATGAACCTGCGCGATGCGACCGTCCTCGGTCTTGTCGGCGCGGGCAGCATCGGCGCGCCGCTGATCTTCGCCATGAGCTCCTACCGCTGGAACGAGGTCGGCGCGATTTTGCTGGGTCTGATCGTGCTGGTGCTCATCATCGAGTGGATCTCTGCAAGGATCCGCGTCAAGCTGGCTCGGGGGTAAGGCTATGCAGGAACGAAAACTGACGATCTTCTTTACCTCCGATCTGCACAGCTATATCTATCCCACGGATTACCGCAGTCAGGCTAAAAAGGAGCTTGGCCTGTTCAAATGCGCCAGCCAGTTCCAAGTCGGACAGCGGCACGCGATTTTCCAGCCAGACGATCCACGCAGGCGGCCCGTGCTGGTCGGAATGGCTCCGGGAGTTTTCAGAGATGGAGCGCGGCGCACAGGATTGGCTCGATCAGGTCGTCGGACATCTGGACGCGCCGATGACGCCGGATACGCCGCTGCGCATGGCAGCAAACGGAATCCTGCTTGCGGATCTGTTCAATACCGTGCAGCTGGCGGCAAGCGGCGCGCAGATCTCCGTCACGAGCCTTGCCAACGACGCAGCCGGACTGCCGCAGACCGTGCGGCGCAGGGATATTTTGAACGCATATCCGTACACGAATACGCTGACGGTGCTGCAGATCACCGGCGCGGTTCTGCGCCGGGCGATGGAGCGCAGCGCGGAGTATTTACCGGCCGCGCGGACGGGATGCTCGACATCTCCGATGCATTTTTGAAGCCGAAGGTCGAGCATTACAATTACGACTATTATGCCGGGGTACACTATGTCTTTGACTGCTCCCGCCCGGTCGGCAGCCGCGTCACAGAGCTTTCCGTGAACGGCCGCCCCGTCGCGGACGGCGACATCTTCACCGCCTGCCTGAGCAGCTACCGCGCCAGCGGCACTGGCGGATACGACTGCTATGTCGGCTGCCCAGTCTGCGGGAGATCGGCACGGAAATGTCCGATCTGCTGCTGGACTTTTTCAAGGCACACGACCAGAAGCTGCCGATCACCCACTGCGAGTTCCGCGTGATCTGAGCCCCAAAAGCGCCGAAGAGGAATCTG
>ENA-OQCO01000710-OQCO01000710.1-human-gut-metagenome-genome-assembly--contig:-NODE-710-length-16826-cov-2.519372_pt1 | contig 16826 bp, 18 predicted proteins | sample MGYA00242500_ERZ504582 | MGnify/ENA primary metagenome ERZ504582 (study PRJEB26092, sample SAMD00036346) | human gut metagenome | host: Homo sapiens | study: EMG produced TPA metagenomics assembly of...
TTTTTTTCTTTCTTTTTCCAAAATCAATCTTCTTTGACTTTAAAACTCCATCTTCTTAGCAAGATAAGCTCTCAGATCTTCGATCTTCACTCTTTCCTGCTCCATAGTGTCACGATCTCTGACTGTTACCGCTCCATCTGTTTCAGAATCGAAGTCATAAGTTACACAGAACGGAGTACCGATCTCATCCTGACGACGGTATCTCTTACCGATATTTCCTCTGTCATCAAACTCACAGTTCCATTCTTTTGCCAGCATTGCATAAACTTTCTCAGCGCCCTCATTCAGCTCTTGGACAACGGCAGCACACCGACTTTTACCGGTGCCAGTGCCGGATGAAAATGCAGTACCGTACGCACATCATTTTTCTCAGCATCCAGGACTTCTTCATCGTATGCGCTGCACAGGAATGCCAGTACCATACGATCCGCACCCAGAGACGGCTCGATAACATACGGGATATATTTTTTACCCTCTTCATCATCAAAGTAAGTCAGATCCTGCCCTGATACATTCTGATGCTGTGTCAGGTCGTAATCCGTACGGTCTGCAATACCCCACAGTTCACCCCAGCCGAACGGGAACAGGAATTCCACGTCAGTTGTTGCTTTGCTGTAGAAACTCAGTTCTTCTTTTTCATGATCGCGATACCGTACTTCTTCATCTTTCAGTCCCAGTTCATGTAACCAGTTCAGGCAGAAAGATTTCCAGTAATTGAACCATTCCAGATCCGTATCCGGTTTGCAGAAGAATTCCAGTTCCATCTGTTCGAACTCTCTGGTACGGAAAGTAAAATTACCCGGTGTAATCTCATTACGGAAGGATTTACCGATCTGTCCGATACCAAACGGCAGTTTCTTTCTGGAAGTTCTCTGTACGTTTTTAAAGTTTACAAAGATACCCTGTGCTGTTTCCGGTCTCAGATATACGGTATTCTTTGCATCTTCCGTAACACCCTGAAAAGTCTTAAACATCAGGTTAAACTGACGGATATCAGTAAAGTTATGTTTTCCACAGGTCGGGCACGGTACCTGATGCTCTTCAATGAAAGCAGTCATCTTTTCCTGGCTCCATGCATCTACGCTTTCTTCCAGTGCGATTCCTTTTTCTGCACAGAAATCTTCGATGATCTTATCTGCACGGAAACGCTCATGGCATTCTTTACAGTCCATCAACGGATCAGAGAATCCACCCAGATGACCGGAAGCTACCCATGTCTGCGGATTCATCAGGATTGCACAGTCCACACCTACATTGTAAGGATTTTCCTGGATGAACTTTTTCCACCATGCTCTTTTTACATTGTTCTTCAGTTCCACACCAAGATTACCATAATCCCAGGTGTTTGCCAGGCCGCCGTATATTTCGGAACCCGGATATACGAATCCTCTGGATTTGGCAAGTGCAACGATTTTTTCCATTGTTTTTTCCATAATTGATCTCCTTTATATTCCCTGAGACATAAATATATGTCTAGTATTAACGTATTAATTCCCACGGCAGTCGACAAGATAGCATCCTGCCGGCACAAATTTTTAATTATTATCCGTGTATATCACATAACCATATGCCTGTGTAGTCACGTGGCTTTCATCGTCTGTACCTTCATCGGCTGAAAGCCTTGCCTGACTTTTATTTACCACTTTCATATTCTTGCTGACATACTGAATCGTTCCCGGCACCAGAACCTGCATCGGCTCACGGATAATGATCACCTGCTGCTTTTCACATCCGTCAGGCATTCCTGCCCTGGAAACATCTTTTCCCTCTGCATCTGTAAAATCAGAAGCAAAAGCATATCCTTCTTCCTGTGCTTCTTTTACAGTGCCCGCAAAAAAATCTATCTGATTGAAGCCCCGATAATCGGCCACAGACTGATATTCCAGCTGTACTTTCGCTTTCTTATCTTTTACCTGCATACTTTTTACCGATACAGCCTCACTCCCTGCTTCCTTGTTATATGCTTCCACCAGTTCGTTAATCTGCGCTGCCAGCTCCTTTTCTTTATAAGTCTCGTCAGAAAAATCCTCCAATAACAATTCCTCTACCGTTCCGCTGTCATCCACCGTCACTGTAGTTTCTGTCATTTTTTCTATTCCACCACAGCCGGTCAGTAGCAATACTGCTGTCAGTGCCAGTCCCAGCTTTTGTTTTTTCATGATTTTTTCCTCCGAATCACTCCTCTGACTTTCCATTACCGGATAGTCAGACCTATTATACCGTCTGGATAGTTAATTTTCAAGGTTTTTATAGTTGCGTTTTTCAGGAATCCATCACTTCAAGAATCTCCAGACTTTTAAATCGTTTATCGGTATAACGGTCTATGTAACGTTTTACCCAGCGGGTAACCTCCCGTTCCACCTCCGGTTTCAGGGTAAATGTATAGATTTTTTCCATCGGTGTTGCCACCATATATTGCAATGCATACAGTGCCGATGTCGAAACCGAAATTCCGTCTTTTACCTGTTTGCGACAGTTACTGCAGATACAGCCGGAAGCCTCCAGCGACAAGAAAGTAAGATCCTCCGTCCTTCCACAGATTCCACACTCAAAAAGCCGCGGATACTCTCCGTTGATCATCATCGCACGCATCTCGAAAATTGCTCGGATCAGTCGATTGGAAATTCGCCCCCGGATCAGTGCTTTCATCGTGATATACAGAAGATTAAGCATATCCGTCTCCCGGTTTCCCTCTCTTCCGTAGTAATCCGCAATCTCCAGAAAATAAAAGCCATAATATACTCCCGCTGCTTTGCTGCCAGTTCTGTAAAATACTCCCGGATATTTGCCTGTGAAAGTGTATAAGCCGTTCTTCCCTCAAAAAGCTGAAAACTTCCGAACACAAACGGGTTCGCTATAGCAAGATAGGGGCTTGTGCTTTTTCTTGCCCCTCTGGCAAACGCAGTGATTTTCCCACGCTCACGGGTCAGGATCACCATGCGCTTATCATAATCCCCTACCGGCGTGGCAGCTAATACCATGCCGGTGACGGTAATAGGCTCACTCATACAGATCAGATCTCTTTCTTATTATATCCGAAGTTTTTCATCAGAGTATCACTGTCTCTCCAGTCTTTTTTCACTTTCACCCAGATCTTCAGATTCACTCTTTCTTCGAGCATTTTTTCGATTTCAAACCGGGCATTACTTCCGATTTTTTTTAACATGGAACCCTGTTTTCCTATGATGATTCCTTTATGAGAATCTCTTTCACAGATAATTGTTGCCTCGATATCTACAATATGCTGACCCTTTCTCTCCCGCATCTTCTCGATGGTTACAGCGATACCATGAGGGATCTCCTCATCCAGCGCATGCAGTGCTTTCTCACGGATGATCTCCGCAACAATCTGTCTCTGTGGCTGATCGGTTACCGTATCTTCGTCGTAAAACATCGGACCATACGGCATATATTTAAACAGGCTGTTCACGATGTCTTTCGTATTCTGCCCACGCAGGGCAGATGCCGGAATAATTTCCGCAAAATCATACAATTTCCGGTAATTATCGATTACCTGTAAAATATCTTCTTTTTTCACTGTATCTACTTTGTTGATCACCAGAATGACCGGCAGACTTGTCTTCTGTAACTGCTCGGCAATATGCTTTTCACCGGCACCAATATAAGTAGTCGGTTCTACCAGCCACAGGATCACATCCACATCTTTCAGTGTCTGTTCTGCCACATTTACCATATATTCGCCCAGTTTGTTCTTGGCTTTGTGGATCCCCGGTGTATCCAGAAAGATGATCTGTCCGTCTTCACAGGTATACACGGTCTGGATTTTATTTCTGGTGGTCTGTGGTTTTTTGGATGTGATAGCAATCTTTTGTCCGATCAGATGGTTCATCAGAGTGGATTTCCCCACGTTCGGTCTTCCGATGATTGCCACGAATCCGGATTTAAAATTTTCCTTCATATGTTCTCCTTTATTGTACCAGAGGTTCGATCTGTTTTAAGATTTCACGGTTTTTCTCCAGTGCAGATTCACTTCCAACGACACAGATGTTCCTCTGTTTCAACACTGCTTCTACCAGATCACCCAGTGCCTGAATATCTTCCGGCTGTGCGGTAAGGATCTGATTTCTCTCCTCCTGCAGTTCTTCCTCAGTGATTCCTGCAAACCATGCCCCAAGCGACAGTTCTCCTTTGGCATATGGGTTTAACGGCACATCCAGGTCGCTGATCGTACCGATGATATATTTTGTCATTTCTCTCTCATCTGCCGTGAATGTATGCAGATATTCCGGTGTATTTTCAAATATTGTCAGTGTATTTTTCAGATGCGGGTCACGGTAAGACACCAGGAAACTGTCTCCGGATTTTCTGAAGTTGCTCATACATCCATAAGCTCCACCTTTGACACGGATATTCATCCACAGATAATCATAACTTAAAATCACTTTCAGGATACGAAGTGCTCCGGTATACTCATATCCGGCTTCTTTGAAGTTTCCACTGACCGCTACATACTGTACCTGACCTGCGGTAGAAAATCCTTCGTTTCTTTGCTGCAGATCGTAATTGATCTTTCCTGTCTGTATCGGAGTCTGATACAGCAGATGACGCAGGGTGGATACTCTTCCTTCCACACCCTGATAACCTTTTTCATCCGTCGTCACACTGACAAACAGATTCTCCGGGCGGAAGATCAAAAGCATCAGTTTCTTCAGATTTTCTTTCAGTATCTCTTTTTTCTCTTCAAAATGTTTTTCCAGTTCTTCAACCAAACGGAAATATCCGATTCCCGCGATCCGATCCTGAAAATTGGATACCGGAGAATAATAGGACGCTGCACGCATCACCGCGGTGGAGTGTCCTGCCGCTGCCAGGGAGGATTGCAGTCGTGCTTTCTGCTGAGAAAGAATCTCATACAGACGTTTGTCATCATCCAGTCTGGAAGTAAACAGAATCTCGCGGATCATGGAAAATACAAATTCTTCTTTTTGTACCAAATATTTTGTCTTTACACCAAACATCCGTATACAGTCATCTTTCTGGTCTTTTCCCTGGAATACCTGCAGCCCGCAGCTAATTCCACCACTCTGTGCATTGATCTCATGGAAAAGTTCACCATAAGTAAAGTGGGCTGTATCCACGTATCCGAGAACAGATTTTAGGATTCCCATATAAGAAATCAGTTCATCCGGCACCTGTTTGGTATCAAATAACAGCGTCAGATACGTAATACCGTTAGTATCCAGATTGTGATGCAAAACGGTATTCCCCGTTACATGGTGTGGTGTATTATGGATTTTCAGCGCTTCTTTTCCAATATCACTACGTTTCAGCATCGGAATTTTGGCTTTTGCCTCTGCGCTGTCCTCGCTGTCCTGAAATTCTTTCAGTTTTCTGGTTTTCTCCACCAGTTTTTCCAGCTGTTCCCGAGACAGAGAGGCTTTATAGGCAGCCAGCTTCTCTTCTGTCTTCTTCTCCTCCTCTGTTGTAAGTCCTTTTTCGGCATTCCCAATACCACAGCACTGTGCGGGTTATCCAGCATGGTTTCCTGAATCAGCTGTTCAAAAAGTCCTTCACCTGCTTCCTTCTTTAATTCATCAAAGGCTTTCAGTTTTTCCAGATGAACAAATGGTTTATTATCATCGTACAGCCAGCTTTCACATACATCAATGCTATACATCAGTCCACGCGGATAGGAACCATAATCTGACTCACGGAAACGGAATTCCAAATAGTTGATACCGGCAGCAATCGCCTTCTGATCAATTCCTTCTTTTACCAGCTTTTCCAGTGTTTCCCGGATCACCTGGAGGAATTTTTCTTTATCCTTTTCTTCTGCGCTCTTAACTTCCACAGTGAAAAACGGCTGATAAATACCGTCGTTATAACCCCCATCGACATCTTTACCGATTCCGGCATCTAACAGTGCCTGACGAAGCGGTGCTCCCGGAGCCGAAAGCAGAACATAATCCAGGACTTCAAAAGCGGTACAGCGTTTTACATCCAGTCCGTCCCCTACTACCATACTGTATGTCAGATACGTATTTTCTTCTTCGGAATCATTTTCTCCTACCGGATAAAAAATCTTATGCTCCACCGGTTTTTCAAACGGTTTCTGTTTTGCGATCTGGGAATCTACAGTAATTTTATCAAATTTGCTCAGATACTCTTTGTCCATCCATTCCAGGCGTTCTGCCATATCCATATTTCCATACAGAAAAATATAACTGTTGGATGGATGATAATATTTTCCATGGAATGCCAGGAAATTTTCATACGTAAGATCCGGGATACATTTCGGATCTCCGCCAGATTCCACGCCATATGGCGTATCCGGAAAGAGTACATTAAAAATCTCACGTTCAAGCACCTCTTCGGAAGAAGAAAATGCCCCCTTCATCTCGTTGTATACAACACCGTTGTATTTTAACGGATCGTCCACCTGCTCCAGCTGGTAGTGCCAGCCTTCCTGACGGAAAATCTCTTCCTTTTCATAAATATTCGGATAAAATACTGCATCCATATACACGTGCATCAGATTTTTGAAATCCTGGTCGTTGCAGCTTGCTACCGGATACATTGTTTTATCCGGGTACGTCATTGCATTCAGAAAAGTATTCAAAGATCCTTTCACCAGTTCTACAAAGGGGTCTTTCAATGGAAATTCCCGGGATCCGCACAAAACACTGTGTTCCAGAATATGTGCAACACCGGTACTGTCAGCCGGTGGCGTCCGGAAAATAATATTAAATACTTTATTCTCGTCCTGATTTGCCAGAAGCATCACTCTTGCTCCGCTTTTTTTATGACGCAGCAGATACCCGTCGGCATGGACGTCTTCGATTCTTTCTTTCTGTAAAATTTCATAAGCACTGCAATCTGTAATCTGCATTCCTGCCTCCCATCTCACACATCCGGCTAGTTTTCTTCCGGTTTCTGTGTCTCTTTCTTTCCATTGTAATAACTATTCAGCAGTTCAATCTGCTGCGTTCTCAAAATCAGATTGATTCCTTCCGGATTCAGAACATAACCCTGCACATCTTTGATCATATAACGCGACAGCTGATCGAAACGCACCTGGATCAGACGATTCTGTACTTCTTTTCCACGATAATGTTTCACCAGTTCTTCGGTATCTGAAAAGATTGGCTGATAACGTTCTCCCTTTTTATTCTGTACATAGAGCAGGCGGACATTTTCTTTGCCTTCTTCATCTTTTTCCACATCTACCGGCATCAGATAAGTGGATCTTGCAAGATTCGCTGACATCTCCTCTTCCAGATCTTTTAATGCTTCTCTGTCAGGCTCCACTCCCGGTTTTCTTAACTCCTGCAGAAAATAAGCCGCAGACAGCTGTAACTGCGGGTTCAGGATCGGTTTCCGATTTTCCGGCAAAGCATCCACATCCGGCATTCTGACAATTTTTGTCAGTTCAATCTTGTTTTCCTGATCGCCATCGCAAAATACTACTTCATTGATTCCCATGGCAAACAGATTCATGTAGAACATCGATGCATCCTTTTTCTGCACTTTTACCGGAAGAATAAGTTTCTTTTCTTCTTTATATTTTTCCGCAAATGTTTTCAATTTATCCTGATCGGTAAAAATCCATACCTGATCGTTAAAACTCTCATCATCGCAGATGGCAAAGGGCATTCGTGTCACTGCGGAATATGCTACCAGCATCTCGTCCAGATTCTGCAATTTTTTAATAATAAACACCTGATCTACTGTCATTTTTCTATCTATCCTTTCGTCTTCCTTCGACTGCTTTCATTCACGTCGTTTATCATTAAGTATAACATAAAACACTCTTAAGAACAACGAGTGAAACATGCAAAACTTGTTTCACTCGTTACGGCACCGGACAAAATTTCATGCAGACAAGGACTTTGGTTCATAACCTGCAAAAAGGGCTGCCGCATGCGCGACAGCCCTTTCATTTCATTGCATATCAAAATTGATCCGGTGAACCAATTTTGATTCATTCTCACAGAAAAATCTTAATTCAGGAATTAATCTTCTTTTCCGTACAGAGTGATCAGTTTGTTCAGATATGTGTATCTTTCTTTTGCTTCATTTTCATTCTTAGCAAACAGTCTTGCTGCTTTTTCCGGGTTAGAACGTTTCAGAGAGTTGTAACGAACTTCGCCGTCCAGGAATGCCTGATAATCTTCAGAAGCCGGTGCTTTGGAATCCAGTGTGAACTTGTTCTCTGCAGCCGGGTTGAAGCGGAAGTTATGCCAGTATCCACATTTAACTGCCAGTTCTTCTTCAGTCTGAGCTTTGCTCATACCTTTCTTAATACCATGGTTGATACATGGAGCATAAGCGATGATCAGAGATGGTCCCGGATATGCTTCTGCTTCTGCAATAGCTTTTACAGTCTGGTTGAAGTCTGCGCCCATGGAGATCTGTGCTACATATACATAGCCATAGGACATAGCGATAGATGCCATATCTTTCTTCTTAGTCTCTTTACCACCTGCTGCGAACTGTGCGATTGCACCTGTAGGTGTGGATTTGGAAGACTGTCCACCTGTGTTGGAGTAAACTTCTGTATCGAATACCATGATGTTGATGTCTTTACCACTTGCCAGTACGTGGTCTACGCCACCGAAACCGATATCGTAAGCCCATCCGTCACCACCGAAGATCCACTGGGATTTCTTAGCCAGGAAGTCTTTGTTCTTAACGATTTCTTTGCAGGTATCGCATTCGCATCCTTCCAGAGCAGCAACCAGTTTATCTGTTGCAGCACCGTTGGTAGCACCTACACTGAAGGTATCGATCCATTCTTTACAAGCTGCTTTTACTTCATCAGAAGCTTTTTCGCTTTCCATAACAGCTTCTACTTTTGTTTTCAGACCGTCACGGATTGCTTTCTGAGCTAACAGCATACCATAACCAAACTCTGCGTTATCTTCGAACAGAGAGTTGGACCATGCAGGACCCTGTCCTTTTGCATTTACTGTATATGGTGTGGATGGTGAGGAGTTACCCCAGATAGAAGAACATCCTGTTGCGTTAGCGATGTACATTCTGTCACCAAACAGCTGAGTGATCAGTTTTGCGTAAGGTGTCTCTCCACAACCTGCACAAGCTCCGGAGAACTCAAGCAGTGGCTGTTTGAACTGAGATCCTTTTACTGTATTTTCTTTGAATTTTGCGATAACATCTTCTTTCTCCGGCAGAGTTACTGCATAATCGAAGAATTTCTGAGATGCAACATTTGCTTCCATGTTTTCCATAGCCAGTGCTTTTGCACCTTTCTTGCCTGGGCAAACGTTAGCACAGGAACCACATCCGGTACAATCCAGAGCGGAAACTGCGATAGCAAATTTGTATTCTTTCATACCTGTCATATCCAAAACAGCTGGTGCCTCAGCAGCTTCAGCTTCTGTCATGGCAACCGGACGGATTGCTGCATGTGGACATACATATGCACAGCGGTTACACTGGATACAGTTTTCCGGATTCCATACAGGTACATTAACAGCGATACCACGTTTTTCATATGCAGATGTTCCGGATGGAGTTGTTCCGTCTACATACTCTGTAAATGCAGATACAGGCAGGCTGTTTCCTTCCTGAGCGGATACTTTTGCCTGAATGTTGTTAACGAAATCAATAGCATCCTGTCTTCCGCTTGTTGCATGAGTCATGGTCAGTCCTTCGTCAGCTGCATCTTTCCAGCTTTCCGGAACAGTTACTTCTACAACCTGTTTTGCACCTTCATCGATAGCTGCCCAGTTTTTAGCAACTACGTCATCACCCTTACGTCCGTAAGTAGCTTTTGCTGCTGCTTTCATCAGTTCGATTGCCTGAGCTTCCGGAATGATGTCAGCCAGTTTGAAGAATGCAGACTGCAGAATTGTGTTGATACGGGTTGGTCCCATACCTGTCTCGATACCGATCTTAACACCATCAATGATGTAGAATTTGATGTTGTGGTTAGCGATAAATGCTTTTACCTGTCCCGGCAGATGTTTTTCCAGACCTTCCATATCCCATGGACAGTTCAGCAGGAATGTACCACCGTCTACCAGTTCCTGTACCATGTTGTATTTTCTTACATAGGACGGATTGTGGCAGGCAACAAAGTTAGCTTTGTGGATCAGGTATGTAGATTTGATCGGTTTTTTACCAAAACGCAGGTGAGACATTGTAACACCACCGGATTTTTTGGAATCATAATCAAAGTATGCCTGAGCGTACATATCAGTATTGTCACCAATGATCTTGATGGAGTTCTTGTTAGCACCTACAGTACCGTCTGCACCCAGACCCCAGAACTTACAGTTGATAGTTCCTTCCGGTGTGGTAACCAGAGGAGCGCCTGTTTCCAGAGACAGATTGGTAACATCATCTACGATACCGATTGTGAATTTCTGTTTTGTTGTATTTTCATATACAGCAACGATCTGTGCCGGTGTTGTATCTTTGGAACCTAATCCGTAACGTCCGGTAAAGATAGGTGTATCATTGAATTTTGTTCCTTTCAGTGCTGCAACAACATCCAGGTACAGAGGCTCGCCCAGTGCTCCCGGCTCTTTTGTTCTGTCCAGAACAGAGATCTGTTTTACAGTTTCCGGAATAGCATCAACCAGAGCCTGTGCGCAGAATGGTCTGTACAGACGAACTTTTACAACACCAACTTTGTGTCCTGCTGCCAGCAGATAATCGATAGTTTCTTCGATGGTATCATTTACAGATCCCATAGCGATGATAACATGTTCTGCATCAGCTGCACCATAGTAGTTGAACAGTTTGTAATCTGTTCCGATCTTTTCGTTTACTTTGTTCATGTATTCCTGTACGATAGCCGGCAGAGCATCGTAGTACGGGTTACATGCTTCTCTTGCCTGGAAGAAGATATCCGGGTTCTGTGCAGAACCTCTCTGACATGGATGATTTGGATTCAGTGCATGTTTACGGAATGCATCGATAGCATCCATATCTGCCATATCCTTCAGATCTTCATAATCCCATGTTTCGATTTTCTGGATCTCGTGAGATGTACGGAATCCATCGAAGAAGTTGATGAACGGAACTTTTCCTTTAATTGCTGCCAGATGAGCAACCGGAGTCAGATCCATAACTTCCTGTACGGAAGATTCACACAACATTGCAACACCAGTCTGACGACAGGCGTAAACATCGGAATGATCACCAAAGATAGATAATGCATGGCTGGCCAGAGCACGTGCGGATACGTTGAATACACCTGGTAACTGCTCACCGGCAATTTTGTACAGATTCGGGATCATCAGCAGAAGACCCTGAGAAGCAGTATAGGTTGTTGTCAGAGCACCTGCTGCCAGAGAACCGTGAACTGCACCGGCTGCACCGGCTTCAGACTGCATCTCTGTAACCTGAACTTCCTGTCCGAACATATTTTTTCTTCCCTGAGTTGCCCATTCATCAGTAGCTTCTGCCATAACAGATGAAGGTGTAATCGGGTAAATGGCTGCCACATCGGAAAATGCGTAGGAAGCATGTGCTGCAGCATGATTACCATCCATGGTTTTCATTTTTCTTGCCATTTCAAATTCCTCCTTATTTGAATAAAAAATAAAGTTGTTTTTACATAATTTCAACCTTATTTTTATTATATCACTCTTTGTTGAGCCTGTCCATTTTTTACAAAAAAATCATGAAATGTTCTTATAAAAAAACATTTCATGATTTTTCTCTTCTTTTTTATTCGGCAAAATGTATAAAATCGTTTAGTTTCTTACGATCCGTGCCATGATATCCCATTTTTCTTCCATATCTTTAACCAGTTTTAACTGGGTTCTGGTACGATCCAGGTTCTGTTCCGGATAATGGATTTTGAAATAGGTATCTCCCTGCAGATAATCCGTCAGGAAACGCATCCCGCACTCAAAGGTCATGATTTTTGCGCCCATCGGAAGTGCTTCCACTTCTTTGTCAGTCAGGCTGCCACGACATCCTTCCATAAAGCCATTAAAGTACGCTTCGAAAAGAGTCATATCACAGGATACTTTGTTCAGATCTTTTTCATCCTCCGCTGCTGTACTTGCACCAAAGCGAATCGCATCACCAAAATCATGGGCTGCAAATCCAGGCATTACAGTATCAAGGTCGATGACGCAGATGGCATTGCCGCTTGCTTTATCAAACAGCACGTTGTTTAATTTGGTATCATTATGGGTAACCCGCAGCGGAATCTCCCCTGCTGCCAGCAGATCTCCGAAGTAGTGACAGTCTTTTTCTCTTTCTTTGATAAAGCTGATCTCTGCTTCCACTTCTTTTACTCTTCCCATTACATCTTTCTGTACCGCCTGTTCGAATTTTGCATAACGATCAACTGTGTTATGAAAATCCGGTATCGTCTCATGCAGCTTTTCCGCCGGGAAATTGGATAAAAGGTACTGGAAATTACCGAAGGCATAACCACTCTTTTTCATTGCTTCCGGTGTATCTGCCTTATCAAAGCTCAGGGAATCTGTAATAAAAGGATACACTCTCCATCCGTCACCATTTTCCTCTGTCAGATAGGCTTTTCCCTCTTTGGTAGGGATAACCTGCAATGTTTCCCGGTTCGGATCGCCACCCTGCTCTTTGATCTTTTCTGTCAGAAAACTGGTAACCTGTAAAATATTGTCCATCAGTTCTTTCTGGTTTTTAAAAATATCTTTATTCATTCTCTGCAGAATATACAGTTTCTCCTTACCGTCTTCCTTTACTTCAAGGCGGAACGTATCGTTGATATGTCCGCTTCCATAAGGTTCCACGCTGACTACTTCTATATGATTTCCCAGTTCGAATTTTCCGGTCACATCCAGAAGTTCTTCTTTTGTTATCTGCTCCACGATCTTATTCCTCCCACAGTTTTTCCGGATATTTTCCTTCTGCTTTCAGTTTGCAGATAGCATTTACAACAACCGGCTTATCTTCTTTGTATGTTACGCCATACCATTTGTCCAGAGATTTCAGGACTTTTACATCGGCCTTGTCTTCTGCAAGCAGCTCGCTTACAACAGACGGAAGAAAATACTCTCCCTTTAACGGGTTTGTTTTCATTGCTTCATCCAGAAATGCCGGGAAACGTTCTTTCAGTTCTTTTAAAAGACTTGCACTGAATCCCCACATATTCATGGAAACGGTGCTTCCTTCCGGAATCACGGTCCAAGTCGCACCATCGTCTTCAGTATACGCAGTTGTACCATCAGGTCTTTTTTCGATATGGGTTCGTTCCTGAATACCCATCAGATAACCGTCTGCATCCGTCTCGCATACACCACGGGCTACATGACCATTCTCGGTCAGTGTATTTTCCAGAATATATCCTACCATCAGATAGTGATATTTTTCATCGTCCTCATGGGTGGTCAGGAAATCATATATCATCTGGAATGCATGACTTCCGTAGTAATCATCCGCATTGATAACTGCAAACGGTGCATCCAGAGTTCCCAGACAGCTCAGCACTGCATGACCGGTTCCCCATGGTTTTACTCTGCCTTCCGGTACACGGTAGCCTTCCGGAAGATTGGTCAGTTCCTGGAATACATAAGAAACTTTCATGATTTTACTGATTCGATTTCCTATGGTTTCTTTTAAAATCTTTTTCATTTTCTTTTTTAATAATGAAAATAACTTCTTCAAATCCTGCTTTCTTTGCATCATACAGAGAGAAATCCATAATGATATGGCCTTCCGGATCGACCGGATCGATCTGTTTTAATCCTCCATAACGACTTCCCATACCTGCTGCCATAATTACCAATACCGGTTTTTTCATGTTATCTTCCTCTTTTCTTTTATTATGATTTTTAGTAACTTTTCAGTAGCCACTGTTTTATTTCTTTCATGTTATCTGTTTCCTATAGATTACCATGTTTTCTCTTTTATTTATTTGCACAAAATTTGCTTTTATTTGTACAAAACTTGCTTTTGTACAGTTTTTATTTTATACTTCTTTTCATAAAATACATATCTGATACTTTTTCCCGAAAGGAGTGCTTGACCATGACCTACCAGCCGTTTCTCTTAACCGAAGAACTGCACATTACACAGATTATTACCATTCACTATTTTGAATATACCAACACGTATCACTTTCACGGAGAATCCCATGATTTCTGGGAGTTCTTATGCGTAGACAAGGGGGAAGTTACTGTTACTGCCGGCGAAAAAAAACTGACCTTACAACAGGGACAGATCATCTTTCATGAACCCAATGAATTCCATAATGTACAGGCAAACGGGAAAATTGCTCCAAACCTCGTAGTCATTTCTTTTTCCTGTGATTCTTCCTGTATGAAGCAGTTTCGTAATCTCATCACCACCATCAGTGAAACTGAAAAGACCTTTCTTGCCCAGATTATCCGCGAAGCTCGACACTGTATCGCAACACCACTGGATAATCCGTTTACCAAGAAAATGGAACGGCGAACCGATTCTCCTTTTGCCTCAGAGCAGATGATCCAGCTTTACCTTGAACTGCTTCTTCTATCGATGCTTCGTCGCTTAAATCGAAAAGAGAAACCGGATCCTTCCGAAAAATCCACCAGGAAAGAAAACGATACTATTCTCTATCAGCGAATTCTGCTATATATGAAGGATCATCTACGCAGCCAGCTGACCCTGGATCAGATCTGTCAGGCGAATCTGGTTGGAAAGTCTCAGCTGCAAAAACTTTTCCAGAAAGAACAGCACTGCGGCGTGATCCATTATTTTTCTTATCTGAAAATCGAGGAAGCCAAACAGATGATCCGCCAGGAACAGACAAATTTTACAGAGATCTCGTATGCGCTCGGCTATACTTCCATCCATTATTTTCCAGGCAGTTCAAAACCTTTACCGGAATGTCTCCATCGGAATATGCACTTTCTATCAAAGCATTATCGGAGGAAGACACCGCGAACGCCCTGCACTGATTTGTGGCAGGGCTACTGTTCACTCGTTTCGTTACTGTCCACTCCGTGCTCAGTAACTACTTTCTGTTTTTTCTTTTCCCTTGCTTTTTTGCGGTAAATGGGATAACGTATTTTAGATGCAGCTGCATTATTTGAACAGCGCTTTTTAATATGTAAGATCTCTAAGGAGGGTTTTTATGAGAATCATTGTAACAAAAGATTATAACGACATGAGCAGAAAAGCTGCCAATATTATTTCCGCACAGATCATTACTAAACCGGACTGCGTTCTGGGTCTTGCTACCGGTTCTTCACCGGTCGGTGCTTATAAGACACTGGTAGACTGGTACAAAAAAGGGGATCTGGATTTTTCTGAAGTTACTACCGTCAATTTAGACGAATACCGCGGACTGACACATAGCAACGATCAGAGCTATTATTACTTTATGAATGATAATCTGTTCTCTCACGTAAATATCGACCCGGCTCACACTCATATTCCAGATGGTACTGAACCGGATGCGCAGAAAGCCTGCGATGACTTTGAAGCATCGTAAAGAACTGTGGCGGCACCGATCTGCAGCTTCTGGGTCTTGGTCATAACGGGCATATCGGCTTTAATGAGCCTGCAGAAGATTTCCCTAAATTCACTCACTGTGTGGATCTGACCGAGAGCACCATCCAGGCAAATGCCCGTTTCTTCGACAAACCGGAAGATGTTCCTACACAGGCTTATACTATGGGAATCGGCACCATTATGCGTGCAAAACGGATTCTGTTGATTGCCAGTGGAAAAGACAAAGCAGCCATTGTAAAAGAAGCTCTCTTCGGACCGGTTCGTCCTCAGGTACCGGCTTCCATCCTTCAGCTTCACCCGGACGTAACCGTTGTTCTGGATGAAGAGGCGGCTTCCTGCCTGTAATTCTATTGTATCTTAAAAAGGAACAGTATGAGAACTGTTCCTTTTTTTAAATCATTTTCTGTTTTTAAAGGAGGTATTACTTCTATGTTTATTCCAATTGATTATGAACAATGGGATCGGAAAGAAATCTACGATGCCTTTCACGGATATTTGTACTGTATGACTGTAGAACTGGATATCACGGAGTTTCTCAAAAAAATTCACGAAAATCACTGGAAATTCTATCCATCCATGTGCTACTGCATCGCCAAAACCGTAAATGGACATCAGGATTATCGCTATGCCAAAATCAACGGCCAGGTAGGTTACTTCGATCAGGTCAACCCGCACTACACTCTGCTTCGCACAAATTCCAACCATCTCTTCACCCATCAGTGGACTGATTATAGCGAGGATTTTGCTGCATTCCATAAACAATTTCTGGAAGATAAAGTCCTTGGAGAAGCCTGCGAAACTCTGTACTATCCAAAGGAAGACGACCTGAACAACGTACATATTTCCATTATGCCCAACACCACTTATACGGCACTGAGTTACTCCAAACCAGATTCTTTCACCCACTACAACACCCCTACCGTCAGTTACGTCCCCTTCGTCATGATTGGAAAATATCATGAGGTTGACGGCCGGGTAAAAATCCCGATCACTACCGAATTCCACCACGCCGTCAACGACGGCTACCACGCAGAACAATTCTTCCACTTGCTGGAAGACTGCTGTAGGGAATTCTGATGACCAAAACATTCTGTAAACTCTAATTTGCATAGGCAACGAACCAAAACCATGCTTGCACAACACTTTAATATCTGCCGAGAAAACGAGATAAAATCCATGAAACAGACCTTATCTCGTTTACTTTAGACTAAAAGTGCTGTACAAATATGATACTATACAGAACTCCCGGTAATCGAAGTCAAATTTGAGTCTGTCTCCTAGAGCGTGTCTGAAAAAGGCTTTTCGTGAGCTGCGAGTCTCAGTTTGTGGTATATTTTACCCTCATTCGGTTGCCGTAGCTCGCTACGCCGCCCTCATTCGGATAAAATCTCCCACAAACTGAG
>ENA-OQCO01000711-OQCO01000711.1-human-gut-metagenome-genome-assembly--contig:-NODE-711-length-16822-cov-2.031027_pt1 | contig 16822 bp, 18 predicted proteins | sample MGYA00242500_ERZ504582 | MGnify/ENA primary metagenome ERZ504582 (study PRJEB26092, sample SAMD00036346) | human gut metagenome | host: Homo sapiens | study: EMG produced TPA metagenomics assembly of...
ATATCCTGCCTGCCGACAAACAGGCGACGGTCAAGGTCGGTGCGCAACGACAGTCCAGATGCACAACGAGCTTAGGGACACCCCGAAAACGGGCGACGACTTTAACCCGTATCTCTGGGGCGGACTTGCGGCAGTATCCCTTATCGGTGCAGGTGCGCTTGGTTTTATCGGTTTTAAGAACAGAAAGAAAAAGGAGGACTAAGGAATGGACGCTAAAACGATTGTTGCCATCGTGCTTGTGGTGTTTATCGTAGGTGCGGCAGTCTGGCTCAATCTCCGTAACCGAAAGAATAAATGACCCGATTTTGCAGGAACGGGGCGGCTGAAAGATGCCGCCCTCTTTCTGTTTCTGGAGGAAACTATGAGGAATCTGAAAACCATCGAAAAGAAAGTAAAAGCCATTCTTGAAAAGAATACAGACGCCCGAAACGACGATATGGTGCTGTATCTTGCCCTCTGTAATGTGTGCCTAAAGGATGCGGGGGCGATGCCCCTTGCAGAGATCATGACGCAGCACAAATATCTCGGTTTGCCGAGCTTTGAGAGCGTCAGCAGGACAAGGCGGAAGTTGCAGGCGAAGTACCCAGAACTGGCGGGAAGCCGCCCCACACAGAAGTTACGGGCGACTGGCGAAAAGGCATACCGTAAGTATGCCAAAGAATGAGAGGTGCTTATGAACGAAGAAAAACGCATCAACGGCGGTTATGAAATCATCGAAAGCTGTACGATCGGGAGTAACGAGCTTGTGATCGGTCGTAACCCCAAAGCCCCCAATCCGTATGTCTGTTGGTATTGCAAAAATGGCATGGATTATTTCTGGGGCTATTACTGCAATCAGTTATCTGAAGCAAGAGAAAAGCTGAATGAACGGTATCAAAGAGAGTGCGATATGCCGTACAATCAGCCCCAGAAAAAGCAAAGGCAGCGTGATGACCGTGAGCGATAAGAAAAAGATTTATGACTGTACGACCTGTCCTTATCCCCGATACAAGGACGGGGCGGTTATTTTCTGCGATGTCTGCATCCGAAAGATTTTAGACGAGCAGAAAGAGAAAAAGCAAAGAAAGGAAAACAGCAATGGAAATACGGGCGATTGCACCGAATGAATGGAAATACACCTACGCCCAAAGCACACAGCTTGAGGGACAGACGGGAGTGATCGGACATCTGCGTGGAGATTTTGCTTCTTCTGGCTATGGCTTTTATACCACTTGGTTTGATACCAGACCGCAGCGGAAATCTGATGAGTTTAAGGCAGAGTTTGACGAGGTTATCAATTCGCTTCGTGAGGACAAGGGACTTTTGCACAACCGCTACGATATGAGTTCGTTTGCAAGGCGTTTCCCCGATAGTGCCTTTAAGGGAAACTACTGTACCGAATACGGCTTCCGTGTGGATACTGAAAAGCACGCCTATCTGCTCCGCTGCAATCCCACAAAGGGCGACTATAACTTTTACTGTTATTGCTATGTCAAGGAATGGCTTGACAGGCATATCAGCAATGCCAAAAAGGGCATCCGTTTTATCGACCCTCATTACAAGGAGCTGTTTCGTATCCCAGACGGCGGCAAAATCCGTATTACTACCGCTTGGGGCGAAAAGTCTGAACGCACCTGCCGCTATATTGACGAGTATCACGCTGAAATCGGCAATAACCTCTATCATATCTGCGAGTTTGCCGAGCGTATGGAACAAAACGGTGCGACCTATGAGCCGATACCTGCCGAGCCGCAGGCGGTCAAAGCACCGAAGCATCAAAATTTAGAACGATAAGGAGGATTGAGAAAATGGCTGTAAATCAGAAAGCAATCAAGGTCTTGAACAAAGTTTTTGAAGCAGGCTTTTCCGATGAAAAAGCGATTTCCGCTATGACAATGGACGACATTCTCTCTATGCAGGGTATCACGGTTGCCGACATCGGGCTTATCAACGACCTGCAAAAGAGTATCAAGGCAAACAAGGTCATTTCCTTTCTGGGAGGTGGTGCGGAATGAGTACCGAACTTATCAACCGCATAACCGTAAAAAAGGACGGCGTATATATTTCTTCCCACAGTTCCAACGATACAGCACCTTTTCATTCTTGGCGTTGTAAGGGGCTGTCGGAAGTCTATGCCGCCGAGGGACAGAAAGGGCTTGACCGTGAAATCGTCTGTATGCTCTATGAATATGCACAGCTCCGTGGCTCTCATAAAAGCCTTAACCGCTACCGCTATGCGATAGACAGTTTGCAGGCACGGGAAATCTATAAGAAATACAGCAATATGATTGATGAACGCTATGAGAGCTTGAGTGACGCCGATAAGGAAACGGTTTGGTGTAAACCTACCGAAAAGGCAAAGGAATACCGAGCGTATGAGTCCGAAATGCGGAAAAAGATGTACGCCGAGATTGCCGAAAGGTGCGAGGAATACGACAGGAAACAGAAAAATAAGGATTTAGAACGGTAAGGAGGATTGAGAAAATGACGGTAAAGCAAAAGGCGAACAAAGTCATTTCCTTTCTGGGCGGTGGTACAAATGAGTGAAAATAGAATGATCCGTTTTAGGACAAGGAAGATAAGATTGTCGCAGCCGTTCCCGATGGCGGCGTACTCCGTCTGTTTTATGGGAACGGCGATACCCAATATGTCCTCTGCCATTATGTAGATGAAAACCGTGCAGAGATTGACGGTGTGGTGTATGACACAAAAGATTTTATACAGAGGATGGAAAGAAATAAAATCAGCTATGCCCCTGCTTGATGATGGGGAAAAAGAAAAGGAGGTGTAAAGAGAATGGCTGCAAAGTATCAGCTCATTACAGAACTGTATCGGCGTACAGGGGCTGCGGTTTCCAGAAATCCGCAGACATGGCAGAACTTCTTATCCTCTGCCTGCCGAAATTATAAATGCCGCTTTGACGAGCAGCTCTTGATTTTCGCCCAACGCCCCGACGCTATTGCCGTAACCACACTTGAAACTTGGAATAAGCAGTTTAAGCGGTGGGTAAACAAGGACAGCAAAGGCATAGCGGTGTTTGACACGAAAGGTCGCAGGAATACCCTCAAATATTACTTTGACATTTCCGATACTCACGAGGGATATTATTACAGCCGCCCCGTTCCGATATGGCAGATGGATGAGCGATACGAGCAGGCGGTTATAGAACGGCTTTCCGACAGGTTTGGAGAGTTAGAGGTTAGGGATTTGGGCGAAGCCCTTATACAGACCGCCGAAAATGCCGTGGAGGATAACCTGCACGACTATCTGGCACAGCTTAAAGACTGTACGAAAGACAGCTTTTTAGAGGAACTGGACGACTTCAATGTGGAGGTCATCTATAAGCGGCTGGCGGTAAACAGCGTTGCTTTTATGCTGATGAGCCGCTGCGGTCTGGATATGGGCGAATATTTTGAAACCGAGGATTTTTCGGACATTACCAATTTCAATACCCCTGCCACGATAAACGCCATCGGGATTGCCGCAAGCGATATTTCCGAAATGGCACTCCGAGAAATCTCCCAGACTGTCCGAAATGTGCAAATCGCAGAGAAAAGCCGAAACCGCACCTTTGCACAGCCTGCCTTAAATCTGTATGATAAAGGCAGAAAACAACCCGAAAGGAGCAATGATAATGAGCGAAATCACTTACACGAAACAGGGCGATTATCTTATTCCCGACCTAACATTACCGACAGAGCCAGAAATTCCGCTTGGCAGATACGCTATGATGCACAGGGATTATCTGGAGCAGCACAAGAGAGTGACCTATCTCAATCTGCTGACATCGGGCAGGCTCAACGAACATCTTTACCAGACCGAACAGACAGCACTCCAGAGATTGGAACTTCTGACGAAACAGCTCTGCAAAGAGCAGGGCGTGACGGAGGAACTGAAAGAGAAAGCGCCGATGCAGTGGGTAGGGCTGATGAACAACATCCGCAGCCAAGCGGAGGAAGTAATCCTCAGCGAACTGATTTACAACTAACAGAACCTTCCGAGGGCGGGCAGCACAGCATTGCCGATGAAACGGAAGTCAGAGCCAATCTCCCCACCGTAGAGGAACAGATGGAAATGATAGCGGAAGCAGAGGACGAAAAATCCTCTGCTTTTTCCGTTTCACAGGAGGATATTGACTCTGTTCTCCTTCGGGGAAGCAACTTTCAGAATAGTAAGTACAGTATCTACCGTCAGTTCCAGAAAAATGAGGACAATAAGAAAAACATCGAATTTCTCAAAAAGGAATACGGTTTCGGCAACGGTACGCACTATTTCCCAGATGGAACAAAAGGTCACGAATGGCACGACGGAAAAGGCATTGCCATTGAAAAACACGGATCATCGGATAAACCCGACCTGCGGCTTTCTTGGGCAAAGGTGGCAAAGCGGCTGCGTGAGCTGATAAAGAATGACCGCTATCTGAATGAAAAGGAGAAAGACCACTACGCTGATTATCTCGAAAGCGTGGAAGCTCCCCAATATGAGATTGACACCCAAAGGAGAATGGCAAGGCAGCGTTTTATTGACGCAAAGCGTGATTTACCACCTGCTGACAAACGGGATACCCTCGCCCTGCGTCTGTCCGATTTTATCCGTGACTTGGACGGCTATGAAAAAGCCCTGCTCTCCGAGGTGGAACGCACAGACCTTGCCGATGTAACCGCAGAGCAGATGGAACAGCATTTATCCGACCCTGCCACCGTTCAGCAGCTCATTGATTTCTTGAAGTCGGTACAGGTCAAGACTGCCGATGTTTACAGCCGCAGCAATGCTTGGCGTTTCGGGCAGGAGCTTTTGGAACTGCACCCTCTGTACTACCTTTATCACGAGGGCGATGTGGTGTATGTCGGTGCGGACAAATATGAGGTGCTGACAATCTCCGAGGACAGTGTTTTCCTGCAAAATGCAGAGTTCCCGCTGTTCAGCCAGACATTCAGCCGTGGCGACCTTGAAGAAAAGCTGAAGGAAAACGCCGCAAACGACCATTTGAAAGTGGTTGTTACCGAGAAGCAGAGTGTTCAAACACTGTCTGAAGAAAAGCCCGACAGCTTAAAGTTCTCTATCGGCTTTTCGGAACACCCTGCCTTTTATGACAGGGAGCTGAACGACCGCTATACCGATCCTAGCTTTGCGCTTGGGAATAAGCTCCTTGGCATTCTGGACGAAAAGCAGCACCGTGAACGTGGCGGAGATAAAAATATCGGTTGGTATCACAAGACGGATTTTGAAATTTCCGCCACGATCGGCGGCGAGGACTTCCACTATGAGGGACGGTTTGATATTGGCGACGGCGAGGGCGACCTTATCTCCCATATCAAAAACTTTTACGAATACTCTCTCTCCCCGAACTGCCCGTTTATTCCCGAATGGAAGAAGCAGGGAGAGGATTACTACCGTGAAAAGATAGAAAGCCTGCAATGGGGGCGGGATGTGTTTATCCCCTATCTGGAACAGCACACCGAGCTTACGAAAAAAGACGAAACGCTCCTTGCTGAGATTTTGAATACCGAAAGCGACTGGTTTCGAGTACCCGAAGAACCCACGCAGGAGGAATTACTGGAGCAGGCAAAGGCGTTGCTTGATGCTTTCTGCCGTGAGGAATATGAGCAGGAAAACGGCGCAGACTATGCCGATCTGTCTAAAGTGGGAATCGCCTATACCACCACCGAGGACGAACAGCACGAAATCCAAGCCTCTGTAAACCTTGTGGACTTCCGTATGGAAACCTATATTGACGGAATACTTGCAGAGTACACGCAATATGACAGTCTTTCAGAACTGATACAGAATGGTCTTTCCTATCTGGATTTTGACAGTCTGGTATCCGTGACGGAGGAACAGCTTGCCCCATTCTATAAGGAAAACCCTCTACACTACACCGTAGAGCAGACTTCAGATGCCTTTGCAGACCCCTTTATCATACGGGATAACACCGTACCAGAGGGAGAGGACGGACAATATTATGATGTGGGCGGCATTTACCAGACCTTTGAAACCGAGGAAGAGGCACAGGAATATGCGGATACCTTAAATAGTGCCGAGCATATCCCAAAGCGGTTTGCAGGGAAAGACACCGAGCGTGAAGCGGATAATGCCGACCTTATCGGCAAAGAAATCACGAGTGATAACCGCCGCTATCGCATTGAAAGCATAAGCGAAATCAGCGGCGATGTTTCTATGCGTGACATCACATTCCAGAACAATGCAGGCTTCCCGATTAACCGTGTGGAGAAAATCGGCTATATCCGCAGGCTTTTGGAGCAGGCAGAAAAACAACCCGAAACGGATATGGTGGCAACCACAGAAACCGTAGCGGAATATCCTGCCGTGGAAAACGGTCTGCCGTATGACATTACCATTCAGAAGATACGCTTTGATGAGCCAGAGAAAAAGAGGACAGACGAAGCCCCTGCCGTTACCGCTGACCGCAGCAACTACCGCATTACTGAGGATACTCTGGGTATTGGCGGGGCAAAGGAAAAGTTTCGGGCGAATATGGCGGCGGTCAACCTGCTCCACGACCTTGAGATTGAAAACCGCCTTGCCACACCCGAAGAACAGAAAATTCTTGCAGGCTATGTCGGTTGGGGCGGTCTGTCTATGGCGTTTGATGGGAACAATGCGGCGTGGGCAAATGAATTTAAGGAGCTGTATGCAACCCTCTCCCCAGAGGAATACCGTGCTGCAAAGGAATCCACGCTGACAGCCTTTTATACGCCGCCCGTTGTTATCAAGGCGATGTATGAAGCACTTGACCGTCTAGGATTTTCCGAGGGCAGCATTTTAGAGCCGTCCTGCGGCACAGGCAATTTCTTTGGTCTGCTTCCCGATAGTATGGCAAAATCAAAGCTCCACGGTGTGGAAATCGACTCTCTGACGGGCAGGATTGCAAGACAGCTCTACCAGAAAGCGAATATTGCCATTGAGGGATTTGAGAAAACGAAGCTCCCAGACGACCACTTTGATGTGGTGCTTGGCAATGTTCCCTTTGGCGATTTTAAGGTCAATGACAGCCGCTACAACGCCCAGAAGTTTCTCATTCACGATTACTTTTTCGCAAAGGCTCTGGATAAAGTGCGGACGGGCGGCGTTGTGATGTTCATTACCTCTAAGGGTACGATGGATAAAGCAAGTCCAGAGGTACGGAAATATATTGCCCAGAGAGCCGAGCTTTTAGGAGCAATCCGTCTGCCCGACAATACGTTTCGGGCAAACGCAGGCACGGAAGTCACAAGCGACATCCTTATTTTACAGAAGCGTGACCGTGTAATGGATATAGAGCCAGACTGGGTACACCTTGACACCGATGAGAACGGTGTTACGATGAACAGCTATTTTGTGCAGCACCCAGAAATGATTATGGGCGATATGGTAATGGAAAGCACACGCTTCGGCAAGATGGACGCCGCCTGCAAAGCGAAAAAGGATATTCCCCTTGCCGAGCTGCTCCACGAGGCGGTACAGAACATTAACGGAGAAATCCCAGAGTATGAGATTGACGAAATCTCCGATGAACAGGACGAGGCTATCCCTGCCGACCCAAGCGTTAAAAACTTCTCCTACACTCTGGTAAACGGAAAGGTCTATTTCCGTGAAAACGATGTGATGACCCCTGCCAATCTCTCCATGACCGCCGAGAGCCGTGTGAAAGGCTTGGTGGAAATAAGGGATTGTGTGCGGAAGCTCATCGCCTATCAGACCGAGGATTATCCAGAGGAAGTCATACGCACCGAGCAGGAAAACCTCAACCGCCTTTACGACGCCTACACAGCAAAGTACGGTCTTATCAACAGCCGAGGAAATTATCTTGTCTTTGCTTCCGATGAAAGCTACTTCCTGCTATGCTCTCTGGAAGTGCTTGACGATGAGGGCAATTTCAAACGGAAAGCCGATATGTTCTCCAAGAGGACGATAAAGCCCCACCGTGCCGTGACTTTTGTGGAAACGGCAAGCGAAGCCCTTGCAATCTCCATCGGGGAAAAAGCCCGTGTAGATCTGCCCTATATGGAGCAGCTCACGGGCAGACCGAAAGAGGAACTCATTCAAGACTTGCAGGGCGTTATCTTCCGCATTCCCGCAAGTGAGCCTGCAAAATATGTGACCGCAGACGAATATCTGTCGGGCAATGTCCGCAATAAACTTGTGGCTGCGGAAGCGGCGGCAAAGACAGACCCAGAGTTTCTTATCAACGCCGAAGCTCTGAAAAAGGTCATTCCAAAGGATTTGAGTGCGGGCGAAATCTCCGTGCGGCTCGGTGCGACTTGGATACCGCAGGAGGATATTCAGCAGTTTGTGATGGAGCTTCTGACTCCGTCGAGCTATGCGGAGGGCAGGATCAAGGTACGCTACACGGCGATTAACGGCGACTGGTTTATTGAGAATAAGAGTTCCGATTACGGAAATGTCAAGGCGAACAGCACTTACGGTACAAAGAGGCTTCCGCCTATCGTATTATCGAGGACACGCTGAATCTGCGGGATGTGCGTATCTTTGACTATGTTTATGACGAAAACGGCAATAAAAAGGCAGTATTCAACCACAAGGAAACCACGGCGGCGCAGGCAAAGCAGGAAGTGATTAAACAGGCGTTTGCGGACTGGATATGGAAAGACCCAGAACGCAGAAACCGCCTTGTCCGTTCCTACAACGATACCTTTAACTCTGTTCGACCCCGTGAGTATGACGGCAGCCATATCACGTTCGGCGGGATCAGCCCAGAAATCACGCTCCGCCCCCACCAAGTCAATGCCATTGCCCATATCCTTTATGGCGGCAACACGCTCCTTGCACACAAGGTGGGCGCAGGCAAGACCTTTGAAATGGTCGCCGCCGCACAGGAAAGCAAGCGGCTCGGCTTATGCCAGAAATCTATGTTTGTTGTGCCAAACCACCTTGTGGGGCAATGGGCTTCCGAGTACCTGCGGCTGTATCCGAGCGCCAATATTTTAGTGGCAAGGAAGCAGGATTTTGAAACCGCCAACCGAAAGAAGTTCTGCGGCAGGATTGCCACGGGCGATTACGATGCGGTCATCATCGGACACAGCCAGTTTGAAAAAATACCGATGAGCCTTGAACGGCAGTTTAATATGCTTCAGCAGCAGCTCGATGACATTGAGCGTGGCATTGACGATATTCAGAAATCCAACGGCGAGCAGTTCACGGTCAAACAGCTAATGAAAACCCGAAAGTCTATCCAGAATAAGCTCGACAAGCTCAACGACACCAAGCGGAAAGACACCGTGATTGACTTTGAGGAATTGGGCGTTGACCGCTTATTCATTGACGAGAGCCATTTTTACAAGAATTTGTACCTCTACACCAAGATGCGGAATGTGGGCGGCATTGCCCAGACCGAAGCACAGAAAAGCTCCGACCTCTTTATGAAGTGCCGCTATCTGGACGAAATCACAGGCAGCCGAGGTACGATATTCGCAACGGGTACGCCTGTTTCAAACTCAATGGTGGAGCTGTACTCTGTCCAGAGGTACTTGCAGTATGACACGCTGATGCAGAACGGCTTACAGCACTTTGATTCTTGGGCGTCCACTTTCGGGGAAACAGTCACGGCTTTAGAGCTTGCCCCAGAGGGTACGAACTACCGAACCAAGACGAGATTTGCCAAGTTCTATAATCTCCCAGAGCTTATGCAGATGTTCCGTGAGGTGGCGGATATTCAGACCGCCGATATGTTAAAGCTCCCTGTTCCAAAGGTTAATTATCACAATATCAAGACCAAGCCGAGCGAGATACAGACGGAAATGGTCGCTAATCTTGCCAAGCGAGCCGAGAAAGTCCGTGCCAGAGCTGTTGAGCCGAACATCGACAATATGCTCAAAATCACGAATGACGGGCGGAAACTTGCCCTCGACCAGAGAATGATTGACCCGATGCTACCCGATGACCCCGACAGCAAGGTTAATGCCTGCGTGGATAATGTCTATCGTATCTGGGAGGAACACGCCGACACGAAAGCAACACAGCTTGTGTTCTGCGACCTTTCCACTCCGAAAAATGACGGCAGCTTTAACATCTATGACGATATTCGAGGGAAGCTCACCGAGCGTGGCATTCCTGCCGAACAGGTACGCTTTATCCACGAAGCCACCACCGATGCACAGAAAAAGGAGCTGTTCGCAAAGGTACGAAGCGGCGAAGTCCGTGTGTTACTCGGCTCTACCCCGAAAATGGGGGCAGGCACAAATGTCCAAGACAGGCTTATTGCCATCCACAATTTAGATTGTCCGTGGCGACCCTCTGACCTTGAACAAAGACAGGGGCGTATCGAAAGACAGGGCAACCTATTCCCAGAGGTTGAAGTTTACCGCTATGTAACGGAACAGACCTTTGATGCCTACCTCTATCAGTTAGTGGAAAGCAAGCAGAAATTTATCAGCCAGATAATGACAAGCAAAAGCCCTGTCCGTTCTGCCGAAGATGTGGACGAGGTGGCGTTGTCCTTTGCGGAAGTCAAAATGCTTGCCACAGGCGATGAGCGTTTCAAAGAAAAAATGGACTTGGATATACAGGTATCGAAGCTTAGAGTGTTAAAGCAGAGCTATTTGTCCGAGCATTACGACCTTGAGGACAGAATCTTACAGCAGTTCCCGAAGCTGATTAAGGAGTATAAGGAACGCATTGCAGGCTATGAAGCGGATACCGCACTTGCCGAACAGCACAAGCCGCAGGGCGAGGATAAGTTCTGCCCGATGACCTTGCAGGGCGTGACCTATGCCGAAAAAGCCGACGCAGGACAAATGCTTCTTGCACTCTGCAAGGAAAATCCGCAGTCAAAGCCTGCCGAAATCGGCAGTTACCGTGGCTTCAAGTTGGAGGTTTATTACGACCCTGTTAATTCAAACTACTGTTTAAACCTCTGCGGAAAGAGCAGGCACAAGGTTGAGTTAGGCTCGGACGCTCTCGGCAATCTAACCCGAATTGAGAACGAGCTGTCAAGACTTTCTGTAATGCTTACAGCCGCAAAGACCAGAAAGGAGGAAATCGTCACACAGCTTGAAAATGCAAAGGTTGAGGTTGAGAAGCCTTTTGCCTTTGAGGAGGAGCTGAAAGAGAAAACCGACAGGCTGAATGCTCTCAATATCGAGCTGAATTTGAACGAAAAAGACCCCTCTGCCATTGACACCGAGCCAGAGCAAGGCGATGAGCCGCCCGAAAGAAAATGTGCAAATCGTGAGCGATAACCGTATTTTGCAGATTTGTATTAAGGAAACGGCGGCTGTATAATAGAGCCAACAGGTCTAAATCGGAGGTAATGATATGGCAAAGGAATTGAATTTTGAAACCTTTTTTGAAGCATACGGAGCAGAGTTCGCAGAGTATTTGAGCCGTGTTTCCACCTATGCTGTCAGCGATGCGGAACACAAAAAACTGACCGAGGAAAACAATGAGCTGTATCGGCTCTATCCGAAAGTCAGACAAGTGATAGACTATGACAATCCCTGCGGTCTGTCCGAGCAGGAATGTGCGGCATTGATACAAGTGCTTTCCAACAGGAATAGGCTCATTGAACTGGAGGAAAAACAAGTCTATTTCAAAGGATGTATTGACTGCGTAGGTTATCTCAAGAAACTGAATTTATTGTAAAACGGACGGCATTGGCGTGAAGCTGATGCCGTCTTTACATAGCTGAGAAGTAGAAAAATTTGTCACAATATGATATAATTTAATGAAATGAAAGGACGATTGTATAGTTGGTGTTCGGCAAGGAGAATAATTATGGCTAAGCAAACTTTATTTATATCATATTGTTGGAAAGATGGTAACATTTACGCAGATGAGTTGGAAACTCAATTAAGAGATGAATTTGAAGTTAAACGTGATAAATCGCAATTAATTGCTAATGATGATATATATGATTTTATGACAGAAATCGCAAATTGTGATAATGTCATTCTTGTGCTGACCTCAGAATATGTAAAATCTTTAAATTGTATGCTTGAAATGTCATATTTAGTTTCTCAAACTGATTGGGCGATGAAAGCAATGGTACTCGTAATAGACGATTCTTTGTATTCGGTTGAAAGAAAAATAGAAATTATCAATTATTGGATGTTAAGGCAGAAAAAGAATTTTAATGACCTAAATTCTGTAGATATTGGAAAAACAATTCTTGAAGAAGAAAAGGAATATGTTGACCTTATATGCGAACAGATAGAATTATTTTTCAGAGGTATTTCGAGACGAAAAAACCCAAGCCAAATAGCAATAGTCAACGAGGTTATTAAAAAATCGAAACGAAATAAAGAATATGAACAAGATTTAGTTGGAAAGGGTGAAAAAACTGTAACACAAATTATCGAAAAATATGGTCATATGACCATAAAGAATTATCTGAGAAAGCAAATATAAGTCAAGCATCTGCTCGACGCTTAGTTACAAACCTTTCAAAGAAGGGTGTTATAGAGCAAAGAGGAAATGGAAAAATAAGATATTTTGTTCATAAAGAAAATTAAATTTATAAGAAATCAAAATTAAAATATGTAGGAGTAATACTAATATGGCTGCTAATCGAAAATGCGTATTTTGTGAAAATACAGATTTAAGTAAGGAACATATTTTTGCACAATGGTTACTAAAAGAACTCGGAATATTTGATAATGATGTTCTAATGACACATACTACTTCTTTTGGTATGCCTATATCGGATAGAAAACACCCTTTTTCCAAATTGGTAAATGGTTTGGTTTGCAAAAATGCAATAATGGTTGGATGAGCCAGTTAGAGGGCGACTGTCAAAGTCATATTATAAATTTAATGAATATTGAAGAATTAGAAAATGAATTAGCATACTTGAATGAGTATCACGAAACAGTTGCAAAATGGGCATTTAAGAATGTAATATTGCTAAATTCTGCAACGAATTATAAACACCTTGTTCCAGATGAACATTATAAAGAATTATATTCTGGGAAAATACCCGATGGAGTGTTTATTGATTTAGCATTTTGTGAAAGTGATTCAACCATAGAATGGCGACAAACACATGGTGGAATAATTATGAAAGATAAAGAGATTCCTTTTAATCTAAATGTAATAAGATACCATATAACATTTCAAATTAAGAGATTGCTTATTAAGATAACATATTACGAAAGCACTAATAATACCTTTTACGAAGATGAGGGAGCAATTAGACTTTATCCTCAATTTGGTGTTTATGGAACACCAAAAATATTTAAAAATATTGATGATTTCGACATTAGTGGAGTTTTTCACGAGTATCACGCCAAAGCAGAATAGCAATATGTACATAGCCGAGAGGTTTTCATTAACGGAAAATCCCTCGGCTTTTTCTATTTTAAGGAGGTGATTTTACCCATTGAGAAGCAACAGACCCTATGTGCAGTTTGACCCTGCCGTGATTGAGCAGGCACGGCAGATGGACTTGCTGACCTATCTTCGGCACTATGAGCCGAGCAATCTAAAGCGTGTGGCAGGCAATGTTTACTGTACCGCAGAACACGACAGCTTGAAGATTTCCAACGGCAAATGGTATTGGTGGTCGAGAGGCTTCGGCGGCGTTTCCGCCCTTGATTATCTTATCAAGGTCAAGGATTATTCCTTTGTGGAAGCCGTGGAACAGCTCACAGGCGTGGTCAGGGATTGGATACCGCCGCCCCCTGCTGCTCCGAAAGACGAGCCAAAGGAGCTGCTTTTGCCGAAGAAAAACAAGAACTGTCACCGAGTGATGCGGTATCTTTTCGGGCGTGGGATTGACCTTTCAATCATACAGGACTGTATTGCGGACGGTACGATTTTTGAAAGCTCCAAGTATCACAATGTTGTATTTATCGGAAAGGACGAAAGCGGAACACCCAAGTATGCCGCCTACCGTGGCACGATTGGAAGCTCTTTTAAGGGGGACGCATCGGGCAGCGACAAGCGGTATTCGTTCCGACTTCTGGCGGACAAACCGAGTGATACCGTGCATTTATTTGAAGCTGCCATTGATTTACTGTCCTACGCCACCTATCTAAAGTGTGAGGGAAAGGACTATAAATCGGAAAATCTGCTCTCTCTTTCGGGTGTGTATCAGCCTAAGAAAGAGATTAAGGAAAGCAAAATCCCCATAGCCCTAACCACCTTTTTGAAAGCAAATCCCCATATCAAGACAATATTTCTGCATTTGGATAATGACAAAACGGGCAGGCTTTGTACCGCCTCCCTCAAAGAACTTTTGCAGAAAGACTACAAAATCGTTGATGAGCCGCCGCCTGTCGGTAAGGACTTCAACGATTTTTTATTGTCTTATCTGGGGATTGCAAGACCGATTTCAAGCCGTGAAAGGAGTGATGCCCGTTGATTGTCCGCAGATTTTGACCCGAAGAATAACCCGAAAAGCCCAAAAAATTAAATGTTGAAAGCGAGGAAATAACCATTGAAAAAGTATGATGTAACCCTGACTGCCCATTATGAAAAGACCATTTCTGTTTGTGCTGAAAGCGCAGAACAGGCAAAGGCAAAGACCGAAATTATCCTGTTCGATACCGACCTTATCAACTTTACCGATGAGGATTTTATCTGCGGTGAAGCCAAAATCAACGAGTCTTGCGAGGACGGTGCTGAAGATACCGACGAAGAAGAAGCAAGCGAGGACGAATGTTGTTCGGACTGTCCGTACTTCTGTCCCGTGTGCGGAGAATGTATGTGTGAGGACGAGTGCAACGAGTAATGTCTTACCAAGCACTGAATTTGGTTATCCAAATTCGCTTGTTAGGGGGCAACCCCTAATACCCCGTTAGACAGAAAGGAGTTTAAGAATGATTGAGTTTATTTTTTTCATCATCGGCACGATGCTCGGCGGCATTATCGGCGTTGTCATTATGTGCCTGATGCAGATAAACCGACTTGCCGAGAGAGAGGAAGTGAAAAATGAGAAAACGAAATGTGCAGATACTTTTCCGCTTGACTGAGGAAGAAGCCGAACAGCTCTACTCTCTCGTTAAAAAAATCAGGCTGTTCAAAAGAAGCGTTCCTGAGAGGAATGGTAAAAGGCTATCGGCTCTGCGAAAAGCCTGACCCAGAGTTTTATAAAATGATGCGTGAGCTGTCTGCCATCGGCAACCGTATCAATCAGCTTGCGGCAAAAGCCAACGCCCTGAACTTCGTGGACGCTCCGATGCTGAAAGAGGAAGCGAGGCGGTGGCACGAGTTTCAAATCGCTGTCCGAAAAAAATATCTGCTTCCAAGAAAAGCACCGTAATGGCGGTCTGTGAAATATGGGATGTGCGTGGCAGACTCGACCACCCCATAGATTATGCGGAAAATCCCGAAAAGACAGCTAACCCCAAATACACCGAAGCGGACTTGCAGGCTATGGTCGATGTAATGGAATATGCCACCAACAAGGATAAGACCGAGCAGCGTTATTTTGTCACGGGCGTAAACTGCGACCCCACCACCGCCAGAGATGAAATGATGATTGCAAAGGCGCAATGGAACGATGAAGCGAGATTGTCTGCTATCACGGTTTCCAGAGCTTTAAGCACGGTGAGGTTACGCCAGAGCAGGCGCACGAGGTCGGTGTAAAACTTGCCCAAAAGATGTGGGGCGACAGATTTCAGGTTATCGTTGCCACTCACCTAAATACCGACTGTCTGCATAACCACTTTGTCGTAAACTCCGTATCCTTTACGGACGGCAAGCATTACCACGACAACAAAACAAACCTGCGGCTTTTGCAACAGCGTTCCGATGAGCTTTGCCGTGAATATGCCCTGTCCGTCATTGAACACCCAAGCGGCAGGAAAAAGCCCTACGCTCTCTACCAAGCGGAGAAGCAGGGGCTTCCCACAAGGGATAACGTGGCACGGCAGGCGGTGGATGAAGCGATCTCAAAATCATTCACGCTCAAAGACTTTGACCGTCTGATGGCAGAGATGGGTTACAAATGTAGCTTCGACCCTAACCGCAAATACTGGACGATTATCGGGAAAGGATGGCAAAGACCCAAGCGGCTCTATAAGCTCGGAGAAGAATATACCAACGAGAGGATTATGGAGCGTATCACAGAAAACTCCTACGCTGTGAAGTTCTCCAGATTTACCGAGCCGCAAAGGACAGTCAAGGTGTTCCGTGTCAAAGGCTCTCTAACGGGGGCTAAAAAAATCGGCGGATTGCGGGGGCTGTATCTGCACTACTGTTACAAGCTCGGTATCCTGCCTAAAAATAAAAAACAGAATTACGCAAGGCTTCATTATCTTTTGAAAGACGACTTAATGAAAATGGAAGCTATAACACAGGAAACAAGGCTGCTGTGCCGTAATCGCATTGATACGGTAGAGCAGCTCTTGTCATATAAAGGCTCTTTGGAAACGGAAAAAACCGACCTGCTTCAAAAGCGCAAGGAACTTTATTCTATCTCCCGCAAAACAGGCGGCGAAGAAAAGGAAGCAATACGGTCACAGCTTTCCGATTTATCCAAACGCCTGAGCGTGATACGAAAGGAGGTCAGGCTGTGCGAGAGTATCGAAGCCCGTAACGCTACTCTCAAAGAAAAGTTATCCACCATACGGGCAGATGAAGAACAACAACGAAAGGAGCTGATGACGAATGAATACAAGCGGCGAAGCGGCAGAACAAATCGTCCGAATGAGCTTGGAAGGATTTGAGGTCGCAGCCAAAATCACAGGCGCAGGTGCGAAGAACATCGCCGTTCTCCTCTATTCCATTCTGAAAGAGGAAAAGAAAACAAAGGGCAAAGCAAGGCTTACCAATATGCTCCGTTCTGGCAAGGAGCTGAAAGTCTTTACCGTGAAGAACAGCGACCTGAAAAATTTACGCAGGAGCGAAAAGGTACGGCGTCCTCTATTGTGTTCTGGCTGAC
>ENA-OQCO01000712-OQCO01000712.1-human-gut-metagenome-genome-assembly--contig:-NODE-712-length-16804-cov-1.841578_pt1 | contig 16804 bp, 21 predicted proteins | sample MGYA00242500_ERZ504582 | MGnify/ENA primary metagenome ERZ504582 (study PRJEB26092, sample SAMD00036346) | human gut metagenome | host: Homo sapiens | study: EMG produced TPA metagenomics assembly of...
GAAGCTGGCCACGCACATCGTAGACCTGTTTATTCACATTCAGCACACCCGGTTTTGAAGTTCAGATCGTCCCACTGCAGCGCCATGAGTTCACCCCGGCGCAGGCCGGTTGCCAAGTCCAGAAGGAACACTTCGTAGTAGCCTTCAAACTTCGCCTGGATAAGAAACCGTTGCAACTCCTCCCGCGTCAGCACCTGCATTTCCCGCACCTTCTTCGGCGGCAGCTTGCAGCCGATGGCCGGGTTCACGCGAATCAGTCCATCCTGCACCGCTTTCTCCAGCGCGGAGCGACAGGTGGCGTGACACATGCGCACCATTCGGTCGGACAGCCCTTCGCCGTATTTGTCGGTGAAGCGCTTCCGTCCGCTTTTCTTGAGTCGGCCATAGAACTGTTGCAAGTCATTCTGCGTCAACTTATTCAGCGGGATGCTGCCGATCTCCGGAATGATGTGCAGGTGGATTGCGGCTCTCGTAGGTCTCCTGCGTAGTGGGGCGGATCTTGGGCTTGGAGTGATTCTCGTACCAGTATGTCAGCCAATCCCCGAAGGGCATCTCGGGACGAACCTTCTCCGGCTTCAGCCCGCCGCATTCCTCCTTGAGCTTTTGGAGCTTCTCAACGCACTCCTTCTTCGTTTTGGCAAGGACATTTTTCGTCTTGGGATAGCCGTTATCGTCATAGCCGATGACGATGCGCCCCTCCCACCGACCATCCTTGCGCTGCCTTACTGTTTCCGTCTCCGGCTTTTCGTTTTCTTGCCACGGTTTCAACTCCTTTCCGAAGATGTCCTCCATGAAGCCGCCCACGATACCGCAGGCCTGCTTCTGCATATCCGATGTGACATGGGTGTAGGTGTCCAGCGTGAAGGAGGCGTTGGTGTGGCCCAGGATACCGGACAGGGTTTTGGCGTCTACGCCGCTGGTGAGGGCGTGGGTGGCGAAGGTGTGGCGCAGATCGTGGAAGCGGATGCTGGGGAGTCCTGCCCGCTGGAGCAGCGTCTTCATGTGGCGATACGCCGCATTGGGATCGACGGGATCTTCCGGCTTCACCGGGTCTGGGAAGATCCATTGACTGATGGCGTCCGCTTTTCGCCGCCGTAGGATTTCAGTCACGCTGTGCGGCAGGATGATGGTGCGCATTCCCTGATTGGTCTTCGTCTCGCCGACGGTGTATTCGCCCTTCCGCTGGCTGTGGAGGGTTCGGCATACCTTCAGCGTACCGGTATTCCCATCGAAGTCACTCCATTGTAGGCCGCAGATCTCGCCGCGGCGCAGGCCGGTCATCAGCTCCGTCTGGAAGAAGTCCCGCCACACCTCGTCCTGCTCTACTACTGCGAGGAAGGCGTCCAGCTCTGCACGGGTGAGAATACGCTTAGGCTTGTAGTTGGGCTTGGGAGCCGTTGTCCCCTCGGTGGGATTCCTGGGAATGACGTGCGCCTGCACTGCGTCTTTCAGTGCGGCGTGGAGGGTGGAGTGAATGTGGCACACCATGGAGTCGGAGAGCTGATGCCCCATCTCGGGGTGCTCGTGGATGCGCCCCTCCGTTTTTAGGCGGCGGTACATCCGCTGGATGTCCTGCTGGGAGAGGAGGGAGATCTGCTTGTCGCCCAGCTGCGGCTTGATGTAGTATTCGATGTAGCGGCGGTAGCCTCGAGGGTACCGGGCCGCACCGTACCCGCCTTGTACTCCGTGAGCCAGCGATCCAGCCACTGGCCCAAGATCATGCGGCTGCCCTCGGTCAGTTCCACATCACGGTAGCACTCGATGTTCTGGTGGAGCTTGTCCAACAGCGCCTTTTGCGTCTTGGCATACTGATTGCCTTGCTCGGTGGATTGGGTCAGCCAATATGCGGCTTTCTCCTCGTCACGGGGAACCTCCTTACCAGCAAGGTATAGCTTGCCCAGCATATACTGTAAACTATCTTTTTCGCCTCCTCCGTGTCAGCATAAAAGAGACCGTGCTCCCGGGAGCACGGTCAGAGATGGAATGACCTTCCGAGCGGATTGCCGTATGGCGGAGAGTGTCCATGCTCTCATAGATACTCTGTCAAAAGCCATGTGGATTCGTCGGCGCGGATACCGTGCCGTACCGAACCAGGGGCAACCTCACCCGGATGAAATTGTCCTTCTATTGTTACTTAGAAAAATCGCAAAATCGGAAGGTCTGGAATTGTAAACTTTTTGTGAATGCAGAAAGGCTGCTGCGCCAGCATTGGACCAGCCTGAATGGATCGCAGAAAAATCGATTTCTTATGCGGCTGTCCGGTTTCGGCGTGTGCGATGGAAGATCAGTCCCACGAACAGGCCCACAGCGGCAGGGCAGATCCAGCCCAACCCCAGCTTGAAGAAGGGCAGGTAGCTGTCAGCGAAGCCGATGACAGCGGAGACAACAGGGGTCTCCGTAATGGCCTTGGGCAGCGCCTTCACGAAATCGAAGAGGGCGGCCACCAGTGTGAAGCCCGTGACCCACCGATACACCACGGTATCGTGGCCGTACAGATTTCCCAGCAGCGCCAGCAGGATCAGGGTGATGGCCAGTGGGAACAGGAACATCAGCACCGGCAGAGAGATGGCGATGATGGCGTTAAGGCCGATGTTGGTGACCAGCAGGGAAAAAATACTGAAGCAGGTGGCCCAGAAACCGTATTTCGGTCCATTGGGGAACATGGCGGTGAAGGTTTCGGCACAGCTGGTGACCAGACCGATGGAGGTCTTGAGACACGCCAGGATCACCGTCAGAGCCAGCACCACCAGTCCGGCCCGCCCCAGATAGTGCTCAGCGATGACGGCAAAGGCCTCGCCGCCGTTGGTGCAGGAGACGGTAAGGGAGTGGCTCTGGGCCCCCACGATGGTGACGGCCACATAGATGCCGCCCATAAAAAGACAGCTGAAGATGCCGGAGAGCACTGTGTTCTTGGCGATGGCGCCGGGTTCCGTGACGCCCAGTCCCCGGATGACGTTGATGACCACGATACCGAGGCCAGACTGGCCAGAGCATCCATGGTGTTGTAGCCCTCCAGAAAACCGGCGAAGAAGGGAGCCGCAGCATAGGCCGCCGACGGCGTCACGTCGGCGATGCGGTCTGTGGGATGCAGCAGGGCTGTCACCACCAGAATGGCCAGCACCAGCAGGAACAGCGGCGTCAGCAGCTTTCCCACCCACGTCAAAATCTTGCCGGGGCGCAGAGAAAAGAACAGCACGGCGGCGAAGAACACGCAGGAGAACGCCGCCAGCAGCACCGTGGCGTTGACATCCTCTCCCAGCAGCGGCTCGATGCCCACGGTGAAAGACGTGGAGGCGCAGCGGGGAATGGCGAAGAAGGGGCCGATGGTCAGATACAGAGCGCAGGTGAAGAAGATGCTGTATCGGGGACTCACCCGCCCGGCCATCTCCTGCAGGCCGTTGCTGCGGCTGATGCCCTGTGCGGCTACGCCCAGAAGGGGGATACCTACGCCGGTGATCAGCAGACCGACGATGGCGGGCCATACATTGCGTCCGGCCTGACTGCCCAGAAAAATGGGAAAAATCAGGTTTCCTGCTCCGAAAAACAGGCCGAACAGCATGGTGGCGATGAAGAATTGCTGGCTGAAGGTCAGCCGATTGCTTTGCGTTTTCATAATACACTCCCCCAATTTAATTGCGTACCAATATAACACAATTTTTGGCGGGCGTCAAGAAAAATTGCAGACATTTGTATCTGATGGGCGGATGAATGGATAAAATGTCCTTTTCAAGCGTATCTTTGTGTGCTATAATGGAACGAAAGGGGGCGATGCACTTGCAATACGGAGAGGTGCGGCAGGCGCACTTTTTGGAGCGGCCCAACCGGTTCATCGCCCATGTAGAGCTGGAGGGCGAGACGGTGGTGTGCCATGTGAAGAACACAGGTCGCTGCCGGGAGCTGCTGGTGCCGGGGGCTACGGTCTATCTGGAGCGTGGAACCAATCCGGCCCGCAGGACGGCGTGGGACCTCATCGCCGTGGAGAAGGGCCACCGCCTCATCAACATGGACGCTCAGGCCCCCAACCGCATTTTTGACCAGTGGATCCGGCAGCAGGAGCCGGAGATCACCGTCCACCCGGAGTACCGTTACGGGGACTCCCGGCTGGACTTCTGTCTGGAGCGGCCGGAGGGGCTGCACTTGGTGGAGGTGAAGGGCGTGACGCTGGAGCGGGAGGGCCACTGTCTGTTCCCGGACGCCCCCACGGAGCGTGGTGTCCGGCATCTGCATGAGCTGATGCGGGCCGTGGAGGAGGGCCACCGGGCCACGGCCTTCTTCGTGATCCAGATGGCGGACGTACTGGACTTTGCCCCCAACGACACCACTCACCCAGCCTTTGGCGAGGCCCTGCGGGAGGCGGCACGCCGGGGCGTGGAGATCGTGGCCTACACCTGTCGGGTGACGCCGGAGACGGTGACGCTGGACGCCCCCGTGCCGGTGCGGCTGTAACAGGGTATGCCATCCCGTTGATGTGTATATACAATGTATCAGGAAAGGATGATGCTTTATGAACATGAGACGTATCCGGAGGGTGTACGTTTCCTGACCCTCCCAATTTATTTAGGAGGAAACCATCATGAACAAGACCATTCACATCCGGGAGGCCGTGACCCCGGAGGAGGTGGAGCGCTTTTGGCGAGAGGTGCACGCCTATCACGCACGGGACATTTTCCCCGACCCGGCGGAGGAGGACCGGGCATATTTTCTGGACGACAGCCAATACCGGGCCGCCGTACAGCGGATCCATGACCGGGATGGAGATCGCTGCTACTACCTGCTGTTCCGGCGGGAGGGCCGGGATATCGGCTTTGCCCTGACGGCACTGTACCCTTCGGAGGACGGCAAGTGCTTCGTCATGGAGTTCTGTGTGCTGCCGGAGTTCCGGGGCGGCGGGACAGGCACCGCCTGCGCCCGTCTGCTGCTGGATTGGGCAGCGGATCGGGGAGCGCAGTATGGGGAGCTGAACGCCGCCGACCCCCGGCGCATCCGATTCTGGAGCCGTCTGGGCTTCCGGCCCAATGGCCGGGACGAGTGGGGCGAGCCGCTGATGCTGCGCTCTCCGGAGCAGGCGCTGTCCATCACCGTGGAGCTGCTGAGTGACCCGGCGGACTGGCAGCTGCGGAAGCTGGAGAACGGCTATCTGGCGGAGATTGGGGAACCGCTGCTGACGGAGGAGAGCACAGAGCGGCTGCGGGCCGCCGTGGAGCAGGGGCATATCCGCTTCCTGCTGGCATACCGGGGCTGCCGGGCCGTGGGGATGTGCTCCGTGGCAGAGAACTTCTCCACCTTCTGCTGCGGGCCGGTAGCGGTGCTGGAGGATCTGTACGTGGAGCCGGTGTTCCGGAGACAGGGCATCGCCCGGCAGCTGACCCGCAGCGCTCAGGCACTGTGCCGTGAACGGGGGTGGGCAGCCTGACCGTGTGCTGCGCCCCTTGTGACGAGGCCATGTATCAGGCGCTGGGCTTCAACGTCCCGCTGGGCGTGAGCCGGAGCTGCCTGCTGTAAAAAATCAAAATCTCCGGCTAAGCCGGAGGTTTGACGAGGCCCTATAAGGGCCTATTACGGGCGAAGCCCCTTAAGGGGCCCGAAAGGTCTGCCGACCGCATTTCCTTCTCGGGCTACCCCTTAAGGGGTTTTATTTATGCCTTGGGATTCTTACTACCCGTAAACGGCTCTATAAATTCCTTTATGCTGATTTAGTCGGATATTTTGTCCTGATAATGTACAATAAGTTGCGCAAATTGGAAAATGCATAAAAAAAGACATAGCTTGCAGGCTCTGGCAGAATGAAGTTACCACACAAACATTCGAAAGGAGACAGCAAACTATGTCCGAGAAAATCGTACAGCTGAATGAGGACGGCTTTCGTGAGGTTTTGGGCGCCGCCGAGGACATGAAAGAGGACAAGACCAGCTGGGTCAGCTTCTTCCAGTGGCTCCGTGGACGCAGCTTGGATGGCGCAAAGCTCATCGTTGGTGACAAGTGCATGGGGATGCTGGGAGATGGCGGACTGGGAGAGGTAGTTCTCCTCTGTCGCCTGCGAACAGCTGCGCAGCCGCACCACGAACTGGAAGTATTTGAGTTGTCTCAGCACTTGCCCACTCCCTTTTCCTGATGCTCTCCCATTGTAACGCAGCACTTCCACAGCGTCCACCGCCTGCGCCCACACCATAGTCCATCCCAAGGAGCGCCTCGCCGTCTGTCATGCGAAAAAATCGTTATGCCGTTACAGCTTCCCCAGCCGCTCCAATCGGGACTCAATGGACCCGGAGGTACGTCCAAAATGCGTACAAAGGTCCTTCTTTTTCATTCCCTCATCAAATAAGCGGCACAGTTCATCATCCATTTCTGTCGTCCACGGCTTTCCCGTGTTCTCCGGCAGCGGTCTTTTCTTTCTGCGGGACAGCTCCTCCACGGCGCAGTTCAATGCCCGAACGATCTCCCCCTTGTTGCACACATGATCGTACGGCAGTACCTCTCCTGTCAAAGGGTCGATGCCGTCTGCTAAAACGGCCAGCAGTTCTTTCGCCCGCTGTACATCCATCACATTTCGCCCCTCTTTCGCATTATCTCCCCAGCCGCCCCGCCCACTGGGCCTCCCTTGAAGCCCACCAGAACGAAATCGCCGCCCACCAACAGCGGTCGCTTCACCAGCATCCCATCCGTGGCCAGAAGCTGCAACATCTCCTCCTCGCTCATGCCCGGCAGCTTGTCCTTCAGCCCCATGGACTTATACAGCAGCCCGCTGGTGTTGAAAAATCTCTTCAGCGGCAGCCCGCTGCGCTGATGCCACGCAGCCAGCTCCTCATAGCCGGGGTTCTCCTCCTTGATGTCCCGCAGCTCATAGCTGATGTGGTGCTCATCCAGCCACTTCTTCGCCTTCTGGCAGGTACTGCACTTGGGATAGCAAACAAAAATCATGGTTCTCTCCTCCTGTTTCATTGGATCGTATGAATTACTACTTGCTTTTCTTGTTCCTGTAAATCGGCCGCTCCTGTATTTTCTTTAGGCGATTTTCAATAGCTGTCGGCGTCCGTTTTAAAACATTTGCAATCATGTAGATATTAGCTCCTCTATGATGCATTTGGATAAGTTGCCTCTCCTCTTCTTTACTCCAAAACTCCATACAACGTGGATATTTTTTTCTATTCTCTTCCCTACGCTGCTTTCTTTCCTGCACCTTTTCTTGCTTAATACGAAATAGGTACTGTTCGTTAGATTCGATCGTGCAATGATCCAAAATTTCGATCAATGCATCTTGGATCTTCTCATTTGAACAGCTGTCATTCAGTGGAAGCACTCTGCCGCTGAGCGGGTTAATTCCTTTGCTAAGGCTCTCAACCATAGTTCTTGCGAGAAAAGGATCCATACCATCATCCTCCTGTTGATTTCCTGTGATACACGTTCCAAGGCTGCCCCTTTCATTCACCCGTACCACGTTGTCATCACAATATACGGCTATCTTTCCTCCCTCAATTATACCGATTCCCCCCGCAAAAAGACAACAAAAAATGTGCAGGCGCTTGCTTGCACATTTTTCTCCCGACTGCTACAATGTTAAAAACATTCTGCGAAGGAGTTTTCATATGATCCTCTATTTTTCCGGCACCGGCAACAGCAAATATGTGGCCCAGCGCATGGCGGAGGCTCTGAACCAATCGCTGCTGAGCATGAATGACCGCATCCGCTCCCACGACACCTCCCCCGTGGAGACGGACGAGCGCCTTGTGATCGTCACGCCTACCTACGCATGGCGCATCCCCCGTCTGGTGCGGGACTGGCTGCTGGAGACGGAGTTCCCCGGCGCAGCGCAGGTGTGGTTCATCATGACCTGCGGCAGCGAGATCGGCCACGCCAGCCGGTATAATCGCTCCCTCTGTCAGACCAAGGGCCTGACGGACATGGGGACAGCCCAGATCATCATGCCGGAGAACTACATCGCCATGTTTGACGCTCCGCAGGCGGAGGAAGCCCGACGCATCGTGGCCAAGGCTCAGCCGGATATCGACCGTTCTATCGCCGCCGTCCGGGAGGGCCGTCCCTTTCCCCCGCCCCACGATCGCTCTATGACCGCTTCATGAGCGGGCCGGTGAACCCCATCTTCTATGCCTGCTTCGTCAAGTCCAGCGCCTTTACCGTTTCGGAGGCCTGCACCGGCTGCGGCCGGTGCGCCCGCCGCTGTCCCACCAACAGCATCACCCTCCGGGACGCCAGGCCCGTCTGGGGCAAAGGCTGCACCCACTGCATGGCCTGTATCTGCTACTGCCCCACGTCCGCCATCGAGTACGGAAAAAAGAGCCTCGGCAAGCCCCGGTATCACTTCGAGGCCCTGTAAGCCCTCCCGTCAGGCGATGGCCTCCCGCCGCGTTCCCGCAGCGGCAAATTTCCGGTACTGCTCCTGATTCCTCCGGAAGAAGCCCCGGATGATCAGCAGCACGAACACCGTCGGCACCACGCCAAAGGACAGCAGCAGCACACCCTTTTTATATTGTGTGTTCATGTCCCGCTCCGTATGTTTGCCTTACACTACTGTGTAATATTCAGTCGTTTCATTTTTTCAATAAGACTTTTGAAAAAATTTGCATATCATGGAAAGCGCCACCGGAAGATATCTCCGGCGGCGCTTTTTGGTATACTATTTGGGAAGAATCTTACCTCGTCCAGCCTCACCTTATAGGTATTCTGCATAAGCTGCAAGCTTTTCCTCAGCAGCGGCAGCTTCCTGCCGTATCCTGTCGGCACGGGACAGCAGGGCCGACAATTCATCATATTCCCCTTTATCGACTCCCGTTTTGAGGGAAATGATCCCCGATTTGATGCAATCACGCCATACCAGCGTAACGGAACGGCTCTTTTCGGGAAATTCCACTTCGATCAAATATTTGCCGGGCCGCCCTATGACCCTCCCAACACCAAAGCTTCTGTGCGCAATGGGACTGCCCGCAGAGAGTCTTTCTTCAAAGAACTCCTCTGCGTGCTCCAACCTCGCCACCTGCTCCTCCGCCTTTGCCCGTTCCTCTGCTGCGGCTCTTGCGGCGTCTATCTTTGCCAGATAGGCCTTTCTCTCCTGCCCATTCCTCATGGTATAATGGATACCATCAAACAGGCCGTAGACCGAGCAGCAGTAAATGATGTCAAACGCCAGAAGATGCAGTGCTTCGTCCGGATGGATAGGACCTCTTGCATAATCTGCCCTGCCCCGGTTTGTTTCCAGCAAAGCAGGACAATCCCTGATGACCTTTACAAGCTCATCGCACATCCGGTGATAGACCTGCAAGTCCATCTGGGTGCCGCTGCCCCAGTTGTCATAGAACTCCACACAATCAGCGAATCTCTTGGCCTGAAGCGCCTTATACAGATAATAATGCTCCGGGTCGTAGAATCCCGTTATCATCATGGGAAGCCGGATGCCTGCCTGATAGCGCCACCGATCCCGATAATATTTTTCATGCATGGTCTGGCAAAAATTCAAGAATCCTGTAAATCGATGGTTTCTTACCTGCAAGTCGCCGCCGTCCGGCTCCAGCAAGTCATGAAGCGCTTGACGCACCGCCGTCGGCTCACGCTTGGCATAGTCCGACAGCGCATAGAAGGAAAGTTCATAGCGATTGTCGATGGTCTGTTCCGTCAACTGCACCACATCCACAAGCCGCTTGGGAAAACTGGTATCATCAGCCGCCAAAGCCCTATCTATCATCGGGCGGAACTGCGCTGCGATTTCCCATTTATATACCTCGTCATGTCCCCCGGTATTCAATTCCGGAAACCGCTTCACATAGCGTCCAAAAATCTGTTCCAGATTTGCACGATTCATTCTATCTATCCCTTCGCCCGGTATATCTTCTGTCTACTGTTTATTATAATACTACATCTAACTATAAATAGCAAGAAATCACTGTTTCTTACGACATCTAATATTCTCCCCTCCCCTGCATCTTTCCCTCCTTCACCGCATAGGCTTGTCTGTGAGGTGATACCAATGAAACAGATCCATATACGCCGATTCCTGTCCCTGCTGCTGGCGGCGCTGACTCTGTGGGCCGCCGCCGTCACCGCCGGGAGCGATTCTGCCGCCGCAGCCCTCCAGCAGCTGCGGCAGGGCAGCCGCCTGCCCCAGCAGGCGCTGCGCTGGGAGCTGGGGGGACTTCTTCGGTCTGGACTCCCTGTCCGCCGTCACGGTGATGACGCTGGCCCAGTCCCCCCTGCTGCTGGCAGGCCGCAGCACTGTGGCAGCTCTGCTCTCCGCCGGTGTGACCAGAGATCCGCCGGAGCCTGTGGCCCCGGAGTCACCGGATACGCCCTCCCCCTCCGCAGATCCCTCCCTCACCGACGGCCTGACCTTTGCCGACAACGGTGTCCCCGCCCAAACCACCGCTCCTACCTCCTCCAAGGGGTACACCGTGGTCAACGGCGTATATCTGAAAAACTCCTCCGGTACGGAGCTGGATGCCGATGCTCTCTCTGACGGCAGCTTTGCCGCCCAGCTCACCGATGACGGCCCGCAGGTGCTCATCGTCCACAGCCACGGCAGCGAGGCCTACACCATGCCCGCCGGACAGGAATACACCCCCACCGGCAGCTTCCGCACCGACAACGATGCCTGCAACGTGGTGCGGGTAGGCGACGAGATCGCCGCCGCCCTGTCGGAGCGTGGCATTTCCGTCCTCCACGACCGCACCCTTCACGACGTGCCGGACTACAACGACGCCTATCCCCACAGTCTGGCCTCTGTGGAGGATTACATGGAGAAATACCCCTCTCTGGTGTTCGTGCTGGATGTCCACCGGGACGCCGTCTCCGACGCCGACGGCAACCAGTACAAGCTGGTCAGCGCCGAGGAGCCCCACGCCGCCCAGATGAGTTTTATTATGGGCAACGCCTACGACGGCTGGCAGGAGAATCTGAAGCTGGCCATAGCCATTCAGCAGAACCTCAGCGCCGACTATCCTACCCTCATGCGGCCTATTACGGTGCTGAACTACCGCTATAACCAGTTCGTCAGCCCCGGCGCCATGCTGCTGGAGGTGGGAGCCGCCGGCAACTCGCTGGACGAGGCCCTTTACGCCGCCCGTCTCTTTGCGCAGGGCTTTGCCGACACGCTGCAAAGCTGAAAACCACACGGGACAGAGCACCGCTCTGTCCCGTGTGGTTCGTTCAATTTTCCCGTCATAGTCTCTCCCCCGCATCCTCCCTTTCCGCATCCGCCAGACACAGCCGCAGACGCAGCCGTTCATTCCGGTACGCCTGCTGCCCCTTCTCCGTCAACCGATAGTTCCGCTGCCGTCCCTGCACCGACGTCTCCTGAATGAAGCCCTCCTCCAGAAAACGCCCCAAGATGGTATACAGTGTCCCCGGCCCCAGACGGACCCGCCCCTCCGTACACCGCTCCGTCCATGCGGCGATCTCCGTGCCGCACAGCTCTCCCCGCCGCAGCGCCATCAGCACGTAGAACATGGCCTCCGTCAGCGGAGCGCCCGTTTTTCCCGTCATAGTCCTCCCCCCATACATCGCCATTCGATATCATATATCGATATTGTATCCTTTCCTGTGGGCTCTGTCAAGAAAAATGCAAAATTTACAAAAATTTTTGTGGACAACTCTTATAAGCTGTGATAATATGAGGAATCAATAAAAGAGATACCACCCAGCGCATCCCGCCCGGCGGGAGAAAGGAGCCGTTTATGTCTGTCAAGGAAAGCTATGCCGGCAAGATCAACCGTAAGCTCAATAAGAAGCTCCACGTCATCGACGTGGCGGCGGGCCGGGCTCCGGCGGATCTGGTGCTGAAAAACGCCACTTACGTCAACGTATTCTCCAATGAGCTGTGTCACGGGGACATCGCCGTGGCAGAGGGCCTCATTGTAGGTATGGGCGAATACCACGGCAAGGTGGAGGTGGACGTGTCCGGCAAGCTGGTGCTGCCCGGCTTCATCGACGCTCACATCCATCTGGAGAGTTCTCTGGTGAGTCCCACGGAGTTTGCCAAGGCGGTGCTGCCCCACGGCACCACCACCGTCATCACCGACCCCCATGAGATCGCCAACGTCATGGGTACCGACGGCATCGAGTATATGCTGCAGGCCACGGAGGACCTGCCGGTGGACGTGCGCTTCATGCTGCCCTCCTGCGTCCCCGCCACGCCGCTGGACGAGTCCGGCGCCAATCTGGATTACCGTGCCATCGACTCCTTCTATGACCATCCCCGTGTGCAGGGACTGGCGGAGATGATGAACTATGTGGGCGTGGTCAACGGCGACGGTCAGGTGGTGGAGAAGATCGTGGCCTCTCAGGCCCACCATAAGAAGATCGACGGCCATGCGCCGGGCCTTTCCGGCAAGGAGCTCAACGCCTACATCGCCGCCGGCGTCTACTCCGACCACGAGTGCTCCGATATGGAGGACGCCATGAATAAGCTGCGTTTGGGCCAGTACATCATGATCCGTGAGGGTACGGCCGCCCGGAATCTGGAGGCTCTCATGCCCCTGCTCACCAGCCAGTACGTGGATCGCTGTATGTTCTGCACCGACGACAAGCACCCCAACGACCTGCTGGAAAAGGGCCACATCGACTACATCGTCAAAAAGGCTATCTCCCTGGGGGCCGACCCCATCGTTGCCGTGAGGCGCCTGCCACAACGCCGCTCGGTACTTCCTGCTGAACAACCGTGGTGCCATTGCCCCCGGCTATTTGGGCGACTTCGTCATCATCGACGACTTCCAGCATTTCGAGATCGAGATGGTCTATAAACGTGGTGTCCTCATGTACGACGATCAGCTGCGGGACTTCCCCGCCCCGGAGATCGACCCCTATCTGGTGAAGCGGGCTCACGACACCTTCCATGTGGCCCACCTGACGGCGGAGGACTTCTCCGACGGCCGTCCCCACGCCGTCATCGGTATGATCCCCGGTGAGATCGTCACTCAGGATGCCGGCTACGCCGACCACGCCGACCCGGAGCAGGACATTCTGAAGATCGCCGTTATCGAGCGGCATAAGAACACCCACCACATCGGCTTGGGCTACATCAAGGGCTACGGCCTGAAGCGTGGCGCCGTAGCCACCTCCATCAGCCACGACAGCCACAACATCATCGTGGTGGGTGCCACCGACGAGGATATGGCCGCCGCCGCCAACCGCATCGTGGAGAACCGTGGCGGCATCACCGTCATGGAGAACGGCCAGGTGCTGGGCGAGGTGACGCTGTCCATCGCCGGCATCATGTCCGACGACAGTCTGGTGATGGTGAACAGCGCTCTGGAGGATGCCAAGGACGAGGCCTTCGGTTTGGGCGTCTCCCGTGGCATCGACCCCTTCATGACCCTGAGCTTCATGGCCCTTCCGGTGATCCCTTCTCTGCGGATCACCACCCGTGGTGTGTTCGATGTCTCCAGTCAGCGTTATATCTGACCTCCTCATCCTCCCCATAGCGTGATACCCCCCGGAGCCTTCGGCCCCGGGGGGTATCACATTTCCCCTTGAAAAGAGGGAGGACGCCGCAGCGTCCTCCCTCTTTTCACAGGCTATTCTTACTTCACCGTACCGTCGGCGTTGAACACCGGCAGCGGGGCCAGATACTGGATGTCCTTGCGCTGCTGGGCGTCGCCCTCGGCCAGCACGGCGATGCGGTCCACCACGATGCCGCCGGCCAGCTTCACCAGCTCCTCCATGGCGTGGAGGCTGCCGCCGGTGGAGATTACATCGTCCATCAGCACGATGCGCTTGCCACAGATCATGTCGGCGTCATCCCGGCCCAGATACAGCTTCTGCACCCCGGCGGTGGTGATGGAGCGATCCTCCACATGGATGGGATCGGGCATATAGGCCTTGGGGCCCTTCCGGGCGATGAAGTATTTCTTGGCGCCGGACTGCCGGGCCATTTCGTGAATCAGGGGGATGCTCTTGGCCTCGGCAGTGAAGAGGTAGTCATACTCCTCATTCTCCACCAGCTTCAGCAGGTCACGGGCGCAGGCCACCGTCAGCTCCGCATCACCGAAACAGATGAATGCACCGATATACAGATCATCCGCAACCTTGCAGATGGGAAGTTCCCGCTGCAGGCCCGCCACGGTCATGGAATAGGTCATCTTTGAAACTCCAATCCGCCGGGCGCAGCCACGCCTCGGCTGCCGCCTTTGGGCGGACGGCACGCCTTTGTTTTTAAGTACCGCTTGGATGCACTGGCCAAGCCATAATATATTATATAAGCAATTTGGCAAATGTCAATATCCGTCTGCACTTCTGCTTATGAAAGTTCCTGCTTTTCGCTCCCATCTGTTTCTCTCCATTCTAACATTTTTTCTTGTGCTCTCATAAATTTTCAGCTTATTTTTACGTTTTGCACAAAAAACGCCGGTATTTTTCAGTAACCCCCGCCCGTCCTTTTCCCCCGGACCCCCTTGCGGGAACCGGAAATTGGTGTTATCATGACCTTAACAGGGTTCATTCTTCCTGTGAAAGTAACGGAACAAGGATTTAGGAGGAACAAATTATGAACGCATATCTGGCCAGTGTTTTGGAAAACGTTCGGACAAAGCACGGCAACGAGCCGGAGTTCGTGCAGACCGTAGAGGAGGTTTTCTCCTCCATCGAGCCGGTCATCGAAAAGCACCCTGAGTATGAGAAGGTAGATCTGCTGGGCCGTATGGTGGAGCCCGAGCGTATGTTCACCTTCCGGGTGGTGTGGTGCGACGACAATGGCCAGTGGCATACCAACCGTGGCTGGCGCTGCCAGTTCAACGGGGCCATCGGCCCCTACAAGGGCGGCCTGCGGTTCCAGAAGAACGTCTACGAGGGCATCATCAAGTTCCTGGGCTTCGAGCAGACCTTCAAAAACAGCCTGACGGGCCTGCCCATCGGCGGCGCCAAGGGTGGCTCTGATTTCGATCCCGCCGGCAAGTCCGACGCCGAGGTCATGCGCTTCTGCCAGAGCTTCATGACCGCTCTGTACCGCTACATCGGGCCGGACGTGGACGTCCCCGCCGGCGACATGGGCGTGGGCGGCCGTGAGATCGGCTACCTGTTCGGTCAGTATCGCCGCCTGAAGGGCGCTTGGGAGAACGGCGTCCTCACCGGCAAGGGCCTCAGCTACGGCGGCTCCCTGATCCGTCCGGAGGCCACCGGCTACGGCGCTGTCTACTATCTGCAGGAGGTTCTCAAGCACGAGGGCGACACCATCGAGGGCAAGCGCATCGCCCTGTCCGGCTACGGCAACGTGGCATGGGGCATCATGAAGAAGGCCGCTGAGCTGGGCGCCAAGGTCACTTATATGTCCGGCCCCGACGGCTATGTCCACGATCCCGACGGCATTAACACTGAGGAGAAGCTGAACTTCATTCTGGAGATGCGTGCCAAGGATCCCATGCACTGCAAGCCCTATGCCGACCGCTTTGGCTGCGAGTTCGTGGCCGGTGCCAAGCATTGGGGGGCCAAGGATGTGGATGTGAATATGCCCTCCGCCATGCAGAACGACGTCCGCATGGATTCTGCCGAAAAGATCGCCGCCTCCGGCGTGAAGTACTACATCGAGGTGGCCAATATGCCCACCACCAACGACGCTCTGAACTTCCTGCGGGCCCAGAAGCATATGATTGTGGCCCCCTCCAAGGCCGTCAATGCCGGCGGCGTGGGCGTCTCCGCTCTGGAGATGGCACAGAACTCCGAGCGTCTGGTCTGGACCGCCGAGGAGGTGGATGCCCAGCTGCATAAGATGATGAAGACCATCCATCAGGTGTCTGCCGAGGCCGCCGAGGAGTACGGTCTGGGTTATGATCTGGTGGCCGGTGCCAATATCGCAGGCTTCAAGAAGGTGGCGGAAGCCATGATGGCTCAGGGCTGCTTCTAAGCCGTCCCTTCCCCCTATTCACCCATAAAAAAACATCCCCGGTACAGCTGCGCCGGGGATGTTTTTTCTTTGGATGCGGAAACCGCCAGCCCTGCCGGCGAAGGTGCTCCCTGAAAGCTTTCCCTTCCATCGACGAGCAGCCAAGTGAGCCGCAAGCAGATGTCTTGATCGAGGAGTTTATGCAAGCAGATGCCTTAATAGGGAGAATCCGTGTAAACAGAACACAAGTTTCCCGTTTACGGGTCGAAAATCGCAAGGAAATAAAATTCAGTGGTTTCTGCTCCGTGTCCCTTGATTGGTTCCGCCAGCAAAATTGCCCATTTCAGGGCAATCGAACCTCCGGAGTCATCGAGAAATATATTTCTTCACAAGAAAAACAGCTGTAAGGTAACTCTGCCTTACAGCTGTTTTATTTTCTCACTTTTTCCCTTTTCCCCACTTACTCATAGGGCGGAATACCAGCGGCCAGACGGCTCCCGCCACCAGCACCAGCAGGAAGTACCGCACGCCGCCGGCCAACCCCTCATGGCCCAATAGCGCCAGCAGCGGAGCCTTCAGGCCGCTCTTGATGGCCAGCAGCAGTGCCATGCCCACAGCCACCTTGATCGCCTGCACCCACCAGACGGCCTGCGTCTCGAAGTGAATATACCGCCGGTCCAGCAGCCAAGCCAATGTCATACCCGCCACAGCGCCCAGCATCTTCCATGCATTGCCGATGCCGCTGGCCAGATTCTCCGCATCCATATCCGCCGGAAAGCCGCAGGTCTCCACGAACACCACAAAGGCCCCGCTGACCACCAGCATGGCAGCCAGCACATAGCCCATGTATCGGGGCTTTTCCTGCGCCCGCCGCATCAGGGGATACAGTCCCAGCACCAGCGCCGCCGCCAGTACCAACGACACCCCCACGTCCGCCGGGGTATGTACCCCCAGATACATCCGGGAAAAGGCGATGATCAGCGCCAG
>ENA-OQCO01000715-OQCO01000715.1-human-gut-metagenome-genome-assembly--contig:-NODE-715-length-16686-cov-1.382330_pt1 | contig 16686 bp, 13 predicted proteins | sample MGYA00242500_ERZ504582 | MGnify/ENA primary metagenome ERZ504582 (study PRJEB26092, sample SAMD00036346) | human gut metagenome | host: Homo sapiens | study: EMG produced TPA metagenomics assembly of...
CCTTGCTGCCGGCAGATGGCCGCCCTCGCCGGGCTTGGCGCCCTGCGCCAGCTTGATCTGGATCTCGCTTGCACTTACAAGATACTCGCTTGTAACGCCGAACCGGCCTGAAGCGACCTGCTTGATGGCGGAGTTTTCCTCCGTACCGAGTCTCGCGGGTTCCTCCCCGCCCTCGCCGGAGTTGGACTTTCCGCCCAGGCGGTTCATCGCAATGGCAAGGCAGCGGTGCGCTTCTTCGGAGATGGAGCCGTAGGACATGGCGCCGGTTTTGAAGCGTTTGACGATGCTGGAGGCTGGCTCGACCTCGCCCAGCGGAATTGCCTTTGTCTCGTCAAACCGGAACCCGAGCAGACCGCGCAGCGTATGCGGCAGCAATTCATCGTCGACCATGGCGGAGTACCTGCGGAAGCACGCAAAATCACCGGTGCGGACGGCCTTCTGCAGCGTCAGGATGGTCATCGGATTATACATATGATCTTCCATATCGCCGCCGGAGCGGAGCTTGTGGAAGCCGGAGGAATCAACAGTCAGATCGACGGTCAGATCCATCGGGTCAAACGCCCGGTCATGCCGCCAGACAACAGCGTCGTTCATCTCCTGCAGGCCGACGCCGCCAACGCGGCTGACCGTGTTTGTGAAATACCGGTCCACGACATCCCTGCAGATGCCGACGGCCTCAAAAATCTGTGCGCCCTCATACGACTGCATACTGGAAATACCCATTTTGGATGCGATCCGCATCACGCCGTCCAGAATGGCCTGATCATAGGCATCGACAGCGGCATAGTAGTCCTTGTTGAGCGCCCCTTCGGCGACGAGCTCGCCGATGCAGTCCTGCGCGAGATAGGGATTGACCGCGCTTGCGCCGTAGCCGAAGAGCGTAGCGAAATGGTGCACGTCGCGCGGCTCGGCGCTCTCAAGGATCAGGGAGATCGCCGTGCGCTTTTTCGTGCGGACAAGATACTGCTGCACGGCGGACACTGCCAGCAAAGACGGGATGGCGATGTGGTTCTCATCCACACCGCGGTCGGAGAGAATGAGGATATTTGCCCCGGCGTAATACGCCTTATCACAGGCAACAAACAGCCGGTCGAGCGCAAGCGCAAGCGAGGCATTCTTATAATACAGCAGCGAGACCTTCTTCGCCTGAAGTCCCGGCATATGAAGCCCTTCGATCTTCATGAGATCCCGGCTGGTCAGAACGGGATTGTTGATCTGCAGGACGCGGCAGTTTTCCGCGCAGTCGGAAAGAAGATTGCCGTCGGAACCTGCGTAGACGGTCGTGTCAGTAACGATGGCCTCGCGCAGCGCGTCGATCGGCGGGTTCGTGACCTGCGCAAACATCTGCTTGAAGTAATAGAACAGCGGCTGATGCTTTTCTGACAGGACGGCCAGCGGGATATCCGCCCCCCATGGAGGCGGTCGGTTCCGTGCCGTTTTTCGCCATGGGCAATATGGCTGAGTGGATCTCGTCATAGGTATAGCCGAAGATCTTATACAGGCGGCTGCGCTCCAGCGCCGTGTATTCCGGAACCTTCCGGTTTGGAATCGGAATATCCGCCAGCTGCAGCAGCTCCTGATCGAGCCACTCGCCATAGGGATGCTCCGCTGCGTAACGGTGCTTGAGTTCCCGGTCTTCCAGAACGGTGCCGGTCCGGGTATCGACCAGAAGCATTTTCCCCGGCTGCAGGCGGGATTTGCGGACGATCCGTTCCGGCGGGATCGGCAGCGCGCCGACCTCTGAGGCCAGAATCAGATAGCCGTCGTTTGTGACCAGATAGCGTGCCGGGCGCAGGCCGTTGCGGTCAAGCACAGCGCCGACCTGCTCGCCGTCGGAGAAGAGGATGGCTGCCGGGCCGTCCCACGGCTCCATCATGGAGGCGTAATAGTGGAACATATCGCGCTTTTCCCGGGACATATTCTTATCCCGTCCCCACGGCTCCGGGATGCACAGCATCATGGCCTTTGGCAGCTCGATGCCGCTGTACATGAGAAATTCCAGTGTGTTGTCCAGCATGGACGAATCAGAGCCGTCCGTCTCCACGACAGGATAGACTCTGGCGATCTCCTCGCCCAGAACCGGAGAGGCCATCGTCTCCTCGCGGGCAAGCATTCGGTTGATGTTGCCGCGGATGGTGTTGATCTCGCCGTTGTGAAGAATGATGCGGTTGGGATGCGCCCGCTTCCACGAGGGCGTGGTGTTGGTGGAGAAGCGGGAATGCACAAGCGCAAGTGCAGAGGCAAAATCCGCGTCCTGCAGATCCGGATAGAATTTCCGCAGCTGCCAGACCAGAAACAGCCCCTTGTATACGATCGTCCGGCTGGACATCGATACGACGTAGGTGCCGGAGACGGAATGCTCGTACTCGCGCCGGGCCAGATACAGTTTTCGGTCAAAATCCAGGCCGCGCGCGGTCTTTTCCGGGCGGCGGATAAAGCACTGCGCGATTGCAGGCATACTGCTCCGCGCTTTTTCGCTCAGAATCTCCGGACAGACCGGCACATCCCGCCAGAACAGCAGCCCCAGCCCCTCACGCGACAGGATCATCTCCAGCAGCTTTCGGCTGCGCATACGTTTGAGCGGATCCTGCGGAAAAAAGATCATGGCGACGCCGTAATCGCCCGCTTCCGGAAGCGGTTTTCCCACCTGCCGCGCTGTTTTTTCAAAAAAGGCATACGGAAGCTGCGTCATAATGCCGACGCCATCGCCGGTAGTGCCATCGGCGTCCTTGCCGGTGCGGTGTTCAAGCTTTTCGACGATCTTCAGCGCGTCATCTACTGCCCGATGCGTTCTCTGTCCGCTGATATTGACAACGGCGCCGATCCCGCAGGCATCATGCTGGCTTTCCTGTTCGGTGAATCGTTGCTGATGTACCTGTTCCATGCTTTCCTGTCCCCTCTTCCGCTGTAAAGCCTGTGCCGCTTCACGCTACATATTCTCCGGGAATGCGAACGCCCACCCAATATGTCCTCGCATCATATACATATGTCTTTATAAGAAGAATTTCTATTTATTTTAGTGATGTATATCGTTAATGTCAACAATTTTCGCCCGTTTGATTTATTCATATTGCTGAACGCTGCCTTCAGAAATTCTAATATTGCTTTTTCCCATGCAGCGCTTGACATTTGCCTGCGGCGCGCGTATAATGCGCTCAAACGAACGGTTCGGCAATGTCCTTCCGGCTCATATGGAGACGCAGAAGCGGCGGCTGGATACAATTATAAAGCATATTTCGTGATTCCTCTTTTCATTTGTGTTGACGGCGGCCCGCAGGAAATCCTGCGGGCCGCCGTCATATGCTAAAAAGCCGCTGACCGGCAAATGCGTGCCTGTTTGACTCCTGATCCATACGCAGAAGTGTTCAGAACGCGGGGGGCTTTGAAAAGCTGACGGGGCTGCAGCGATTTCTCGCTGCAGCCCCGTTTAAATTTGTTCAGCGGCCCTGATAGTATCTGTACAGGAAGGTCACGATCTGGGCGCGGGTGCAGTAGGCGTCCGGGCTGAAGGTCGTGTCGCTGGTGCCGGTGGTGATGCGGTTGTCATAGGCCCAGAGGATGGCGTTGTAGTTGTACGCCGTGGTCTTGACATCCGCGAAGGGGTTGAACGTGTTGGGCTTGGCGGCGGAGGCGGCGCGGTAGAGGAACGTTGCGACCTGGCCGCGGGTGACCGTTACGTCAGGCCCGAAGGTGGTGGCGTTGAGGCCGGTGGTGATGCCCTGCTCAACAGCCCAGAGGACTGCGTTGTAGTAATAATCGCTGGGCTGCACGTCCGTGAACGGGCAGACACGATATCTGGGCAGCGGGGAACCGGCTGCGCGCCAGAGGAAGGTGACGGTCTGTGCGCGGGTGCAGACGGCGTTGGGCGAGAAGGTGTAGCGGCCCGTGCCGGAGGCGATGCCGTTTTCTGCGGCCCACTTGACAGCGTCGTAGAAGTAGTCAAGGCGGCTCACGTCATGGAAGTTGAAGCTGCCCGTATTGCCGCCGATCACGCCGGGGATGTAATCCATGCCGTCGTCGACATAGGGAACGAGCGTGCCGGTGAGGATGGTGTAGTTGTGCGTGTCGTTCGGGGTGAAGGTCCACGCGTATGCCTTGCCGTCCTCAAGAACGGTCGTGAGGGGCAGATCCCACGCGATGGTGCCGGCCGGGCGGATGGTGCCGACGGTGAGCTTGGCGTCGGCAAGGGTCTTGCCGCTCGTTTCGAGCTTTGTGTAGCCGGGCGTGCCGGTCGGGGTCGCCTTGGTGATGGTGAAGGTCGCGGTCTTGTAGCCGAAGCTGGCGTCGCTGTTGAAGGTCACGGCGACGGTGTAGGTGCCGACGGTCAGCGGGAGGCCGCTCTTGTCGAGCTTCGCGCCGTTCGAGGTCGGCGTGTAGCTGTAGGTCATGTTGAAGGAATTGCCGTTGAGCGTTGCGCGCTCGTAGGTGATGCCGGAGCCGGTGTAGACAGCGGAGCCATCCTTGAACTCGATGGAGCCGGAAACGTCGGTTCTGTCGTACGTCTCGATCTTCAGATCATATTCGCCGACATTATAGTTGTGGGAAACCGGCGTGACCGTGACGAAATAGCTGCTTCGCCGACCTTACCGTTCAGCTGATAGGTGATCTTGTTTTCACCGGAAACAACCTCAGGCTCCTTTGCGAAGATATCGAGAACATTCCTGACGGAGAGCGCGATGGAGAAGCCGGTTTCCGTCTCGCCAGCGAGGAAGAAGTCGGACGGGAGCGTCTCAGTCGTCGCCTCAGTCTCGGTGCAGAGCTTGGAGATGGTGTAGGGGCTCAGGGTCAGGTTGGCCTTGTTGATGGTGAGGTCTTGCTGGCCGTGCCGGTGAAGTTGCCCTTACCGGTGACGGTAACGGTGACCGTGCCAGCGTTGATGCAATCCTCGCTGTAAGAAACGGTGTAGTCCGCATCGGTGAGCTTGCTGCCGTTAAACGTGACAGTCACTTCGGGGGTATGGGCCTTGGTGTTATAGGTCACATCAGCGATAGGCGCGAACGTGCAGCCGGAAATTTCCGCAGAATTGATAGTGAAGGTCTTTTCCGTCGAGCCCGTGAAGTGATCGCCTATACCGGTGATGATGATCTTCGCAGTACCGGCGTTGATGTTGTTCTCATAGGAAACCGTGTAGTCGGTATCAGCTGTTAGCGCAGCATCATTGAAGGAAACGGCAACTTCAGGCTTCCATTCCTTGCCAGTGTAGCCATAGGGGCCGGCATCATAGGTGATCTCAGCGCTGGAGATGTCCGCCTTGGCAATCTCGAAGGACTTTGTGACTGTGCCGGTGTAGTTGCCCGTGCCGGCGACGGTGACGGGATAGCTGCCCGGCTCAGTGCCGGTCAGGTCGGAAACGGTATAGTCCGTGCCGACGGTCAGGGTCTTGCCGTTAACTGTGACGGTCACAGTCTGGGTCAGTTCATTGCCGGTGTAGGTCAGTTCCTTATCAAAGGCAACGTCCTTGGCTTCGATCTCGCGCGGTTCGACCGTGAAGGTCGCTTCTGCGGTGTAGATCGTGCTCTCGCTCTCGCAGGATGCGGTGACTTTGTAGGTGCCTGCGTCGAACGGCTGCGCGGTGGTGAGCACCTCATGGTTGTCCTCGTCGAAGAACTTGAACGTGACGTTGCCTGCACCTGCCGGTTTGGACTCGCCGACGCTGGGGGTAACAGTATCGCCGTAGGTGACGGTAGCAGGAACGTCGATCTTGAGCGTATCCGCGTCGGTGTTCTTGTCGATGATCTTGATGGTGAGCGTACCGGACGCCTCGTTATAATTCGCCGAAGAGAATTTCAATGTAGCCGTGTCAGACGCGTTATTAGCAGCATCTGTCTTATCCGTATCTCTCAGCATAAACGTGACAGAACGCATGTCATCGCTTGGTAAGTAACCTGTAATCAGGCTATTTCCCGCGTGAGTAACCTCAATTTTAATGCCGTCCTGCGTCAGACCGAAATCAGCCGGAGTAACCGTGACTTCCTTTGTACCGAAGAGCACGGATTTTTCTGCGTCCGTAGGCGTGAGGTCACCCTTGTTGATCTTCCAAGTGTGATCGCGCGTGAGAACATTGTCCTCGTTGAATTTGTAATTGGCCGGGTCTACCAGTTCAAGCGATGCAGAGGCCGTATATTCACCGACGGCCTGCGCCTCAGTGTCACCAGTATACTCCTTAACTTTGACGATACCAACAAGATCCTCATCAATTTTCAGCTCGACAGAATGGCTTTTCCCGTCATAGGTGAACTCGTTGGCACTCCATGTGTTAAGCTTATCGGTAATGTCGATTTCCTTCTGCGCGACAGTCACGGTGACCTTGCCGGTAACAGTGGCGTAGAGGTCTGTGTTGGTGGGCGTGAAGACTACATCAAATTCATTCACGCCAGCATTGCCGACCGTGGTTTCTGCATTGTACTTATTCGACCATGTGAATGTGCCGGAAACATTCTGACCGTCATAGATTGCAGTGCCGGTCGGAGTGTGCGTGAACAGCTTATCGCCGTAGGTGGCGTTGATCGGATTCGGCGTGATCGTCGGGGCATCCTTATCCGCAGTCGTAGCTGTTACAACAGCCTTGTATGCACCGGCAAATCCGCTCTCCTCGATTGCGACCGTCTGCGGCTCACCGCCATTGACCGTGACGGTCAGCGTCTGGGCGTTAAGCACATGGTTCTTGTCCGCTTCCAGCCCGATCACGATGCTGTAAAGCGTGCCCGCCTTAAACTTCTCTTGGGAATCAAGCGGATTGCCATCGGTATTCGTGCCCTCATAGCAGGTATAGCCCACAGAAAGGCCGGGAGTCGTCGTCTCGACGTTCAGGTCAAAGATTCGCTGACCCTTGGCAAAACTCGTGACCGTTGCAACGGGCGCGGTGATCTCCTGCTTGGTGATCGTGAAGGTTGCGTTCTGAACAGTCACGCTCTCATCGATTCTGCAGTTGTTTCCATTCGGCTCAGCAGTGACAGTATAGGTACCAGCATCTGCTGCAGCAACATTCAGTTCATTGCCGTTGTTGACAACGAAGCCAGCAGCGTCGTTGCCTTCTGCATCCTTCACCTTGAAGGTGACGAAGCTGGTGATGTCCTTGTTGGAGGTAGACGTTGCGCCCATGGTGAGCACTTCGTCGCTGCCGTATGCGACTTCAGACTTATCGACGGAGGTGCTGCCAATAGTAGGTGCCTTACCGCTTACCGGCATGGTATTCTCTTCTATAGCAACAGAATCCTTAATGTCATCTGCCTCGCCCGCGGCTGCACCCTTTTTGGTAAGTTCGTCAATCTTCAGAGTAAACGCAGCGTCTCCGGACTCAATATCATTTTTAACCTTAAACAGATAATATGCAACATCAATCGTTGCGCCAGCCGTCACGTTCACGCCTCTGCTGGAAGCACCGCTGATTTTTGATTTACCTTCTGCAATTACGCTTGCAGCAGCTTCCATTTTGAAGGAATCTGCAAAAACAGCTATACCATAAGTATCTCCCTCAAACTCCCATGTATACGGCTCCAGCACGGAACTATCATACTCCATGACCATTTCAATGCTCATGAGTTTGATTGTCTCAGCTTCTGCGTTATGGAACGTTGCTTTCACCGCGACAAGATCGTCTTTTTCATACGGAGTTGTTTTGGGAGCACCATACACAACATAGCCGTCTTCGCCAACTGTAAATGTAGTAAAAGATGCAACCGACATTTTCGATTGCTCAGCTGCACTGATCGGAAGCACACACAGCGAGAGCAGCATGGCCACCACCAGAAGCAGTGCAAATAGTCTCTTCATTTTTTCCTCCTCAATCAAGCGTGATTAATCCAACTGTATACTGCAAAATCATTGATGCGTCATATGCAGAAATCTTTCCGTCTTTATTCACATCTGCTGCCGCAACTCCTGCAAGATCTATAAGGCCGACAGTATGCTGCAAAATCATAGAAGCATCGTATGCAGAAACTTTTCCATCCCCGTTCACATCACCCAACGTGTATTCCGGCTTCTCGCCGTACTTGAACGATGCGACCTTCTTGAGCGCCTTGTCGGTCGTGCTGATGTAGACGTTGTATGTACCCTCCGTCAGGGCCTTGGGCTTGAGGGTGAATGTCACCTTGCCAGCCTCCACGCTCGTCTGGTCGATGTACTGGATGTTGCCTTCTGTGGGGACGGCGCTGTCGCCCGCGAGGAGCAGGACGAGGGAATACTCGCCGGTCAGGCCGGTGCAGTTCAGCTCGAACGTGTCCGCGCCTGCGTAGAAGCCGCCGTCCTTCGTGCCGTTCTTCACGGTCAGGGGGCCGGTCACATTATAAACGCCGAGGACTTCCGTGTCTTCCGCAAACGCGGCTGCGGTGAGCATCGTGAGTGTCAGCACTGCGAGCAGCAGCGCAAGCAATCTTCTTTTCATGCCGCTTCCTCCATTGTCATAAATTGATCCGCATACCGCAGCAGGATCGCCGCGATCTGTGCGCGGGACGCGTTGGCCTCCGGCGCGATGCGGCTGCCGCCGACGCCGGAAACAAGCTCGTGGTAGACCGCCCACCAGGTCGCGTCCTTCGCCCAGGCGGCGATGGTCGTGCTGTCGGCGAAGGTCCTGCTCATAGATGCCGGTCAGCGTCAGCTCTGTGCCGCTCTGCCCGCCGTTCAGGCGGAAGAGGATGGCCATGGCCTGCTGGCGCGTGATGGGGGCGTCGGGGCCGAAGCGGGTGTCGGACAGGCCGTTCACATAGCCTTTTTCTACGGCCCAGCTCAGCGCGTCCTGATACCAGTCCGCGTTGGCGTCTGCAAACGAGGCCGCCTTGGCCGCGGCAGGCTTGCCGCACATACGCCAGAGCATGAGGACGAACTGTGCGCGGGTCACGGCGGCGTCGGGACGGAAGGTACCGTCGGAATAGCCCGTGACAAGGCCCAGTTCCGCCGCCCGCTCGACCGAGGCGAAGGCCCAGTGCGCGCTGGTCACGTCGCGGAAGGAGCCGGCTTTGACTTCCTCCTGCGTGGTGTCTGCGGGCTTCTCCTCTTCGGACTTCTTGTCGTCCTCAGCCGTTTTGTCGTCTTCGGATTTCTTGTCGTCGTCGGACTTTTTATCGTCCGCGCCCGGCGTTTCGCCGGTGGAACCGGAGCCGGTGCTGCCCTGCGCGATCAGCGCCGGGAGCGAATAGGAAAGCGAGAGCGCCTTGCCGTCCGTGTCGGACAGGAGCGCATCGGCAAGGGTCAGCTTCGCGTCGCCCGCCGCCTTGACGCGGAAGGTAAACACGGCGAGGCTACCATCGGTCTTGACGGCGGTGGTGGTCGCCGCTGCGAGGATCGCGCCGACGCCGCCGCGCGTTGCGTACGGGTTGCTCGCGGCGAGCATACCGGCAACGAGCGCGCCGTTTTCAATGCCGGTGCATTCGACAACGGAATCGTCGTAGCCCAGACTGAGCTGCACGGCGGCAAGACCTGTGTTGCCGGTCAGCTCCGCCGTGACGGTAAAGGTCTGTCCAACGTCCGGCAGCTTGTCCGGGGCTGTGAGCTTGAGCGTCGCGCCTGCCGCGCAGGCAAGCGGCGTCAGCAGCTGCACCGCCAGCAGCAGTGCGATGCCTATGGCCAATATTCGGTTGCGTTTCATTCTTCGCATTCCTCCTCATCTCGGTCGGACGTACAATCGGGGTGAAATTGTAACAGGGTGCTGCAAGAGTCTACACTACCCCTAGTATTCGTAGAATAATTATATACGAACTGTGCCGCAATTGCAAGATGCTGGCTGCTTTATTTCCGGGGATTTTGTAAAATGTTTCTTCAGAATTTCCGGGAGACGGGGCGGGCTGACGCAAATGCCGCCTGCCCTTATCGTGCGGGGCACGACAAGGGCAGGCTTTGGGGCGTCTCAGGTCTGGAGGTAGTCATTGATGGTGATTGGCGTGTTCAGGCGCGGGGCGGAGGATGCGTTCAGGAGGAACAGGCGGCAGGTGTCCTGCAAATTGAGTATCACGAAATCCTTTTTGGTGCGCAGGACGCCGATGCTCGTGACGCGGCCCTCCGCGTCATAGGAGACTGCGACGACGCAGCCCTCGTTCAGATCGTCGGTCAGAGTGACCTTTCCGGTGTCCGTGTTGACGCTCCATGACGTTTCGATCTCATATCCTCTGACATCGTAACCAAACCGCCTTGTGTGCGGGTTGTCCCAGCGTGTTTCGCCGTCCCACAGGGCAATCTTGTAGCCAGCATAGGTATCGCCCGTCCAGCCGGACGTGCCGGGCAGGTAAAAGAGCGTCCAATCCGACGGGAACGAGCAGTTAGCGTTCAGCGTCCCGACAATCTGGGGCGCTGCGCCGAGGAAATACGCGCCGAGCGTACCGTTTCCATAATAGGAATATCCATAGAACGCCTTTTTTCCAATCGATTTGATGCTGGCGGGAAGGACGATTGCCTTTTTAAAACGGCAGCCGTCAAACGCTTCGTCTCCAATCGTTTCCAGTCCATCCGGCAGCGTAATTTTTGTCAGGTTATGCGCATGCATGAACGCCTGTTTTTCGATTTTCTTCAGCGTGGACGGCAAGCGGACGGACGGCATATAAGAACACTCGAACGTGCCTTCGCCGATCTCCGTCACGCCCTCCGGAATCGCGACCTCTGTTTTCAAGCCAGCCATAAATGCAAACGACAGCTTTTCAATTTTGGTCAGTCCGGCAGGAAGCTTCAGGCCGGTAAAGCCCTCGCACTGATAAAACGCCCATTCCCCCACCGTTTTGACGCTGTCCGGCAGGGATAGCGTCCCGCCAAAGCCGTCGCATTCGGCAAAGGCGTTCGCGCCAATGCACGTCACACCGTCCGGGATCAGAAGCTCTCCGGAAAAGCCCTCATACGCGAACGCATATGCGCCGATCGTTTTCAGCGTCGACGGCAGCGTCAGGGTGCCGGTGATCTTGCCGTGCGCGGGCGAACCGCTGTATTTGCTGCTGGAGCAAAACGCGCCCTCCGCGATCTCTGTGACGCCCTCCGGGATGGTCAGACCGCCGGAGAAGGAGCAATCGGTAAATGCGCGTTCGCCGATCGTCCGCAAGCCCTTTCCAAGCGTCAGAGTGCCGTTTGATATCACGCTGCCGAAAAAGGCCCATCTGTCGATCGTGGTCACGCTGTCCGGGATCACAAGATCGCCGGTCAGGCTTGTACAATTCATAAATGCATTCTCACCGATCACCTGCACATTTTTTCCAATCCTGACTGTAGTGCAGGATAAGCTGGAAAATGACTCTTTCCCGATTTTCGTAATCGAATCCCCGATCACAACGGTTTTGATCTCGCTTAGGTATGCACTCCACGGGCGTGGATCGGGATCGCCCCACTGGAATACACAATCGTTCATCGCGCCGCTGCCGGAGATGGTCAGCGTGCCGGTGCTGCTGTCAAATGACCAGTAGGCAGACGGGCCGCACTTCCCGCTCGTCCCCGCCGCCGACGCGCCGATGCACAGTGCAAGTAGCAAAATCGCCGCGCAGAGCAGCCGTGTGATCTGTTTTTTCATTTCAAGGCCCCCGTTTTTTGTTTTTCTCTATTATATCGTGCAATTCTGAGAAAATCAAACGGAGCAAAGGCGGCGGTTTAACCGGAAATTGATTTGGATTTAAGATTCTGCGGGAAATATCACGAAGATTTAACGTAATTCTGGACGCGCATTTGACATTCTCTTTCTATATTTATATCAGATAAAACGAATTTGGAAAGAGGTCTGTGTCGGATATGACGATTTTTAACTTTTTTAACATTGCTCGGCTCGCTGTAGTCTGTTCCTGTTCGGCATGAGTGTGATGGGCACGGCGCTGGAAAAGCGCGCGGGCGGGTCCTTGAAGGCCATTCTGGCGAAGCTGACGAACGGGAAATTTTCCGGGCTTCTGACGGGGCTTGCCGTTACGGCGGTCATTCAGTCGTCCTCGGCTACGACGGTCATGGTCGTGGGCTTTGTCAATCGGGGCTTTTGAGCCTCAAGCAGTCCATTCCTGTTATCATGGGCGCGAATATCGGCACGACTGTGACAGCGTGGCTGCTGTCGCTGTCCGGCATCAGCGGGGACAGCCTGTTCGTGCAGCTGTTGAAGCCGTCGTCGTTCACGCCGGTGCTGGCTGTGATCGGCATTATTCTGTATCTGACCGCAAAGGGCAAGAAAAAGGACACGGGCCTGATCCTTCTTGGCTTCGCGACGCTGATGTTCGGCATGGAATCGCTGTCCGGCTCCGTCTCCGGGCTGCGGAACGACCCGAACTTCACGAAATTCTTCCTGTTGTTCTCGAATCCCATTCTGGGCGTTCTGGCTGGCGCGATCCTGACGGGCATTGTGCAGTCCTCGTCCGCGTCGGTCGGTATTCTGCAGGCGCTGTCCTCGACCGGGGCTGTCAGCTACGGCGCGGCGATCCCCATTATCATGGGACAGAACATCGGCACGTGCGTGACGGCCATGCTGTCCTCCGTCGGCACGAACAAGAACGCGCGGCGCGCAGCCGTCGTGCATCTGAGCTTCAATATCATCGGCACAGCCGTCTGGCTGGCGCTGTTTGAGGCTGCAAACGCGATTTTCCGCTTTGCGTTCGTCTCGACCGCTATCGATACGTTCCATATCGCACTCATTCACTCGATCTTCAATCTGGCCTGCACGCTGATGCTGCTGCCGTGCTGCGGACTGCTGGAAAAGCTGTCGTACCGGATCATCCCGGATGGCCGCAGCACCGACACCGCAACTGTTCTGGACGAGCGCCTGTTTGCAACGCCCGCCATTGCGCTCGTCAAGAGCGAGGAGCTGGCCAAGCGCATGGCTGCGGACTCCGAGCTTGCGCTGCATGAGAGCTTACAGGCCGTGCTCGGCTTTACGCCGGAGCTGGCCGCCTCCGTCCGGCAGCGGGAGGACGATACCGACCGCTATGAGGACACGCTGGGAACCTTCCTCGTACATCTGGCCACGCAGCCGATGAGCGAGCAGGACAGCGTGGAATCGTCGAAGCTGCTGCATCTGATCGGCGATTTTGAGCGCATTGCAGACCACGCCGTCAACATCATCGAATCGGCGGAGGAGCTGAAGGAGAAAGGCGTTTCGTTCACAGACTCCGCAAAGCAGGAGCTGCAGACGATGCTGAACGCCGTGGGCGAGATCGTCGATCTGACGAGCCGGGCGTTCTTGCAGGACGATCTGACGCTTGCGCGGCAGGTCGAGCCGCTGGAGCAGGTCATCGACAAGCTGAAGGACGAGCTGCGCACAAATCACATCGCCCGTCTCCAGCGCGGCGAATGCTCGCTGGCCGCAGGCTTCGTGCTGTCCGATCTGCTGACGAATCTGGAACGCGTGGCCGACCACTGCTCGAACATCGCGGGCTGTCTGCTCGACATGAAGAACGAGCGCATCGATCTGCACAAGTACCTCGGCGACGTCAAATCCGGCAGCAACGAATTTTTGATGCAGTACCATACGTTTGAGGAAAAATACCAGCTGGCGTAACCGCGCCGGACGCACAGACAATATCAGCACGCACCAGCGCCCCCTGTCATGTCACAGCATGACAGGGGCGCTGCGGGTATTCACAGCAGGATACAGATCATCCCGCCGGTGTTTTCGTTGATCATGCGGCCAAGGGTCTTTGTGAGCTTCTGCCGCGCGTCGTCCGGCATACGCATGATCTTGGCCGTGACGCCCTCGGAGACAAGCTCATAGAGCGATTTGCCGAAGATGTTGCTCTGCCAGAGCTTATCGGTGTCCTCTTCATATTCGCCGAGCAGATAGTCGATGAGCTGCTGTGATTCCTGTTCGCCGCCGACCATGGGGCTGATCTCCGTCTCGATCTGCGCGCGCATCATGTGGATGGACGGCGCGCTGGCGCGCAGCTTGACGGCGTAATTGCCGTTTTTCTTCACGATTTCCGGCTTTTCGAGCTTCAATTCCTCTGCGCCCGGCATGACGATGCCATAACCGGTCGCCTTGACCTGTTCGAGCGCGGTCTGTACCTTGTCGTAGAGCTTTTTCGTCTGCGAAGCTCCCGCAGCATCTGCATAAGCGCCTCGTCGTCCGCGATCTCCACGCCCGCCTGTTTGGACAGCTCCTCATAGAACAGCGTTTCCGGCAGATGCAGCTCGCAGGTGACCGTGCCGGTTCCGAGATCGACCTCCCGCACGCGGAACGCGTCGACCGGATCAAGCTCCCGCAGCGTGCCCATGACGCTTTCCGCTTCGCTGAGGCTCGTGAGCCTTGAGGCGCGGTCAAGCATTGCGTCATACAGGGCGGCTTTGACCGGGTGATCGTCCGGCAGCGCCCGCACCCAGCTCGGCAGGAAGAAACGCAGCTCCTCGACCGGGAACGCGTACATGACCGCTTCGAGCAGCCGCGCAATATCCTGCGTCTGCATCACCGCACAGTCCATCGTCAGCGCCTGCACGCCCGTATTCGGCCCGGATGCGGGCGCAGATCGCGTCCGCCTGTCCCTTTTTCGCGTCCTGCGTATTGACGACGACCACGAACGGCTTGCCCGTCTTCTGCATATCCGCAATGGCGCGGGCTTCCGCCTCGCGGTAATCCTCGCGCGGGATATCCGTGACCGTTCCGTCCGTCGTGACGACCACGCCGATGGAGCTGTGGTCCTCCATGACCTTTTTGGTGCCAAGCTCCGCCGCCTGTGCCATGGGAAGCTCCTCGGAGGCCCAGGCGTCGTGACCATGCGGGGCTTGCCGTCCTCCGTGTCGCCGACCGCGCCGGGGATCATGTAGCCCACAGAGTCGATCAGCCGCACCTGCAATGTCGTTTTCCGTCCGGGCTGATGCGGGCGGCCTCGTTCGGGACGAATTTCGGCTCCGCCGTCATGATCGTCCGGCCCGAGCCGGACTGCGGCAGCTCGTCGGTGGCGCGTTCGCGCTCATAGACGTTTTCGATGTTCGGCAGCACGAGCTGCTCCATGAAGCGCTTGATAAAGGTGGATTTTCCCGTCCGCACAGGGCCGACGACGCCGATATAGACCGTGCCGTCCGTGCGGTCCGCGATCTGCGCGTAGATCGAACGTTGTTCCATATTCCCGCCTCCCGTCTCACATGGGGATCAGCAGCAGCCGTCCGGCGTCCGCCTCCGGCTGCGTCAGATGATTGGCCTGCTGGATCGACTGCGCCGTCGTCCGGTACTGCCGCGCAAGGTCCCAGAGCGCGGCGTTTTCGCTCATGCGCCGGATGACGACTGACGGCCGCTGCGTGTTCTGCTGCTTCGTCAGGTCGAGCGTCCCGCCGGACAGATTCTGCAGCGTCTGCCGGGAAAACGTCTGTACCTGAAAGACCGCGTCATAGCGCAGCTCGACCGCGCCGCTGCCCGCCGAGGCGTAGCCCTCCGGCTGGATCGTACACACGGCCTCGCAGAGGCCGTTTTCGCTCAGCGCCGTATGGCAGCTGACCTCCGTGCGGAACGTCTCGGCCTGCACCGCGCCGTCCGGGTCGGTATAGACGAGGTCCGCGCGCAGCGGCACATGGACGGTAACGCCGTCGTCTGTCCGCTCAAGCGCCTGTGCGTCCGGGTAGACCCGGCAGTCGAGCACGGCGGCGGCCTGCACCGGGAACGAGGCGCGGACAGGCTCGCGCAGCGTCTGCGCGTCGAGGCGCATGGTGTGCTCCTGCGTTTCCCACTGCGGCTGGAACTCGCCCTTGGTCGAATATGCGTCCTCACAGAGCGTCAGCGCCTGCGGCTGCACGACCATGCACTGCGCCAGCAGCCCCGCGCCGAACAGCAGCTTCTGCGACTGCTCCGACGCGACCGGCTCCAGCTGCACGCCGGTCACGAGCAGCACCGATTCGAGCGTTTCGTCCTGATCGTAGTCGCCCTCCATCTGGCAGTACTGCGAAAACGGCACGGAAAAACTCAGCGTCCGCAGGGCGTTTTCATTATCCAGATAAGTAATTTGCAGATTTGCGGTTCCCTTCAGGACGGCCTTGCTCCCGACCAGCCCCTGCTCCTGCACGACCGGCGTGAGCGAACAGCTGACCAGCCGTGCGATCTGCGGCCTGCCGTCCGGCAGGTTCAGCTCCTCGCTGACCTGAAACGCGCGCTCGGAAAGCTCCACAGGCGCATTCGTCTCATAGGTCTGCGTTTTCAGCTGCAGGCAGGCGGGCGGATCCTTGAGGACGCTCATGCTCTGCGTCTGCGGCTCATAGCCGTCCGCCTGAACCAGAACGCTCACGCGCAGGAGCACCTTGCGCGAGTTGATCAGGCGGCTGTCCGCGCTGCGGACGCAGCAGCGCACGAGCGTCTGCGTGTCCTCGCGCAGCTCGGCGCACTCCAGCTTGACCGTAAACGGCAGCTCGGAGGTCAGCAGCTGCAAGCCGCCCGCTTCGTCTACGTACAGGCAGCCCGTGCGCAGCGTCCCCGTCACGAGAAGACTGCCCTCCCGGTTCGTTTTGCTCTGTACCTCCGGCTCGGCGCAGCAGATGAGCGTGCGGGAAGCGTCCGGCATACTGTCGGGTATGATGAGCTCCTGTGTCTGCTCCTGCGCAAGCGAGAGATGCGCCGTGCGATGCAGACAGGACCGTTGTTTCTGTTCAAATGCAAGCTCCATAGTCTCAACTCCTTGTATATGTTCTGGGATATATATACGCGGAGCCGGACAAGGATATGTTTCGGAAATTATTTCAGCAGCAAAAGTCCCAGCACGATCAGGATGGCCGCGATCAGCACCGCAAAACACCCGCACAGCGCAAACGACAGCAAAAGTCCAACAG
>ENA-OQCO01000716-OQCO01000716.1-human-gut-metagenome-genome-assembly--contig:-NODE-716-length-16675-cov-1.507614_pt1 | contig 16675 bp, 17 predicted proteins | sample MGYA00242500_ERZ504582 | MGnify/ENA primary metagenome ERZ504582 (study PRJEB26092, sample SAMD00036346) | human gut metagenome | host: Homo sapiens | study: EMG produced TPA metagenomics assembly of...
CGAACATGTCAACAGGGCAAGGATACCAAAATTCATCTGCTGTCAGGCATCGTAAAATGTCCGGTCTGCGGTGTGGGAATGTACGGAAACAAAAGCATCAAGCATAAGGCGGATGGCTCAAAATACAAGGATTTTTATTACTATGGCTGTAAGCATCGTACAATGACGCACGGGCATAAGTGCGACTTCAAGAAACAGATCAATGAAGAACTGCTGGACAGCGCCGTTGCAGAGGTTATTGTAAAGCTGGTAAGCAATCCGAAGTTCGCCGCCATGATGCAGGAAAAGATCAGCATGAAGGTGGACACCTCTGCCATTGAGCAGGAGATTGCGGCGCATGAAAAGCAGCTTCGCCAGAGCTACTCCGTAAAGGCTCGGCTGATGGAGGAGATTGATTCCCTCGACCCGGACGATAAGCACTGCATTAAACGCAAAGCAGACCTTGATGACCGGCTTTACAAGATGTATGATAAGATCGAGGATACAGAAAACCAGCTCGTTGCCGCCAGAGCCAAGAAGATGGCGATTGAGGCGGAAAAGCTGACAGGCGACAACATCTACAAGGTGCTGATTTATTTTGATAAGCTCTATTCCGTCATGGACGATCAGGAAAAGCGGCAGCTTATGGAATCGCTGCTTTCCGAAGTCCAGATTTATGAGGAACGGCAGCCCAACGGTCAGTGGCTCAAGTCCATCAAATTCAAACTCCCGATTATTGCGGAAGATATGAGCTTGAGTTTGGACAACGATGCACATATGGAGACGGTAGTATTGATGTCAAGGGATAAGGAATAAAGTGTGAAAAACAACCTGTTTCAAGCATTTTCGGTAAGATTGGCTGACATCCAAACCACCAACTCACCTGTTCGGAAATGTGCGAGAGAACATATCTGCCGAAACGGGAAATGGGCAGAAAAATTGAGTTAGTGGATTAGATGTTTGGCACTATAATTATTTAAAAAGGAGGTGATTTTATGGAATATTTGGTACATCCACAAGATGGCATGATAGATCAAAACTGCTTTATAAAGTGTTTGATTTATGTATGCGGGGCAGAATGTTCTTCGTTATGTGGAGCAAACTGTGAAACGCTATGCGCTGCTAACTGTGAAACTTTATGTGCTGCTAATTGCAGTTTGTGTGGAGCCAGATCCTGCGTTGGTAAAATGGTTCCTGAGCCTTATGGCGGATAATCGCACATCGGATGTCTCTAATGGTTATTAAATAACTGCTGTCCGCAGTATTATACTTAGGATGACCGGAATTTGAAAGGAACTATAAAGGCATGAAGCGATATAAGTTATTTATCTTAGTTTTATCAATGCTAATGACCCTCTTATGCTCCTGCGATGGGTTCATCGCCAATCATAGCATTCCAGAGCATTCTCCGGGAATGCCTGATAAGACTGCTACAAACAGGTTTTCTGATTATGACAAATTTCCACTCCCATATGAAACAGCACTGAAAGTTAGTTCAGATGGAGAGCAGTTAATTCTATCTAAACAGCAAGCGCTTGAAGACTATGATGCCTTATGGGAAATGTTGGAGGATAATTACCCATATTTTGAAACGATAAAAAATGAACTGGGGCTGGATTGGAGGGAGGTAAGGGATACTTACCGTACTGAGCTGATAAGTGTGTGTAGGGGATCCTCCATACTTCAGGATAATTATATAAATGTAATCAATAACTGCTTGAATCAGTTTGAAAGCATAGGCCATCTATATGTCATTCAACCGTTTTTGTATCAACGCATGGTCGATTCTTTTCGATCGGCAGTGGAATCGAGCGGAGAGAATCAGAACCCCCGACAGTAAAGAAGGAGTCGATATGCTATCCAGGATACTATCCATAATAGAAAGCCAAAAGGTCAAAACCTTTTATGACTATTATAAAAACTTAATACCAAGCCACACACCTGCCTCTACCGAAGGTAGTACACAGCTATACCCGCAAGAACAATCATTGTATGAAGAAGTCAGACAAACGATTATAGAGGCTACGGTTGGAGAAGATATTCCTTACATAAAAATTACAGGTTTCCTTTGGTCGTCTCCAGAATGTACGCCGATTGCGATCAAGATGATTCAGGATTTTTTTGAAGCAAACAGCGAGGCGGATGATATAATCATAGACATACAGGGAAACGGTGGAGGGAACGACGTCGTGTGGATGGATGGAATCATATCACACATAAGTTGCGAGCCTTTGATACAATATGGTATGATCGGTGTTAAGGATGGCAAGTTTAACCGTTTTATGTGGGATGCAGAGCAGCCGTTTCCGTCCGAGTTTCAAGAAATCGATAGCGAGACTTGGAATAAGACATTTCCGGATTTAAATATGGAAGATTTCGGTCATCTGAAGTTTTACAGTTACGAAAACACTTGCACGCAACACGAGGATAACATTTGCTTTCAAGGTCAATTATGGATGTTGATTGACAGTAGCAATTACTCCGCTTCTGATGCATTTGCTTCCTTTTGCAAGGCTACGGGCTTTGCAAGGCTTGTAGGCGAAACAACGGGCGGAAACGGACGTGGGGGGCAGCCATATACATTTGCCTTGCCTAACAGCGGACTGCTCGTGTACTTCGACCCATATTTTTCTTTAAATCCTGACGGAAGCTGCAACGCCATTGCAGGCACAAGACCGGATATTGAAACTAAGGCAGGAATGACCGCGCTGGAAACTTGTCTTGAAGCGATAGGGCGAGACAAAGATTAAACAGCTGAGGATATAGCGTATTGAGGTGGATCGCAATGAAACAGATATTTAACTTTTGTGGCAAATACCTTAATGAAAAGAAGGGAATATTGACACTTTATACTCTGACTTGATTTTCCCCGGCTAAATTCAACGCGCAAGCTATTTGATATAATGCTGGGTCGAGTGCATAAGGCATTCGCGGAAACAAGTCACCGTGGACTTATCCCCTAAACGGACAGACTGGGTTGAGACAACGGCATATTTTACATTTCTCCTTCGCTGGTATTATATAGTAGCGAAAGAAATGCATTGACCTGTTTCCGAGAACAGCGGCCCTTTAAGCGTTGGATTTGATGTCAGCCTTATCTCGCCCATTTTAGGTGTAGAGCAGTTCCCGCGGACACATGGAGAATTTGACATCATTTCGGGCCTGTCGAGCCATATCGAGACGGTTGTCTTGCTATCCAAATTTTAGGATAATTTAAACCAAAGCTGTCCATCCACTTTTGCCGACCAGCGGTAAAAACAGAATATTGACAAAACAGCAGGGAGAAAAACTCCCTGCTGTTTTTAAAATCTACTATTGAAATTTTCAGACTAGTGAATATAATACACTAGTGAAAGGACAAACCAAACGGAAAGGAGCTGCGTATGAACACGCAATATAAAAAGGGCGTGCTGGAGCTGTGCGTGTTGTCGCTGCTGCACAAGCGCGACTGCTACGGCTATGAGATCTCCGATTTCCTCTCCCAGCACATTGACATTGCGGATGGCACGGTCTATCCGATCCTGCGGAAGCTGAAGTCGGACGGATTGCTCACGACCTATCTGCAGGAGGAAAGCGGCGGGCCGCCGCGCAAATATTACAAGCTCACGGAGCTTGGACGGGAAACGTATCAGAACGACCGTGCGGAATATCTGAACTTTGCACAGTCTGTCAGAAATCTGTTGGAGGATGCATACAATGAAGAAGCATGAATTTATGACGCGGCTTGCAAATGCAGCTGCGTAGCCCCTCATCATGCAGTCCAATGCGCATGACAAGGGGCGTCTTTGTTTTTACCGGTAGCACAGCACAGAGAACCACGTCACGAGATTGCCATTATAAAACTCGATCCCGTTCCGCTCAGCCAGCGCGGTTGCGACGATGCCGTAGCTTTCAACGCAGGGGAACATTCTATCCGGGTGGCGGCAGGGGGCGTCCGGGGTAGGCGCATTTCGGGCAGATGGCGCAGGACTCCGTGGAGAGCGTCAGCACATCGGGGGAGGTTTGCAGCAGAATGTCCCGCACCTGCCGCGTAAGCGCCTCATGCGCGCCGCGCGTGGCAAGCGTTGCGGCCATGTCCGCGATATCGCTGACCTCAGCCAGCGAGGTAAAGACCAGTGCGCCCGGATATGACAGCACCCGGTTCCGGCAGGCCTCGACCGTGCCGACCGCAGGCGGACAGGCCCAGCTTGTCCCGTACATCGGGCACTCGTGCTCGCAGACATAGCGCACGCGTTCGGAAAATTCGATCTCACGCGGGTCGATCCACGCATATTGACTGACCGGCAGCTGGCACAACTGCTGCTCGACGGCCTGTTTATCCATTCCGGTTCACCTCATTTGTGTTTTCCTGTATTGTATCCGGCAGCGCGCAAAACGTCAAGCCGTCAGAGCGTCACGGCCTTTGTCGCAACGCGGTCGCAGAACACACGGTCGTGCTCGACGAAAACGATCGTCGGCTGGAATTCCAGCAGCAGCTCTTCCAGCTGAATGCGCGAGAGCACGTCCACATAATTGAGCGGCTCGTCCCAGACAAGCAGGTGCGACGGTTCGCACAGGCTTCGCGCCAGCAGAACCTTTTTCTTCTGCCCGGCGGAAAAGTCCGCCATGTCCTTTTCAAACTGCACCCGTGCAAAGTCCAGCTTGCGCAAGATCGCCTTGAACAGACTCTCGTCCAAACCATGCTGCGCGGCATAGGCGGAAAGATCGCCCCGCAGACCGGATGGGTCCTGCTGCACATGGGAAATTTGCAGCCGGGAGCCGCACTCTACCGTCCCGGTGTGCGGAATGTTCTCGCCGCACAACAGGTGCAGCAGGCTTGTCTTTCCGGTGCCATTCGCGCCGCGCAGCGCGATCCGGTCGCCCTGTTCGACGGAAAAGGTCACGCCGGAGCAGACGGGTACATCGCCATAGCACACCGAAACATTCCGCAGAAGCGCCAACCGGTTGGTGTGATACGGCAGCTGATGCAGCTTCAGGGGCGCGGCCTGCTCAATATTTTTCAGGAGCGCCGATTTTTCCTCAATGGCGGCGTTCTGCCGCCGTTCGAGATTCTTGCGCCGCTGCTGCATACGACGCGACTGCTCACCGATGTAGGCCCGGCCGCCCATGGCGTCGGCTTCGCCCGTCACCTTGGCCGAGTGCGGGCCGATCTTCGTGTTTTCAACCTTGTCTGCCCATGCGCGCGACTGCCGCGCGGCCTGTTTCAGGCGGCCGATTTCTTTTTTCAGCTGTGCATTCTGCGCCAGTTCAAACGCGTCCTGCCGCTGCTTATTTTCATACCATGAGGAAAAATTGCCCCGCTGCACCTCGATGCTGCTGCGGCCTATGGATAGGATATGATCGACGCAGCCGTCTAAAAACGCGCGGTCATGCGAGACGAGCAGAAAACCGGACTTTTTCGCCAGATACCGGCTGACGAGCGCGCGGCCCGTCTCGTCCAGATGATTCGTTGGCTCGTCGATGAGCAAATACCGGCCCTCCCGCGCGAACAGCAGCGCCAGCAGAAGCTTTGCCTGTTCGCCGCCGGAAAGCGTGGAAAACGAGCGGTACAGTGCGTCCTCTGTGACCGCGAGCGGAGCCAGTTCCCGCCGGAAACGCCATTCCGGCACATCCGGGAAGCTGCGCTCCAGCAGTTCCAGCGGCGTGAGCGATGCGTCCGGAACCGGATACGGGAAATACTCGAACCCGCCGGGGGCCGTGATCGTGCCTGATGGGGATACTGCCCCTGCAGGAGCCGCAGGAGCGTTGTTTTGCCGCGTCCGTTGCGGCCCGTCAGACCGAGCCGCCAATCGGTGTCGAGCTGGAAGCTGACGTGCTCAAATACATTGTCAAAGCTTCCGGGATATGCAAAGGTCAGGTCTGTAATTCTGGATCAATGCCATCGATATGCCCTCCATCAAATTAAAAAATGGCTGCGGGAAACGCTCCCACAGCCGAAGGGCATCCTGCGCCTGCCATAAATGGGCAGACGGTCTGCACGGAAGCTGAGAGGTCAAGCAGATTTCCCGCGAAAAGGCACAGCGAACCAGACGGTCTTCACCGCCGGGTGTTACGATTGTGCCAAGCTTTCAGCAGGAGATCATGCGCATACTCTCAGGACTCCCTTCTCATTTTTATGGTTCCAGTTTAGCATACGGCGCGGAAAAACGCAAGCGCCGGTAAAAATTCGCAGAAAAACGCCCCCGGCATGGTGTGTGAGATGCCGGGGGCGTATCGTGCAGCGGGCGGAAAATGCACATTGCACAGGATGAAAAAAAGTGATATACTAAATCACAGTATATCGCTCGGACGGCGGCCCGTCGACTGCCCTCCGAACTGTCTGTATTCTAGCACCGGGTGGCGCAAAATGCACCCTACCGGCGCGGACAGGCGCGATACCCGTCGGAGAACGGCACTCTACCGGCAGTAGAATTTCCTGTAATACCAATGCTTTTCGGGAAGGGGGCGTCCTTATGCTTCAGGACGAACAGACACTGCGGCGAACCGTCGCAAAAAACATCGCCGCTTACCGCAAATCCCATAAGGACACCCAGCTGGACCTTGCGCGCAAGCTCAATTACTCCGATAAATCCGTTTCCAAGTGGGAGCGCGGAGAGGGTCTGCCGGACGTGTATATCCTCGCGCAGATCGCGCAGCTCTACGGCGTGACCGTCAGCAACCTCATTGGAGAAGAGGAGCCGCCCAAGAAGGCCAACCCGCATTTTCATATTTATGTGCTGCTGCTGTCCGTGGCACTGGTGTTCGTGATCGCGGCGATTTTGTTCACCGCCTTTACCATCGCCGCCGTGCCGTTCCCGTCGTGGCTGTTTTTCCTGTACGCTGTGCCGGTGTCGAGCATCGTGTGCATCGTCTTCACCTCCCTCTGGTGGGGCATCCTGATGCAGGGCCTGTCCATCACGGCCCTCATCTGGTCAGCCGGGGCCTGCATCTATCTGTCGATCCCCATCCCCATCCCGAACCTGAGCCTTATTTTCGTCGTCTGCGCCGCCGTGCAGGTCCTCATCACCCTCTGGGAGCTGTTCCGCTTCTCCCGGACAAGAACATGGTTCTGAGCGCATCAGTCTCCCCCGGAGCAGCCGGGGGAGGCTTTTTGTATATCCGGCCCGGCGGTCTGAACTACCGGCGCGGCAGCGGCTGCAAATCTATAAGTATATTCCGGTAAAAGGGAACCCGCGCACACTGTTTCGGTGTGCGCGGGTTCGTATATTGAGGGAAAAGGGGATCACGAAAGCTTGCCGTCCGCCGAACAGGTGAGGGTCACGGAGGCGGGAGCGGTTGCGGTCAGGTGGCGGAACGTTGCGCTCGCCGTTGCCGAGGCACCGGTGCAGCTGGCGCTGCCGCGTACAAACGACCATGTGGATACCTGAACGGAATAGTCATAATCAGCGTTGGTTGCTGTCGCAGTGTTTCCTGTGTAAGTAAAATGTCCAATTACCGAGAGAGAGTATAGCTTTTCGTGACTGCTGCTATAGTAATCGCGGGTTTTCTGGCCGGAAATGGACGATGCTGCGCGGCCGTTCTGCGCCGAAGGAAAAACAGTAATTGTTGTAATGTAATAAGAACCGTCTTCCAGATAGGTTATGCTTTGCGCAGATGCAGCGCACGCGGGGAAACAAAATGAGGAAACGAGAATTGCAGCGAGAAGGATAAGCGCGAGTGCCGATTTCAAGGTTTTCATGTCATGCCCTCCTGATGTTATTGTTCGGTTCCTGACAAGTCTGTTGCAGGCAAGATCACAATGTGCTCTTCTGCATATGCAACAGAATGATCTGTTATCTCCTGGCAATATATGAGCGCGGCGCAGCAGAGGAATAGAACAAGCATGGCAGCGGCCAGAATATATCGCCAACGCCGCTTTTTCTGATAGGTCTGCACACGCTCCGGTGCGATACCGCTTAAAAGCTCCTGTGCAGCTTCGTCCGGTGTTCCGACGCGGGCAATCAGTTCGTCCAGCGTGGTGCAGTCCTGTGCGGATTCGGTGAGCTCCTCCCGCAGTCCGGCCAGCAGCTGTCTGCGCTGCGCCGCCGGGAGCGGCAGCCGCTTTCCGACCGCCCGGCAGTATTGCCGGATCACGCGTCGTTATGCTTCATATCCGTCCCAATCCTCCATCAGCTGCTGAAACACGACGGAAATCTCGGCATACTCGGCCAGCGTCTGCCGCAGATAGTCCCGTCCGGCAGGCGTAACGGCATAGTAATTGCGCGCACGGCCATCTACGATCTCACTGGAGCTGATCTCGAGATAGCCCTGCTCCTCCAGCCGGTACAGGACGGGATACAGCAGAGAAAGCTGATATTTTCCGCCCGAGCGCTGTTTTAATTCCTGAATCAGTTCATACCCATACATCGGCCTGTCGGATAAGATCCGCAAAACGGCCAGCGGGCTGGTCGCCCGCTTGAAATACGCCAAAAACGAATGCCCGGAATCCTCCTGCTTCGCCATAGGCCTCCCTCCTTCCGGATGAGGGTGTCGACAACAGTTTTATAGCACAGTATTTTTAAAAGTCAATATTAAGCATTGACAAATATAATGATTTATGATATCTTGACAATGTAGACAACCCCAAAAACATCCGCCACCCACATAATTCGTAATTGATGAAAGGAGAATACTCATGTACAAGAAACTGGCATGTATAATTATGCTGTTCAGTTTGATTTGCTCGTTTGTTGTGCCAACGTATGCCAGCACAACTCCCCCGTCCTGCCTCGATGATGTTGATAAGGCTATTGTGCTCTATCCACGTCTTGACGGTAGTTATTCGACTGAATACGTAACAGAACAAGAAAACATGCAACGAGGTGGCCTTGGTGAAAGACTTGTCGTTAGGGCTAGAGATTCTGGAAATCAAGTGTTTTTCGACGAAAAGACTCCTTCAGATATTTATATGCGTGTAAACAGTACGACAGTAATTCCGGCGGATGAAATAAATGTAACAAATATTACAAATATAGACATTCAAGCGGTTGTAACTACATATAAATTGAGTGAGCGATTAGCACAGGATTTATATCGAATAGAAGAAAGCTATACGTTAGGTGAACTAGAAATAGACAACCTTTGCATTTATATTCCTAGCAATGCACTTGCTACAAGAAGTGTTTCCACAAGAACATATACTGGCTATAATGGGCGGCAATACTATGAAGAACTACTTATTTTAAGCGGTAATTCCACTACATTTAATGTTGTAAAACCGAATTACGGGGCAAAAACATATTTCACCAACGTTATGGCAGCCTTTGCGACTACTTTGCTTAACAATGCACTCGACACGGTTAGCGGAAATACTTGGAGCCTTGCATCTGTCCTTGCACAGAGTCCGGGCTATTCATCTATTCCGACAAATGCCGCTGTAACACACACTGCTGCACTCATAGAAAATAAATACCGTAGATATACATATATTTATGAAGGGTCAGAACGTTATTTCGGCTCTTTACTTGATTACACAAGCAGCTATCGCTTCAAAGACTACATCAATATCCCTGGATATGATATTCTTGAAGGTGAATATACGCCAATTCAAAGGCACCAAACCGCTTATTATTATGAGGGCGATCGACTAGCGTATCAATGGTATGGTAATGGAGGATATACGGATACCGTAACAGGATATGTATATAAAAATTCAAATGCAAATCTAGAAACAACAGTAGATAGTTTGTTTTGATGAAATATTTCAAGATATCCCTCCTATTATGTGCGCTGTGCCTGCTATGCGGCTGCGCGGCAGAGCGATGGTCGTCCGTCCAACTGGTTGAGCGATATGACCGGCTAGGCGAGGAAGCCGTCAAGCAAAAAGACGTTTGCCAAACGAAAATAGGCCGGGAATAGCCGTACTGATCGGTGATAGTTGTTTTGGAAAAGCACGTGTCCTCTGCCGAATGGCAGGGGACACAGAATATATTGACAAAAAAGAATAGGTACAGTATACTCGAATCAGACACAGGTGAACGACATGCAGCATGGACGCCATACAGGCAGAAAGGGGAAGGAACGGATGAAAGCAAAAAGAATCATACTTGCAGTCGGTCTCTTGGCCATATGGCTGGTGCTTCTGATGGGCTGCACAGCGTCACAGCAGCTGGATCAGGCATGCGGGGCGGAGCAATGGTCGTCCGTCCAGCTGGTCGAGCGATATGACCGGGCCGGAGAGGAGGCCGTGACGCTTTCCCCGGATGCGGTCAGTCCGGAGGCGCTTCGGGCGCTGCTGCACGAAGCATACGCAAAGTCCGCCTATGCGTCCGCACAGCTTCCCGTGCCGTGCATCCAGCTCTTCCTGTCCTGTGAGGACGGAACGCTCTGCACACTTGCCGTCGGAGCAAACGGGCGTGTCGTCCTGACCGCGCATTCCGAGGGCAGCGAAACCGCGTCTTACTGGAATACAGGCTCTTCGGCACTGTATGATGCGCTTCTGGCGATGATAAATTGAAAAAAACCGGCGCGCTTTGGATGCACAAACCATCCAAAGCGCGCCGGTTGTTTGCATTGACAGCACGTCCCCGATGTGATATGATATTTTAGAAATTTTGTTCGTATTCAAGGAGGGGCGTGCATGGAGCTGCTGGAGGGGCTGAACGCGGCGCAGCGGGAGGCTGTTTTGTCGACTGAGGCTTTGTGCGCGTGATCGCGGGCGCAGGCTCCGGCAAGACGCGGGCGCTGACGCGGCGGTTTGCGTATCTGGTGACGGAGCTGGGCATTCTGCCGGGAAATCTGCTGTGCGTGACGTTCACGAACAAGGCCGCGAACGAAATGCGCCAGCGCATCCACAACCTGACCGGCGACGAGGATACCGGCTACATCAACACCTTCCACGCTTCTGCGTCTCCATTTTACAGGAGGACAGCCACGCCGTCGGCTATCCCAAAAGCTTTCTCATGCTCGACAACAGCGATATCGACGCCATGCTCCAGATCATTTATGAGGAGCGCGGGCTGACGCTGCGCGACATGACGTTCTCCCACGCGCGGGACATGATCGAGATGCTGAAATTAAAGGAGCGGCCTGCGTATTACGAGGATATGCTCACGCTGCCGCTCGATACGCTGAAGGAAAAATACTGGCAGGCCGAAAGCGCCAAAGATATTATTTTTTACGGCTATCTCTATCAGGAAAAGAAGTGCTTCGCGCTGGATTATAACGACCTGATCGTCTTCTCGCTCCACATCTTCCGCACGCATGAGGATATCCGCCTCAAGTGGCAGAAGCGGCTGGAATACATCATGATCGACGAATTTCAGGACATTGACCCGCCGCAGTACGCGCTGATGCAGGTGCTGTGCGAGTATCACAAGAACCTGTTTATCGTCGGCGATCCCGACCAGACCATCTACACATGGCGCGGGGCCGACGTGCGGTATCTGCTGGATTTTGACAAGGTCTATCCCACGACGAAGACCATCATGATGATGGAAAATTACCGCTCCACGCCGGAGATTCTGGCCGCCTGCAACAGTCTGATCGCGAAAAACGCGAACCGCATCAAAAAAGACCTTCTGCCCATGCTGCCGGGCGGCGCGCCGGTTCTGTGCCATCACGCGGCCAACAGCGAACAGGAAGCCCGTTGGATCGCCGCGCAGATCAAAACGCTCCATAAGGCCGGAACGCCCTACCGCGATATGGCGGTTTTATACCGCGCGCATTATATCACGCGCGGCGTGGAGGAGATTCTGCTGAAGGAAAAAATTCCGTACACGATCTACAGCGGCGTGCAGTTCTTCGCCCGCGCGGAGATCAAGGACGCGCTGAGCTATCTGCGCATGATCGCCTGCCGGGACGACCTGTCGTTCCTGCGCATTGCGAACGTACCCAAGCGGAACCTTGGCGAGCGCCGCATGGCGTTTTTGAAGGACTATGCCGCGCAGAACGCTGTTCGCTCTACGATGCGCTGCGCCGGAATCTGGACAGCGAGCTGCTGCGCGGGACGAAGGGCGGGAAATTCGTCTCGCTCATCGAGTCGTTCACCGGCATTTATGACCAGATGCCCGTTTCCGAGCTGCTGGCTGCCGTTCTGAACGAGAGCGGCTACGAGGCCATGCTCCGCACGGAGGGCAGCCAGATGCGGCTGGACAATCTGGCCGAGCTGAAGCAGTCAGTCTATACCTACGAGACGACCTGCGGTGAGGAATGCACGCTCGAGCATTATCTGGCGCACGTTGCGCTGTTCACAAACGCCGATCTCGACGATCCGCGCGATCAGGTGCGGCTCATGACCGTCCACAGCGCGAAGGGACTGGAATTCCCGCACGTGTTTCTGTGCGCGATGAACGAGGGCATTTTCCCGTCGAAAAAGACGCGGACGCTGCCCGGTATGGAGGAGGAACGGCGGCTGTGCTTCGTCGCCATGACGCGTGCACAGAAAGCGCTCTACCTGTCCGAGGCCGAGGGGCGCAATCTGGACGGCAGCCCGCGCTATCCGTCGCGCTTCCTGCTGGATATCGACGATTCGCTTTTGACCTTTACGCACACCCCGCGCGAGGATCTCATCCGGCAGGCGCGGGAATACATCGGCTTTTCCACCAGACTTCTGGACGAAAGCAGCCTGCCGCAGGGCTTCGCCCCCGGCACGCGGGTCCGTCACGCCGTCTTCGGGCCGGGTACGGTTCTGGAGCTTGACCCCGCGCAGAGGGCGCAGCTGGTGCAGTTCGATTCCATGCCCACTCCGCGCCTGCTCTCTCTGCGCACAAAGCTGGAACGGATCTGAGCCGTCCGGGCGCGGGTGGTTCCGCGCGGTTACTCTGTGAATGTGTACCGGATCATGACGCCCTTGCCGTCGCCGGTGGTGATGACGGTGTCGCCGGAGGCGTTTTTGCCGGAATCCAGAACGGGATAACGCCCCTGCGCCGCAACATACGCCTCGGGGCTGGCGGCCTCGATCTGCTTGAATTCCCGTGCCGCGTGCGCTTCGCCGCCGCAGGGATTGATCGTCTCGATCAGAACTTCGTATTCGTGCATAAACCTTTGCACTCCTTTCTCGTTTCTGTCTTCAGTATACCACAGGCGGTGCAAAGTATGCAAGAATAGAAAATTATGGTTTTCCGGATATCTTACCACTGCATCGCGGCGGTAAAAATCGCGCTGAGGGCGCGCGTGATCTCCGGCAGCTGCGAGGTGGGCAGCGGGTTTTCGCCAAGACCGGCCTCGATCGTGAACGCGGGCCGCTTGAATACCTGCAAAAACCAGTCCTTGAAGCCCGCATTGGCCGATTCCGGCGGCACAGGCTCGACCGGGTAGCCGGAGGCGTCCGAAAACGCCTGCGCCAGCGCGTGAGCGCCCGGCGGAGCCGTTTCGTCCGGGCCGGGATAGATCACGGAGCCCTGCGTGTGCAGCGCCAGCATCAGCTCCGGATGGATGCAGCGCGTAAAGGCGGCGAGCGCCGCCGTCTCCGGCTGATCCAGCGGGGAAAAGCCCGCAAAGTCTCTCGGCGCGGGGGTGGACACGCCCTGCGCCTTTTTGATGCGCCGCGCCGCTTCCCACCGGGCGGGATAGTTGAGGTTCAGATCGACCCCACGCAGATTTGCCTTCCAGCCGGACGGGAACGGGATATCGGGGTACTGCGCGGCAATGTCTGCCGCCGCCCGGTATTCCGGGCTTCCGGGCGCGCAGACGCCTGCGGCCAGATCCGCCCCGTCCGGGTTGACCAGCGGGACGAGATAGACCATTGCGTTATGATACAGCTCCCGCGCTTCTGCGCCGCAGACCGTTCTGCCGTCCAGCAGCGCATTGCAGAACGTGAACAGCCACTGCCAGACGGCGTCCGACGTGATCGTCTCGTTTGCGTGGTGCCCGGCGGTGATGAGCAGCTTGCGGCTGCCGGAGCCGAACTGCAGCGCGTACACGCTGCGGCCGAGGCCGTGCGCGTGAGCGTTTTGACGTAGACAAAAGGAAATTGCCGGCGCAGGCGCAGGAGATACGCCTCCTGCCGGCAAGAGGTCATGGAAACAGGATCGGAAATCAGGTTCTGCATGGACAAAACACCCTCCAGCATATATCTATGCCGGAGGGTGCTTCTGTATGCCAAAATTTTAATTCTGCTCGAAGAAAACCTTCATGCCCTTGTAGGTCATGTAGCAGTCGAGCTTTGCGACCGTCTCATACGGCGCGTGCATGGAAAGCACGGGGACGCCCGCGTCGAGCGTGTCGATGTTGCGCTTGGCCATGTACTTTGCGACCGTTCCGCCGCCGCCTGCGTCGGTCTTGCCAAGCTCGGCCATCTGCCACATGACGCCGTTGCCGTTGAACAGCCTGCGGATGCGGCCCACGACCTCGGCAGACGCGTCGGACGCGCCGCCCTTGCCGCCGGAGCCGGTGTACTTGCACAGGCCCACGCCGTAGTTGACATAGGCCGCGTTGCGGCGCTCATAGACTTCGGAGAAGTTGGGGTCGTAAGCGGCAGTAACGTCGGCAGAGATGCAGAAGGAGTTTGCAAAGCAGTCGGTCAGCTCGACGGACTGCATTCCGCAGAGCGTCTTCATGAAGTGCTCAAACGCCTCGGACTGCATACCGGACACGCCCTCGGAGCCGATCTCTTCCTTGTCGGCGAAGATGCACACGGCGGTCTTCTCCGGCACGTCCAGCTGCAAAATCGCGGCCAGCTCCGCATACGCGCAGACGCGGTCGTCATGGCCGTAGGCGCCGATGAGGCTGCGGTCAAAGCCGAGGTCGCGGGCGTTTGCCGCCGGGACGGCCTCCAGCTCGGCGGAGATAAAATCCTCCTCCACAATGCCGTATTTCTCATGCAGGATGCGCATGATGGCAAGCTTCACGCGGTCGGAGCCGTCGTCGTCCGGCTCGGGCCAGCTGCCGATAAGGATGTTGAGGGATTCGGACGGAATGGCCTCGTTCAGCGGCTTTTTGCCCTGTTCGCGGCCTAGATGGGGCAGCAGGTCGTTGATGACGAACTGCGGGTCTTCGGGGTCCGCGCCGATCTTGACATAGACCTCGCTTCCGTCCGCGCGGACGATCTTGCCGTGCAGCTCCAGCGGGACCGTGACCCACTGGTACTTGCGGATACCGCCGTAGTGGTGCGTCTTGATGTAGGCCAGCTCCGCATCCTCATAGAGGGGGTTGGGCTTGAAGTCCAGACGCGGCGCGTCGGTATGGGCCGCGCCGATGTTCGCACCTTCGGAAAGCGGCTTTTTTCCGATCACAGCCAGCAGGATGGACTTGCCGCGGTTGACGGAGTAGACCTTGTCGCCCGCCTTGAGGGCCATACCGGCGGTCAGCTCGCGGAAGCCCGCCTTTTCGGCCAGCTCCACGGCGGACACGACGCATTCGCGCTCGGTCTTCGAGCGGTCGAGGAACGCCTTATAGTCCTCGCAGTAGGTCAGCATCGCGGCCTCGTCCTCTTTGGTAAGGCGGTCGCGGCCATGCTTGGGCTGATAAAGCAGCGCCTCTCGTTCCTGTTTTGTCATGGGGAAAGCTCCTTTCAGAATGTTGGTTAGATATTGGTCAGCCGTGCGCGCGAACGCTTCGCGCGTTCCGGCGTTCTGGAGAATGGTGCCGCAGTGCGATTCATAAAAGCTGTCCGGCTTCTGCGCGTCCACGCGCAGCGCGGCGTATTCCCGCGTCAGACCGTCGCGCGCCATGATGCGCGCGATGCGCGTCTCGCGCCCGGCCAGTACGCCCACCGTCGTATCGCAGAGCGCGGCCAGCCCGGATTCAAACAGGTTGATCGCGTCAATGGCGAACAGCCGCCGCCCGGCAGCCCGTTCGCGCACGAGCCTTGCGCGGACTGCATTCCCGACGTGGAAAAAGACGATCTCATTGAGCTGCGCCATGCGCGCCTTATCGCCCGAAGACCAGCTGCCCCAGCGCCTTGCGCCGCAGGCTCCCGTCTGCGCCGAACGCGCCGGGAAAGGCCGAGCGCAGCTCCTGCCGCAGCGCCGCGCCCTCTTTGGAGGCAAGCAGCGCGTAATACAGCGCGTCGCAGTCGACGATATACCCGCCGCGCCGCTCGATCTGCTGCAAAAGCGTCGTCTTGCCGCAGCCGGTCGGGCCGGTGATGCCGATGACAAGCATGCTCATACCTCGATCACGTGGAAGCCCGCCGCCTTTTTCAGCCGGTTCGCGACGGCGAGGCCAAGCCCCGCCGTGTCGGGGCACTGGGCATAAATTTCCGTGACGGATTCGTGGTCAAATTCGCGCAGCGCGTCAAATACGCGCCGGGCCTGCTCCTCCTTGTCCGCTGCCGGACCGAGATCGTGGATGCTGCGGCCGGGGAAGAGGTCTTTGTATTCCGTAAAGCAGATCACACCTGCCCCCTCCGGCAGATGGGTCCGTATGTACCGTGCGGAGGCTTCCGGATCGCCGGTCACGACCGTGACGGGGGCCTTTGGGGCATAATGGCGGTATTTCATGCCGGGGGCCTTGGGGCGTTCGCCGTCCTCAGGAGCGAGACGACGGCCTTGTCCACGTCCACATGGCCGAGAACCGCCTCCAGCGCCTCAAGCGGCAGTCCGCCCGGGCGAAGAAGCCGCGGCGGCGTACAGGTCAGGTCGATGATCGTCGATTCCACGCCGACCGCGCATGGCCCGCCGTCGAACATCCCCTCGATCCTGCCGTCCATGTCCTCGATCATGTCCGCGATGCACGTCGGGCTGGGACGGCCCGAGGTATTGCCGGACGGGGCTGCGATGGGCACGTCCGCCGCGGCGATGACTGCGCGGGTAATGGGGTGGTTCGGGCAGCGGAC
>ENA-OQCO01000717-OQCO01000717.1-human-gut-metagenome-genome-assembly--contig:-NODE-717-length-16661-cov-1.845833_pt1 | contig 16661 bp, 19 predicted proteins | sample MGYA00242500_ERZ504582 | MGnify/ENA primary metagenome ERZ504582 (study PRJEB26092, sample SAMD00036346) | human gut metagenome | host: Homo sapiens | study: EMG produced TPA metagenomics assembly of...
ACGCGAGGGGGAGGATGGCCAGCGCCATAGCGGTGGAGACCTTCACCCGTGAGCTGAGCCGGAGCCTGCGCCCCGGCATGAGCGCCGGACAGCTGGAGCAGGCGGCGGGCTACGCCGTGGCTCTCTCCAACGATGCCGTCCGGGAGTACGGGCTGGCCCATCCGGGCTTTGAGCGTATGGGGACGACTCTGGTCTCCGCCGTGGTCCGGGACGATCTGGCGCTGGTGAGCAACGTGGGCGACAGCCGGGCCTACCACATCACCCGTGAGGGCATCCGGCAGGTGAGCCGGGACCACTCCGTGGTGGAGGATATGGTGGAAAAGGGCGACCTGACCCGTGACGAGGCTCGGCACCATCCCCGCCGCAACCTCATCACACGGGCGCTGGGGACGGAACCCGGTGTGGCGGCGGATGCCTTCCCGCTGAAATGGCAGCAGGGGGACTTCCTGCTGCTGTGCTCCGACGGACTGATAAACACCGTGTCCGATCAGGAGCTTCTCTTCGAGGTGATTCACAGCGAGCCGCTGGACACGTGTCTGGATCGGCTGCTGGCCCTCTCCCGTCAGCGGGGAGCGCCGGATAACGTCACTGCTGTGCTGCTTATGAATATCTGAAGGAGATGACATCTATGGATCAATATATCGGAAAAATGCTGGATAACCGCTATGAGATATTGGAGCTCATCGGCAGCGGCGGCATGGCCAACGTCTACAAGGCCAAGTGCCACCGCCTGAACCGAATGGTGGCGGTGAAGATCCTGAAAAACGATCTGGCGGAGAACGCCGACTTCCGCCGCCGCTTCCGGGACGAGTCTCTGGCGGTGGCCCAGCTGTCCCACGCCAACATCGTGTCGGTGTACGACGTGTCCCGCAGCGGCGACACGGAGTATATCGTCATGGAGCTGGTGGACGGCATCACCCTGAAGCAGTACATGGAGCGCCGTGGCAAGATGGACTGGCGGGAGGCGCTGCACTTCATCACCCAGATCATGCGGGCGCTGAGCCATGCCCACAGCCGGGGCATCATCCACCGAGACATCAAGCCCCAGAACATCATGGTCCTGCGGGACGGCAGCGTCAAGGTGACGGACTTCGGCATCGCCTGTTTGGCCAGCGCCAGCCAGACCCTGACGCAGGAGGCGCTGGGCTCCGTCCACTACATCTCCCCGGAGCAGGCCAGAGGTGACCGCACCGACGCCCGCAGCGATATCTACTCCGCCGGCGTGGTGCTCTATGAGATGCTTACCGGCCGTCTGCCCTTCGAGGGGGAGTCCGCCGTGTCCGTGGCCATCCAGCACCTGAGCTCCGTCCCGCTGGCCCCCCGTGAGATCGATCCCGATATCCCGGAGGCGCTGGAGCTGATCTGCATGAAGGCCATGTGCGCCAATCTGGAGAAGCGCTACCCCTCGGCGGATGCCATGCTGGAGGATCTGGAGAAGTTCCGCAAGAATAACTCCGTGGACCTTGGCTATATCCGTGCGGATCTGGAGGAGCCGGAGGATCACGAGCCTACGCAGGCCATCCCCACCGCCGCCATTCAGGCCGCCCGCAAGGAGCGCACCCCGGCGGAGGAGAAAAAGCGGGATAAAAAGCTCATCGCCATCGTGGTGGGCGGCTTTGCCGCAGCGCTGCTGGTGGTGTTCCTGCTGTTCAAGTTCGTGTTCAGCGGCATCAACAATAACCCCGCCGCCCAGTCCTATAAGGTTCCCGATGTTCTGGGCAAGACCGTGGAGGAGGCCCAGCAGATGGAGGGCATCAAGGGCGTGTTCCAGATCGAGGTGGCCGGCAGCAAGGCCGACAGCAACTATCAGCCCGGCCAGATCATCGAGCAGGACCCCAAGTCCGGCCATGTCCGCAAGAATAACCTGAAGATCACCGTCTGGATCTGCGCCAAGGAGGAGACCAACCTCATGGTGAACGTTCAGGGCGATGATGTGCAGGACGCCAAGGTGGAGCTGACGAACCTGAATCTGAACCTGAACGTCCAGATCCGGGAGGTGTATTCCGACGAGTATGCCGCCGGTAAGGTCATCAGCAGTACCCCCGCCGCCGGTGAGAGCATCAAGAAGGGCGACAGCATCCTGCTGACCGTCAGCAAGGGGCCGGAGACCAAGCCCGTCACCGTGCAGAATTACGCCGGTCTCAGCGTGGACGATGCCGCCCTGCAGGCCGAGAACGCCGGTCTCACCGTGGGCGCTCACCAGTATGAGTACGACGCCACCGTGCCGGAGGGCAGCGTCATCCGCCAGAGCCTCGCTCCCAACACGGAGGTAGCCCCCGGCACCGAGATCGTCTTTACCGTCAGCAAGGGCCATGAGCCGTCTCAGACCACGGAGCAGACGGTGACGTTCGATATCCCCGGCGAGTACCTGAATCCGGAGTTGGGCATCCTGAACGTGGAGATCCGTCAGGATACCACCGTCGTCTACTCCACCACGGTGGATACCACGGACCCCGCCGCCGCCCGTTCCGTCAGCCATACCTTCACCGGTGACAAGGGAACCAGCATCACGGTGTACCTGTATATCAACGGCACCGAGGTGGCCTCTCAGGTGGTCAGCTTTTGAGCCGGGGCCGCATTGAAAAGGCCCTCAGCGGCTTCTACTACGTCCGCACGCCGGAGGGGCTGCTGCAATGCCGGGCCAGAGGAAAATTCCGCCGGGAGGGCATCAGTCCGCTGGTGGGGGACTGGGTACAGGTCCGTGATCTGGGAGGCGGCGAGGGCTTCGTGGAGGCCATCGAGCCCCGGCAGAATCGGTTTGCCCGCCCAGCCGCCGCCAACATCGACCAGCTGGTCATCATCGGCTCACAGGCCATCCCCACCACGGATCCCTACCTCATCGATCGCATTGCCTCCATCGCCGTCCTGAAGGGCTGCCGGGTGCTGCTGTGCCTGAATAAATGCGATCTGGACCCGGCGCAGGAGCTATACGACAGCTACGCTGCCTCCGCCATTCCGGTGCTGCGGGTCAGTGCCGCCACCGGAGAGGGCCTGCCGGAGCTGCGCCGGGCCATGAAGGGAAAGCTGAACGCCCTCACCGGCAACTCCGGCGTGGGCAAGTCCAGCATCCTCAACGCCATGGAGCCGGTGTTCGGCCTGCCGGTGGGGGAGGTCAGCAAGGCCCTGGGCCGTGGCCGCCACACCACCCGCCATGTGGAGATGTTCCCGCTGGACGAGGATACCTACGTTATCGACACGCCGGGATTCTCCTCCTTCGACACGGAGGAGTTGGATCTGGAGCTGAGGCCCGCCTGCCGGAGACCTTCCCGGAGTTTGCCCCCTATCTGGGCCAGTGCCGGTTCGTGGGGTGCAGCCATGTGAAGGAAAAGGGCTGCGCCGTGCTGCAGGCGGTGAAGGACGGTAAGATCCCCGCCAGCCGCCACCGCAGCTATGTGCGGCTGTATGACGAGCTGAAGGACCTGCGGGACTGGCAGCACAAATAGAGAACGCTCAGAGAGAGCGGAAGCATCGCTTCCGCTCTCTCTTTGTGCGCCGCCGCTGTCACGCCCGCCCCTCCCGGCATATACTGCCATAGAAGCGAAACGGAGAGGGAGGGACGTCACATGAGACACGGAGACGGCTGCGGGAGATTTCTGGGCATCTGCGCACTGGGGCTGGGACTGGGTATCCTCATTGCCGCCATCTTTCCGGTGGGCGTGCTGATGTTTCTGGTGTCGTTCCTGCTGATCGCCTGTGGGATCGTCTGCTTGAAGGATAGGAGGTAGCTGCTGTGAAGATCGTGGTTTGGAAGTCGCCCCGTCTGCTGCGTGGGGTTCTGCGGATGCTCTTCGGCATCCGGGAATAAACGGCGGAAACGGCTCATAGAGTAGTCCAGCGCAGTAAGAAATTACGGGAGGACGAAAACATGGAGCTGGAACTGCAATATACGGAGCTGTCCTGCTGCGAGGCAGGGGAGAGCGTTACCCTGACGCAGGAGGAGGCGCTGGAGGCGGCGATCCCGGAGTACTGCCCGGAGGTCACCCGCATCGTGGACGCCGTAGGACAGCTGTGCCTGCGGGAATATACGAGCCGGCAGATCAGCGGCTCGGTGCTGGTCACGGTGCTCTATACCTCGGAGGAGAGCCCCGGCCTGCGGAGCCTGACGCTGCCGGTGCCGTTTCTGACCCAAGCGGACGACAAGCGCCTCACCGGCTGCGACACCGTCTGCATGGCGGGCCGCCTGCTGCTGACGGAGGCCAGAGCCGTCACCGGCCGAAAGCTGTACCTGCGGGTCATGCCGGAGCTGACTCTCACCGGCTACACCTGCCGCCGCCACCGCATCTGCACCGGCGTAGGGGAGGAGCCTACCCTGCGCCTGCACCGTCAGGAGCAGTCCCTTACCCTGCTGACCTCGGTGACGCAGCGGCAGAGCAGCGTGACTCAGGAGCTCCAGCCTCAGGACTGGGGCGAGCCGCCGGAGGAACTGCTGGCCCAGCGCATCTGCCCCCGCATCACCGGCAGCCAGCCGGTGGGGAGCCGCCTGCTGGCAAAGGGCGAGGCCCGCATCTGCCTGCTGTACCGCACGCAGGACGGCTCCCTCCACACATGGGAGGGCACCCTGCCCTTTTCCTGCCTTCTGGACGGCCTTACCGTCCCGGAGGAGGCGCAGGTCACGGTCACCGGCTCCTGCGGCACGGCCCGGCTCATCCGCAGCGACGGCGCAGCCGCCATCGGGGTGGAGCTGACCCTGAGCCTACTGGTGCGGACCTATGAGACGGTCACCGTCGCCCCGGTGACGGACCTGTACAGCACCCGCTGGGACACCGCTCTCCAGCGCCAGAGCCTGACCTTGACGGAGACCTGGCCCCCGGAGACGGTACAGCCGGAGGTACATCAGGAGCTGGAGAGCCGCCCCTTCCTGTATGTGACGGCGGCGGACTGCGGCACCGTCACTACAGGGCAGGAGGGGGATCATCACCACCCTCCGCACCCCTCTGCGGCTGCGGCTGCTGTATCTGGATGAATCCGGCGCACCGGTCACGGCGGAGCGCACCGACGAGGCCGCCGCCCCCGTGCCTGGGGATGTGACCACCGCCCGTGCCGCCTGCCTGTCTCCCAGCCTGCGCCCCTCCGGCACGGGACTGGAGCTGACGGTCCCGGTGGAGCTGACGGTGGAGCGCAGCCGCCGATGCACATGGGACGCCATTACCGCCGCAGAGCTGACGGAGCCGGAGCCGGGACGGCGTCCCTCTCTGGTGCTGTGCCGACCGAAGAAAGGGGAGAGCCTGTGGGAGCTGGCCAAGCGCTACCGCACGGATGAGCAGGCCATCTGCGCCGCCAACGGATTGGAGCAGGAGACTCCGCTGCCGTCGGGGCTGCTGCTGATCCCCCGTGTAAGATAGCAGAAAAAGAGCGTAGGCGATGCCTGCGCTCTTTTTTCGTAGAAAGCCTTATCCCTGTGCGTACCGGGCCAGAAACTGCCGGGTGCGCTCCTCCTTGGGGTGATCCATCACCATGCGTGGCTCCCCCTGCTCCACGATGACGCCGCCGTCCATGAAGATGACCTGATCCGCCACATCACGGGCAAAGGCCATCTCGTGGGTGACGATGACCATGGTGGTGCGCTGCCGGGCCAGCTGCCGGATGACCTTCAGCACCTCCCCGGTAAGCTCCGGGTCCAGCGCCGAGGTGGGCTCGTCGAAGCACAGAATGTCCGGCTTCATGGCCAGCGCACGGGCAATGGCCACCCGCTGCTTCTGTCCGCCGGAGAGCTGGTGGGGATAGTGTCCCATCCGATCTCCCAGACCCATCTGTCCAGCAGGCTTCGCCCTCCCGGCGGATGGCCTCCGGGGCCTCCCCGGTTCTCTCGGACTTGGCCAGCAGCCGCCGGGCCAGCGTTACATTCTCCAGCGCCGTATATTGGGGAAACAGATTAAAATCCTGAAACACCAGCCCGAAGTGCAGCCGGTTCCGCCGCCGCTCCTGAGGGGACAGGCTCCCGTCCAGCAGATTCCGTCCCCGGACGGCGATGCGGCCGCTGTCCGGTGTCTCCAAAAAGTTCAGGCACCGCAGCAGCGTGGTCTTTCCGCTGCCGGAGGAGCCGATGATGGACAGAGCCTGTCCCTCCTCCAGCGAAAAGCTGATGTCCCGCAGGACCTTGGTGCCGCCGAAGCTTTTCTCCAGCTGCGCCACCTCCAGGATCGCCATAGTACCCCCTCCTTACCGAAAATAGCTGAGCCTGCGCTCGATGTACCGGAACAGCAGTGTCAGCAGCCCCACAAAGGCCAGATAGAATACCCCCGTGTAAAACAGGGGCCATGTGATGCCCTGCGCCTTGATGTAGCTCTCGCCCACCTTGGTCAGCTCCATGATGGAGATGATGCGGGCCAGCGAGGTGTCCTTCACCAGCGTGATGATCTCATTGGACATAGGCGGCACGATGCGCTTTATCATTTGCAGCAGGGTGATCTTAAAGAAGATCTGCCTGCGGGTGAGGCCCAGTACCTCTCCCGCCTCCCGCTGCCCGGCAGGCACGCCCTCAATGCCGCCCCGGTAGATGACGGAGAAGTAGCAGGCGTAGTTCAGCACGAGGCCACGGTACACGCCAGCATCCGCTGGCTGCCCCAGATGTTGTGGCCCAGCCAGATGCCGGGGCCGTAGAAGATCAGGATCAGCTGCAGCATCAGGGGTGTTCCCCGGACGATCCACACCAGAACGTTAAAAAACCAGCTGACCGGACGGCACTTGCTCATGGAGCCGAAGGTCACCGCCAGCCCCAGCGGCAGAGAGAATACCAGCGTCAGGGCGAACAGCTTCACCACCTCACGCAGCCCCTCCAGCAGGGACAGTGTCACAGACCAGAACATGGGAAGAACTCCTTACACTCAGATTTCACAGGCCGCCCTTTTCACGGGCCGCCATAAAAAATGCCGCTGCGGCGGACAGACCCCGCAGCGGCATTCTGGCCGTTATTTACTGACCACGCACCACCACGACCTGTGCGTTCTTGCAGTAGGCGTTGGTGCAGGCCATGGCGCTCATAACGCCGTCGGTGAGGGTCATGCCGTTCCACACCACGTCGATGGCCTTGCTGTCCAGCTCATTGATCTTCTGACCCCAGTCGATGACCACGAACTGAATTTCCACACCCAGACGCTCCGCCACCAGCTTGGCAAGGTCTGCGTCAAAGCCGATCCACTGGCCATTTTCATCCTTATAGTCCATGGGGGCGAACTCCGTGATGCCCACCACCAGCGTACCCTTCTGCTGGATATAGCTGACGTCACTGTCCTCTCCGGTGGTGAAGGTGCTCTCCTGTTGTGGGACCAGCAGCTCCTCGGTGATGCCGTACTGCTGGGCCAGCTTCTGCATGGTCCCGCTCTGATAGGCATCGCCCAGCACGCAGTTGATGTACTGCGCCAGATCGGAGCCCTTGCGGCAGCCGATGCCGTACTCCTCCTCGGTGAGCCTGTCGGTGTAGGTGAGATCGGGGTAGCTGGTACCCTCACCGATCATGGCCCCGGCCATCAGCAGATCGATGATGGCGGCGTCGGAGGTGCCGGAGGCACCTCCATCAGGGCGGCGGCCTGATCCTCCAGCGTGGTGACCTTCCAGCCCTTCTCCAGAGCGATCTCCTCGCCGGCGGAGCCGCCCTCCACGGCGTAGGTCAGAACCTTTTCGTCGGAATCCTTGCTTCCGCCGTTGTCCTTTTGGCCGCAGGCGGCCAGAAGGGAGGCGCTGATGGTCAGTGCCAGCGCCAGACACAGAAGCTGCTTGAACTTTTTCATGGGAATATCCTCCTTGATATGGTACACGGATGTGTGGTAACAGATGTATTGTGTTAGATGATGCGCTGTGTGGGGCCACGCTGTATTGTGTGAGGTGGCTCATGCTGCGCCGCATTTACCGGCGCTGTGCGGGGGATGTTCTGCGATGCAAAATGCCGGTTCAGCCTGCTCTCGGTTACTCCGTCTTGATGTCTGATCAGCCGCACCGGAGTAAGGGATGCGCTGCTCGAATGAGGGAGTACCCTGCGCCGTGCCGCATGATATCGGTTCAGCCCACACTCCATCAGGCTGTCTCGGCGGAACGTTGTACGGAACGGTGTTGTGACGGACAGCCCAAATCCTGTGCTGGGCATCATGAGTCTTGCACTATTATCGCTTACTTTTCGGGAACTTGCAAGTCCCGCTGCCGATTTCCACCGCCGTTTTCTGCTGCTTTCGACCGTCCTCACCGCAGTCCTATGGGACCTTTCACCGTTGGTTTCCACCGCCGTTTTCCGTGGACCGCAACGCTATCGGGCCTTTTGCCGTTGTTTTTCGTCGGCAGGCTTCCGCAGCCCTCACCGCCGCCCGATTGGGATTTTCGCAGGTTTCCTCTCTGCGGGCCTTTATCAAGAACCGCCGCCGAGAGTTTCACCGGTTCCCTTGGGGCAACGAGGGTGCTATGAAAGCTGCCCCGCCGGAGGCTGCCCCACTTTTGGGGCGCCTGTGCTTTCTATCTGTTATCGATGGTGTCGCTCCATACCAAAACCTCATTTCTGACGAAACCGCATGGATCAAAGCTGTCTCTCTCGTCTTTCTACGGTCTATCGCATGGCACCGGGCAGCCGCTCCCGTAGTTTGCGGTTCCGATTGACCATATGCTCCCGGTCGCTTATTCACAGCGACTGGTTGTCCCGCTGACGATGGATATATTTTAACACTTTAGCGAAGTAGTGTAAAGATGCACATACGTAAAAATAGATTGATAGATGCAGACGAATTTTATGCAGAATAGACATATCCTGCCCATGCGTCCTAAGAAGAGATGTCTGTTCCCAAAGGGAGATGGCACCCCGGAAGCAACCGGGGCGTCCAGAGGAGAAAAACGGACGGAAAGCGGCTCCCTTGCAGGTCCATACGATGTCCACAGACTGTCAGGAAAATGGGGGAAGTGTCCAATTTTTGCGTATTTTCTCTAAAAGTTCAGAGTTTGTCCATTGATAATCCGGAATCGGAATTGTATAATAAAAGAAACATTCTGGAGAAGCGAGGAAATCACTATGGCTTTTGTGGAATTTGAAAAGGTCAGCAAGATCTACCACACCGGAACGGTGGAGATCCCGGCGCTGCGGGACGCCACCTTTCAGGTGGAGAAGGGGGAGATCTGCGTCATCGTAGGGGCCTCCGGTGCCGGAAAGACCACGCTGCTGAATATTTTGGGGGGTATGGATACCCTCACCGGCGGCACGGTGAAGTTGGATGGCCGGGATATCTCCCGCTACGACCGGCGGCAGCTGACGGAGTACCGCCGCCGCGACGTGGGCTTTGTGTTCCAGTTTTATAACCTCATTCAGAACCTCACGGCGCTGGAGAACGTGGAGATCGCCGCCCAGCTCTGCCCCCATCCGCTGGATGCGGCAGAGGTGCTGCGGGAGGTGGGACTGGGGGAGCGGATGAAAAACTTCCCGGCCCAGCTCTCCGGCGGCGAGCAGCAGCGGGTGGCCATTGCACGGGCACTGGCCAAGAACCCCAAGCTGCTGCTGTGCGACGAGCCCACCGGTGCGCTGGACTATGTTACCGGCAAGAACATTCTGAAGCTGCTGCAGGACACCTGCCGCCGGACGGGGATGACGGTGGTCATCATCACCCACAACTCCGCTCTGACGGCCATGGCGGATCGGGTCATCTCCATCAAGAGCGGCACCATCCAGTCCGTGCGGAAGAACGAACACGTCACCCCTGTGGAAGAGATCGAGTGGTGAGGATATGCTGCTGAAAACTGCTTTTCGGGAGATCAAAACCAGCTTGGGCCGGTATCTGGCCATTCTGGCCATTATTGCGCTGGGTGTGGGCTTTTTTGCCGGACTGCGGGTGACCCGCACCGCTATGATCTCCACCGCCAATCACTATTTGAAGGATCTGGCCATGTTCGATGACCGGATCCTCTCCACTCTGGGCTGGACGGAGGAGGATGTGGATGCTTTCCGGAAGCTGGATGGCGTATCCGCCGCCGAGGGCGCCCGTTCCGCCGACGTGCTGTGCGTGGGGGAGGACGGCTCCGACATGGTGCTGAAGGCCCACTCCCTGACGCAGCAGGTGAACCGCCTGAGCTTACAGGCGGGACGGCTGCCGGAGAAGGCTGACGAGTGCGTGGTGGACGCATGGCGCTACGATGAGAGCGCACTGGGCAGCGTCATCCGGCTGTCGGACAACAACTCCGCCGATACGATGGATACCTTCGCCAGCCGGGAATATACGGTGGTGGGCGTGGCTGCCAGTCCTATGTACGTCAACTATGAGCGGGGCGGCACGGCGCTGGGAAACGGCACCGTGGCGGCGTTTGTCTATCTACTGCCGGAGGGCTTTGCGATGGACTACTACACGGAGATCGACGTGACCCTCACCGGGGCAGATGGCCGCATCTATACGGCGGCCTATGACGATGTCGTGGAGGCCATGGAGCAGCCCCTGAAGGATCTGGCAGCCCAGCGGGCGCAGCTGCGGTACGACTCTCTCCGCAGTGAGGCGCAGGAAAAGCTGGCGGATGCCCAGCAGCAGCTGGACGACGCCCGGAAGCAGCTGGAAACGGGCTGGACGGAATACTACGACGGCCTTGCCCAGTACAAGGACGGACATGCATCCTATATAGAGGGCGCCGGCCAGTACCGGGATGGGCTGGCAGAATACGACAGTGGCCGGGCGGCCTATGAGACGGCCCGGAAGGACTATGAAAACGGCGTGAGCCAATATAATCAGGGGCAGGCCGGCTATGAGGAGGGCCAGCGGCAGTATCAGGCGGCACAGCAGCAGTATCAGGCGGCGCTGGCGCAGTATCAGCTGCTGGAGCAGCAGGCGGCGGCCCTGCCGGAAGATAGCCCGGAGCTGCCGGTCCTGCAGGCCAAGCTGGCGGCCATGAAGGAGCAGCTGGACGCCACAGCGGCGCAGCTTTCTCAGAATCAGGCTCAGCTGGAGGCAACGGCGGCGCAGCTGGCCCAGAGCAAGGCCCAGCTGGATGCGGCGGGTGCGGCGCTGGATGACACGGAGCAGCAGCATGACACAGGCGCAGGAGAAGCTGGAGGAGTCGGCCCGGCAGCTGGCGGCGGCCAAGGCCCAGCTGGAGGAGACAGGTCCCAAGCTGGAGAGCGCCCGGCAGGAGCTGGAGGACGGCGAAAGGGAATTGTCCGACCATGAGGGGGAACTGGACGATGCCCGGCAGAAGCTGGAGGATCTGAAAGAGCCGGACACCTATGTGCTGGGCCGGGACACCAACGTGGGCTATGTATGCTTCGAGAGCGACACCAACATTGTGGCGGGAGTTTCCCGTGTGTTCCCGCTGTTCTTCTTCCTGCTGGCGGCGCTGGTGTGCATCACCACCATGACCCGCATGGTGGAGGAGCAGCGCACCCAACTGGGCGTACTGATGGCCATGGGCTATGGCCGGGGGGCCATCCTGTTCAAGTACTTCTTTTACTCCGGCAGCGCTTCGCTGCTGGGGTGCGCCATCGGCTTTGTGGGAGGCTCCTACATCTTTCCCAAGATCCTCTGGCACGCCTATAACATCATGTACGGCTTCGGGATCCCCATTGAATTTGTGCTGGATGGGAAGCTGGCGGCCATCTCCGTAGCCACCTATCTGCTGTGCGCTCTGGGGGCCACCTATCTGGTGTGCCGTGGCTTCTTGCAGGAGGTGCCGGCGGAACTGATCCGGCCCAAGGCCCCCAAGGAGGGCAAGCGGGTGCTGCTGGAGCGCATCACCTTCCTGTGGAAGCGGCTGGGCTTTTTGACCAAGGTATCCCTGCGGAACGTGCTGCGGTACAAGCAGCGGTTCTTCATGATGGTGCTGGGCATCGGCGGCTGCACGGCGCTGCTGCTGACGGGCTTCGGCATCAAGGACTCCATCGCCAATGTGGTGGACTATCAGTTCGAGGAAATTACCCTGTACGATGCGGCGGTGTCCTTCACAGAGGAGATGGATGCGCAGACGCAGCAGGCGTTTTCCCGGCAGGCCGCCGATGTGTCGGCGGTGGTGTTCCTCCACGACGGTTCCGTGACGGTGGAGGCAGGCGGCGGGGCCAAGACGGTGAATCTGCTGGTGCCTCAGAGCAGTCTGGAGGGCATGATGGACCTCCACCGGGGCGGCGAGAAGCTGTCCATGCCCGGAACGGGGGAGACGCTGCTCAACGACGCTCTGGCGGAGGCGCTGGGAGTGTCCGTGGGGGACACCGTGACCCTGCGGGACAGCGACATGAACACCCTGACGGTGACGGTCAGCGGCATCTTTGACAACTACGTGTCCAACTACGCCATCGTGTCAGCGGACACCTGCCGGGATCAGTGGGGCAGCGTGCCGCCGGTGAAAACCGCCTTCATCCGGGTGACGGACAACTCCGACGCAGGTGTCCACGCTGCCTCGGCCCGGATTCTGGATCTGGAGAACGTCTCGGCGGTATCAGTAAATCTGGACACCCGCCAGCGGGTGGGAACCATGATGTCGGTGCTGGATTACATCGTGTGGATGGTGACGGTGTGCGCCGGGGCACTGGCCTTTATCGTGCTGTATAATCTCACCAATATCAATATCAACGAGCGCATCCGGGAGATCGCCACCATCAAGGTGCTTGGCTTCTATCCCGGAGAGACATCGGCCTATGTGTTCCGGGAGAACAACACCCTGACGTTTTTGGGGATGCTGGTGGGTCTGCCGCTGGGCAAGTGGCTCCACGCCTATGTGATGAGCCAGATCCGCATTGACACCATCGCCTTCGACGTGCGGATCGCATGGCAGAGCGTGGTGTTCTCCATACTGCTGACGGCGGTGTTTGCCGCCATCGTGAACGTGGTGATGTACTTCAAGCTGCGGCGCATCAGCATGGCGGAGTCTCTGAAATCCATCGAATAAGGGAAAAACGTGAAAAAAGCATCCCTGCTTCCTGTGAAGCAGGGATGCTTTACATATCCGGCTATCAGGGGGCTATCAGAGGAGCAGCAGCTGGGCGATCTGCACGGCGTTGGTGGCGGCGCCCTTGCGGACCTGATCGCCGCAGCACCAGATGTTCAGACCGTTGTCACAGGTCAGATCCTCCCGGATGCGGCCCACGAACACGGTGTCCTGATCGCTGGTGTCCAGCGGCATGGGGTACTGTCGGTTGGCCAGATCGTCCACCAGACGGCAGCCGGGGGCGGCGGCGATGAGCTCTCTGGCCCGCTGGACGGAGATCTTCTCACGGGTGCGGACCACCAGCGAGACGCTGTGGCTCCGCACCACAGGTACCCGGACGCAGGTGCAGCTGACTTGCAGGTCCGGCAGATGCATGATCTTGCGGCCCTCGTTCTGCATCTTCATCTCCTCAGAGGTGTAGCCCTCATAGGCCTCGCCGCCGATCTGGGGGATGACGTTGTAGGCGATCTGGTACTGGAACACCTGCGGGTGGACGGGCTTGCCCTCCCGCAGAAGCTCCACCTCCTCCATAAGCTCACGGGGGCCACCGGCCCCGGCACCGGACACCGCCTGATAGGAGGAGGCGATGATGCTCTGGATGGGACTGTCCTGATTCAGGGCGTTGATGGCCACCAGCGAGACGATGGTGGTGCAGTTGGGGCTGGCGATGATGCCCTTGTGGCGGCGGACGTCCTCCGGGTTGATCTCCGGGATCACCAGCGGCACATTGGGGTCCATGCGGAAGGCACTGGAGTTGTCCACGAACACGGCACCTGCCTTGACGATGGCCGGAGCGAAGCGCTTGGCGATGTCGTTCTCCGCAGCGCCAAGCACGACGTCCATGCCCTCAAAGGCGCTGTCCTCGGCGGGCTGCACCGTCAGCTCCCGGCCCTGCCAGAGCAGCTTTTGCCCGGCGGAGCGGGGGGAGGCCAGCAACCGCAGCTCCTCCACGGGAAAGCTGCGCTCGGCCAGTATTTTCATCATTTCACGGCCCACCGCACCGGTGGCCCCCAGAATGGCAACGTTCATAGTTTGGTTCCTCCTTATTTTACAAAGCTGTCGTACAGGACGCGGATGGCACGCTCAAAGTCGCTGCCGTCCACGCCCACGATGATATTCAGTTCCTCCGGTCCTTGGGTGATCATGCGGATGTTGATGCCGTTTTCACCCAGCTTGGCGAAGATGCGGCCGGAGGTGCCGGGCTTATAGGCCATTTTCCGGCCCACGGCGGCCACGATGGCCATGTTGTCCGTCACATGGATGCTGTCGGGCTTCAGCTCCTTTTGCAGATCACCCAGCATGGGATACAGGCACGGGGTCACCTTCTGGGCCGACACCACCAGCGATACCGTGTCGATGCCGGAGGGCAGGTAGTCCACGTTGATGCCGTAGCGCTCCAACACCTCCAGGATCTGCCGCAGGACACCGGCCTGTGAGGACATTCCGTTTTTGGTGATGGTGATGACGGAGAAATCCTTGCGGCCGGCGATGCCGGTGATGAGGTTCTCGTCCGCCAGCTCCGGCTCATCGAAGCGCTCCCGGATCATGGTGCCGGGGTGGTCGGGCTGGTTGGTATTGCGGATGTTCAGGGGGATGTTCTTCTCCCGCACCGGGGAGACGGTCCCCTCGTGGAGCACCTGCGCTCCGATATAGCTGAGCTCCCGCAGCTCGGCGTAGGTGATGCGCTCGATGGGGCGGGGGTCCTGCACGATCTTGGGGTCGGCCATAAGGAAGCCGGAGACGTCGGTCCAGTTTTCATAGACGTCGGCGTCCAGCGCCGCCGCTGCCAGAGCGCCGGTGATGTCGCTGCCGCCGCGGGTGAAGGTCTTGACGCTGCCGTCGGGCATGGCCCCGTAGAAGCCAGGGATCACCACCCGGCGGCCGGAGGCGGTGCGGCGCAGGGCCTCGTAGCTGGCGGGCTGATCCACGGTGCCGTCCAGCCGGAAGCGGAGCCAGCAGATGCTGTCCAGAAAATCGTAGCCCAGATAGTCCGCCATGAGGCGGGCGGCGAAGTATTCGCCACGGCTCACCAGCTCGTCCTGACTGATGCCACGGTCCATCTTTTCCCGCAGGGCGGCGAACTCCGCCTCCAGCGGTGTGGACAGGTGCAGCTCGTCCCGGATGGAGAGATAGCGGCTGCGGATCATGTCGAACACAGCGTCACAGCTGACTCCATATTGCAGGTGGGCGTAGCACAGATACAGCAGGTCCGTCAGCTTGTGGTCGTCCCGGCTGCGCTTTCCGGCGGCGCTGACCACCACCACACGGCGGCTGGGGTCAGAGTCCACAATGGCCTTCACCTTGGCAAACTGATGGGCGTCGGCCATAGAGGAGCCGCCGAATTTCAATACCTTTAACATAGGAGGATCGCCTTTCTTTCATGGATGCAGTGCCGTTTGTTCCGCAGCGGACAGAGAGTATTTATGTCCTCGGAATAAAAACACTTGCTTTTTTCTTGGAGACAGTGTATCATACTGTTTCAGAAAAAGCAAGTGGCAAAAGGAGCGTTTTTATGATCTACCACAGCACGAGGAATGAAAAGCTGACGGCGGCCCCGGCCAGAGCCGTTTTAGAGGGAATTGCACCGGACGGAGGACTGTATGTCTGCGATCCGGGGAAGTTAGAGTTTGACTGGCAGGGGACCTTGCAGAAGGATACCATGTCCATGGCGGCGGACATTCTGGGTGTACTGCTGCCGGACTTTCAGGATATGAACGGACTGGTGCGGGCTAGCTATGCCGGAAAATTCGCCAGCGATGACCTGACGCCGCTGGTGCCGGTGGGGGAGCGGTATGTGCTGGAGCTGTACCACGGGCCCACCAGCGCCTTCAAGGACGTGGCCCTGTCGGTGCTGCCCCGGCTGGTGAGCGCCGCCGCCAAGCAGGAGGGGGCTGGGGATGTGGTGATCCTTACCGCCACCTCCGGCGATACCGGTAAGGCGGCGCTGGAGGGTTTCCACGATGTGTCCGGCACCCGGATCATGGTGTTCTATCCCGCCGGGGGCGTGTCGCCGGTGCAGGAGGCCCAGATGGTGACGCAGGAGGGCGGCAACGTTCGGGTATGCGCCATCCGGGGGAACTTCGACGATGCGCAGACATGCGTGAAGAATGTCTTTGCAGCCTGTAAAGGGAAAGACCTTCACGGTGCGGTGCTATCCTCCGCCAACTCCATCAACATCGGGCGGCTGGCCCCGCAGGTGGTGTACTACTTCCGGGCCTATGCCGATCTGGTGCAGACGGGGCGCATCCGGGTGGGAGAAGGTCCACTTCGTGGTGCCTACCGGCAACTTCGGGGACATTCTGGCAGGGTATTTCGCCAAGCGCATGGGTCTGCCGGTGGGGCGGCTGGTGTGCGCCAGCAACGCCAATGATGTGCTGACGGAGTTCATTTCCACCGGTGTATACGACCGGCGGCGGCCCTTCTATAAGACCACGTCGCCCTCCATGGACATTCTGGTGTCCAGCAATCTGGAGCGGCTGCTGTACCTGCTGTCGGAGGGGGACTGCGGCTATGTGGCGGGGCTGATGGAGCAGCTGAACCGGGAGGGACACTATCAGGTGTCGCCCCGGCTGTTGGAACGCTTGCAGGCGGAGTTCGACTGTGCCTGCTGCGACGATGCCGGGGCGGCGGAGGTCATCCGTCGGCTGTGGCAGGAGCAGCACTATCTCTGCGACCCCCACACGGCGGTGGCGTGGTCGGCGGCAGAGCAGGTGCGGCTGGAGGACGGGGCTCCGGTGGTGGTGCTCTCCACGGCATCACCCTACAAGTTCCCGGCGGCGGTGCTGGGGGCGCTGGAG
>ENA-OQCO01000718-OQCO01000718.1-human-gut-metagenome-genome-assembly--contig:-NODE-718-length-16653-cov-3.753782_pt1 | contig 16653 bp, 12 predicted proteins | sample MGYA00242500_ERZ504582 | MGnify/ENA primary metagenome ERZ504582 (study PRJEB26092, sample SAMD00036346) | human gut metagenome | host: Homo sapiens | study: EMG produced TPA metagenomics assembly of...
ATTCTCAACTGCGGCGGACGGTCAGACCAGTCGTTGAAATCCATGTTCTTCAGGGCGAGCGTGAGATGGCACAGTACAACAAGAGCCTCGGCAAGTTCCAGCTTACAGGTATTGCACCCGCTCCCAGGGGTGTGCCTCAGATCGAAGTCAGCTTTGATATCGATGCAAACGGCATCGTTCATGTAACTGCAAAGGATCTCGGCACGGGCAATGAACAGAACATCACCATCACTGCCTCCACCAACCTGTCCGAGGATGAAATCAACCGCGCAGTCAAAGAGGCTGAGCAGTTTGCAAACGAGGATAAGAAGCGCAAGGATGAAGTTGAAACCCGCAACCATGCCGACACTCTGGTATATGAAACCGAAAAGACAATGAAGGAACTCGGTGACAAGATTGCAGAGAGCGATAAGTCCAGAATCAACGCCGAAGTTGAAAATGTTAAATCTGCTCTCAACGGCAGCGATTCCGAGGCGATCAAAGCTGCAACCGAAAAGCTGACGGAGGTATCCTATGAAGTTTTCGGCAAGATTTATCAGCAGCAGGCTCAGCAGAACGGCGGTGCGGCGGGCTTTGATCCCAACGCAGGCGCAGCGGGCAGCGGCAACAACGGCGGCAGCAACAGCAGCAACGGCAGCGATGACGGCGTTGTTGATGCGGATTACGAAGTTGTCGACAACTGATCCCGATTACTCTGACAATAAACGGCGGTGCGGCGGATGATTCCGGCCGGTGCCGTTCAAAGAAAAACTGTTCCGCCGCAGATGCATAAAATAAAGCATTGGCGGCGGAACAAAATGAACAGACCAAGCGTAGGGGCGCGGCAGCTTCTGTCGAGCCCCGAAGGCTTGCATTGCTGCCGAAAGCTTTTTTCGGGATTCGGACGCAATGCAGGTTGAATTATTATTTCATGGGGGAGCACCATGGCAGAAAAAAGAGATTATTATGAGGTTCTCGGCGTTGAAAAAACGGCGAGCGATGACGAAATAAAATCCGCTTACAGGAAACTTGCAAAAAAGTATCACCCGGATCTGAATCCGAACAACAAGGAAGCGGAAGTTAAATTTAAAGAAGCAAACGAGGCATATGAAGTCCTTTCCGATAAGGACAAGCGTGCGAAATACGACCAGTTCGGGCATGCGGCGTTTGATCCTTCGGCGGGTGCTTACGGCGGCGGCTTCAACGGCTTTTCGGGTGCGGGCTTCACGGGCTCCTTCACAGGATTTGACGATATTTTGAATTCAATGTTCGGAGGCGGCTTCGGCGGAAGAAGCAGGAGTGCGCGTGCGGATGCGCCGATGCAGGGTGAGGATTTGCGCTACTCTTTGACGATAACGTTTGAAGAGGCGGCATTCGGCTGCAAAAAGGAAATTTCGTACAGACGCGAAGAAAAATGCGCCACATGCGGCGGCAGCGGAGCAAAACCCGGAACAAGCAAAAAAACCTGTACACGCTGCAACGGCACCGGCCAGATTCGAGTTCAGCAAAATACAATGCTGGGCACGATGCAGAGTGTTCATCCCTGTGATGTCTGCGGCGGTACGGGCAAGATTATTGAACAGCCCTGCGAAACCTGCCGCGGCAAGGGCAGAGTGAGCAACGCCATGAAGGTTGTTGTTACAATCCCCGCAGGCATTGATGACGGGCAGAGTATTCGCCTTGGCGGGAAAGGTGAAGCGGGTTACAACGGAGGTCCGGACGGCGATTTGCTTGTGACGATTCGCGTGAAGAGCAGCAAACAGTTTGTGCGTGACGGCTATAACCTGTACACAAACCTTACAATTCCCGTAACAACCGCTGTTCTCGGCGGCGAGGTTACTGTTCCCACTCTTTCAGGCGAGTTGAAATATAACATTCCCGAAGGAACCCAAAGCGGAACAACATTCCGTATGCGAGAGCAGGGCATACAGAAGCTGCGCCTTCCCGGCAAGGGTGACCTTTACGTAAATGTCACCGTTGAAATTCCCAAAAAGCTTACATCGGAACAGCGCGAGTTGTTCGAGCAGCTTGCGGAATCAATGGGCACAAGTACTCCTGCCGGAAAAAAACGGCGCGTACGGAAAAAATAATCAATAAGTCAACAACATCCCATCAGTTAATAAGATAACTTTTTAAAATACAAACAGGGACGGGCAGTCGTTAAGAACTGTCCGTCCCTGTTTTTTTTGTTTGCCGATGCAGCAGACGTTTTCAGGTTAACCGTATGCTGTTATGCGGACTGCATTGCTTTGCGAATTATCAGAAGCGCATCAACGGATGTTATATCGCCGCTGCCGTCAATATCGCAAATGCTGAAATCAAGGCTGCCGGAAACGGGCGTTGCAATAATCCCAAGGGACATGCGAAGCACGGTGAGGGCGTCGGCAGAAGTTACAACACCGTCGCCGTCAACATCACCGAGAAGGCTGTATTCAGCGGTGACAGTGCGGTTTTCGGTAACGTTGACAAGGCTGCCGTTCCAACCGGTGAAAACATAACCATCATGCGCAGGTGCAGCAGGTGCGGTAACATTGCTGCCGTGTTCAACGGAGACTTCGGCGATCACGGAGCCGTCGAGTCTGTCAACGAATGTAACAGTGTAAACATTGATTGAAAGCACAGCGTCAACCGTCAGGTCTTCGGCAGGCATGGTTTCGGGAACAACCCAACCGGAGAAAGTGTACCCTTCGGGTACGGTGTATTCGGGCACAGTGATTACTGCACCGACAGCGTAGGTCTGTTCGGCATAGAACTCACCGTTGACGGTGTAGGTCAGCGTGTATTCGGGCAATGATGCGTTCACGGAACCGTTCGTTGTATGAACCTCAATATCGGTGACTGTGCCGCCGACAGGAAGATTAACAAATCTGTTCACATCAACGTTGACAGGAGTTGTGCCGGAGAACTCGGGGTTTACGGTCGCCTTAACGGTGAGCAGAACATTTTCATCTATGCCGTTGCCCGTCATGGGAGCGTCCGCACAGAGTGCGCCGACATAAATCGTGCCGGGCGTTGTGGTGAAGTCGATAACGTTCATGGAAGTGTTTTCGAGAATTGCACCGGGAACGACTTCATTAACGGTCAATTTTGTGCTGTCGTAACCGATATGCATTTCAAGAGTGTGCGCCTCGAACTTGCCGCTGACGGTGACGGGAATCTCGACCTGCTGACCGGAAAGCGCGGTGATTTCGGGTGCAGAGAAAGATGCCGAAACGGGAAGTTCTTCAATGAGGGTGCGGAGTGTTTCTTCGGCCGCGGTGAGAACATCATAATTGCTGACAAGAGCCTGCTGTTCGGCGGTCAGAGCATCATATGCCTGCCTTGCTTCCGCAATTGCAGAGGCACTTTCAAGGCTCACCTCTCCGATTGCGGAAATCTTTGCTATAACATCGCGAACAGGGGCATTCTGCTGATATTCGTCTTCAAGCTGCTGCAGAACCGCTGCGGCAGCATTTACGTCTTCCTGACTTGCATAAATCGCGGTTGCGGCATTCATGGCAGAGTCTGGAATTTCGATGCCGTGTTCGTTAAGCGTTGCGATAAGCGTGCTGAGCCTATCTTTGTTTGCAACGAGGTAGAAGGATGTGTTGTCACTGCCGCCCATTGCATAACCGCCGCCGATATCGCTGCCGTAGGCAACGGTGAACTGAACGCGGACAACATCGCCGTCGGACAGATATGAATCTGAGAAGCCGACATTGGGGAACACATTGTTAAGACAGTACATCCAGCCGGAAGCATAGCAATAGTCGAATTCGCCGAGTTCGTTTTCACTGTATCGGTCTTCAAGCGTTATGCCCCAAGACGAAAGTGCATCAACAAGCTCTGCGGGAGCGTTGACGGGAGAGACGGGGATATTGGGAATCGTGCCGTCCTTAATTGTTGCAAGATAGAAACCGCCTTCAACGCTGCCGGTATGGGATTCGGTGAATCCGAAGCGGTTAAGCACACGCATCAGTACCGCGGCAGCACAGTCGCCGGCATAAATATCGGTAAGCACGGGTTCAACGATGTAGCCTTCACCGAGGGAGAATGCTTCAATGCTGAAGATCGCCTGACCGACGTATTCGCCGTCTTCTGCGGGCTGATAGGTAATAGTGTATGTCAACTCAGCATCGCCTGCGGAAACAACGACGGTGTTTTCACCTTCAACAGTAAAGTTCAAAGTGAAGCTCGTCTGCGTTGCATCGTCCCAAGTGGGGGAGAGTACATCGCCGTTGAAAGTTGCGGTCGGAGTGACTTTGTTGCCGTCGCCGTCCTTTGCAATAACAAAGAACGTGCGTTTTGCTGTCTTCTGGATTATTCCGTCAGACAGGGTTGTTTCAATGCTGTAATTGCTTTTCACAGCATCGGTTAAGGTTGCTGCGCCTGCAAAACTCATCGGGATGATTCCGATAAGAAGTGCGAGTGCAAGAAGGAAGGACAGAATTTTTTTCATTTTCTTTTCCCTTTCGTTTTATTTTAAACGGCCGGAGATGAATCACAGTCCGTTTAATTCTGTCGGAGCTTTATCCCGGAAGTTCATCATGATGATGTTCCGCCGGGATAAAGCGTGGTCTTTTCTGCGTTAAAGCAGATTATTCAATGCCCATTGCTTTGCGGAAAACGAGCAGTGCGTCAATGGATGTGATTGCGCCGTCGCCGTCCATATCGCAGATGATGCGCTCCGTTTCGTTTGCGGGAATGATTCCGAGAGCGATACGAAGCATCAACAGAGAATCGGCAGTGTCAAGGCTGCCGCTCCCGTTTGCGTCACCGCGAAGCATAAGCGCTGCGTCAATGGTGATATTCTCTGCCGGCATGGTTTCGGGAACGTCCCAACCGAAGAACACAAATCCTTCTTCAGGATTGTATTCAGGTGCATTGACTGCATCGCCCGCCGCATAAGTCTGTTCTGCATAGAATTCGCCGTTGACGGTATAGGTGACGGTGAATGTGGGCTGCGCTGCGTTAATAACAAGGTTTATAACGCCGTCAGGTGCGTGGTACTCGGTTCCGGGAATACCGTCCCTGTTCTGATACATAAGCGAGGGATGGGAAATGATGAACATATTATCCTCGGAAGTCAACGGAGCCGTTGAATAAACAGCATAGGCAGTTATATCCCGCACCGTACCGTTTGCATAATGCGCAAGCACCTGCATTCCGGTCGGATCAAAGGTTTCGCCGATGGCATAGACGGTTTTATCAGGCAGTTTGGCAATTTCAATGCGATCAACAACGCTTCCGACTGCCATCAGGTAAGCGGAATCGTTTTTGAAATAAATGGTTCCGTCGGCATCGATAATCGGACTGCAAATTGCATATTGAGCCTGCGCACCGTCGGGAGTGAACAAAACGGGAGCACAATCGTATGTTGTGCCTTGATATTCCTCCTGCACGACGGCGGAAGGTTCGGTCTGGCCGGGTCTGTCTGCAATGACGCGAAGCATACCAGGAGTGAAGTTATCAAAGAAATAGACGTAAACAGTGTCGTCATCACCTGCATATGCAGTGGTAAGGACGCCGCTTGTTTGCGGATAACCCTTTGTGCGTACCGTATATGCAATGCTCATGCTTTCAAGGTCAATAACCGTGATGTTGTGTCCGGAGTATGCACCGAATTGGGATGTTCCGGAAACACCGACATAGGCTCTGCCGTTGTAAACCGTCGGAGTGCAGGTACTCATGGCGGGGTTGGAAGTGTCATCCGCATAGTTGAACAGCTTTACAAAGCTGAGCGAACCCTCGGTGAAGCTGCCGTCCGCTTCAACATGAACAGCATAGAAATAGCCGCCCTTGGTTGTGAAATAAGCTGTACCGGCGGAGCTTGTACCGTTTTCATCATCGGGAACGAAAGTGACGCTGCTGCGTGCATCCCCGGGGTGAGGAAGGGTGATACTGCGAGAACCGAACCGGAGGTGGGTTCAGCGAAACTATCCTTGCGTGGCCGTCGGTGTAGCCGCTTTCGCCGTCATCAGTGTCAATAAGAACAAATTCATCGCACACATATGCGCCTGCCCAATAGAAGCCGCCCTTTGAAACATATCTCCAGGAAGCATGCTTTGTTTCGTTGCTGACATCGGGATCTTCGTCCGTTGCCGAAACGCATACGAAACTTGCATCGCCTGTTTCGCTCTTCCAAAAACCGGTGTAAATATAGCCGTCATGGTAAACGATCGGGCAGTTCGGCTGTCCGCCGTTTGAATCCGTGAAGAGCCAAAGAGAATCGAGAGTGACGGCATCGAATGCCTGAATTCTGCCGTTGGACAGCCCGACAAATATCATGCCGTCCGCATAAGTGGGAGAATTAATCGCAAAACTTGAGCTTGCCGCCATGGACTTTGTGACAAGTGCCTCACCGCTCGTTTTATCAATTTTGTAGATATTGGTTCCTGCGTAAACATACAGAAAATCATCAACAATGATGGGGCAGCTGCATGCATTTGAGCCGTAACCGCTGCCGAACTGAGTTGCCCAATACAGCACGGAGTCGTTGGCGATCGTCGGTATGGGGTAGTCAACAACGCCGTTGTTAAAACGGTTGGCGCGGAAAGTAGGCCACTGAGCGTCAAGATTCGGGTCAAGATTCGGATTCGGTTCGGCAGCCGTCAGAACAGCATTGATTTCAATGACTTCATCGCTCTGAACAGGGATATAATTCGATTCATGAATGCCTGCAAAGCCAGCCTTTGTAACGGTGTAAGCATAACTTTCACCGGGGATAAGACTGTAGGTGCCGTCCTCGTTTTTAGGTACGGAAAGGCTCGTGCTGTTTGAAATAACGAGGTTATCGCATCCGCAGGTTCCGTTACAAAGCGCACCGGTGTGGGCGCTGTCTTGGCAAGATGAAGCGTATAGGTGCTTTGCACGGAGGCATCGTCTTCGTGGCAGATGGTGACGGTGATGTCTTCACTGCTGAGCGCGGAATCAAGAGAAACGGAGACATTTGACGGGTCATCAAAACGTTCACCGTTTACAAGCAGATAATAACCGCCCTTGTTGGGAGCAGTTTCGCTCGCGGTGCTCTTGAATGAAGCAGAAATAATAACTTCGGGAATACTCAACGCAATAGTTGCATAGTAGTCGGCCCTGTCTCTGTCATATTTAACAATGCTGCCGTTTTCATCGCGTAGCACAATATCGTTCACAATACCGTTCGCTTGGGTTTTTGCCGAAAGTGTACCGAGGCTCAACGCTCTTCTCGCAACGAACGTATACTCCTGATAGTATTCAACCGAATCAACGGTCTTTGTAAGTCGGAGCGTCATCGTATTTGCGTAACCGCAGTTGGATGCAACAAACTGACCGCAGGCAACCGCACCTGCAGCACTTTCAACTGTTGAATTAATTAACTTATCCACGGGAACACCGTTGGTTGAAGCAATGGTAGTCTGCTTGTCATACAATGCATGAATTTCATACGCATCGTCATTGCACGTAGCCTTCATAAAGAAGGAGGAGTTTGCATCCGAAACGGTGAACATGTATTCGTGTTCGGCGGAAACAAAATCCCTGTCGAGGGGATAAACACGGGTATTTGCATTACCGACGTTACGCGCAGTGTATGCGCCGACGGCTGTGAGCTTGTCCGTGCTTTCGGGTTCGGAAACGGTAAAATCAGTGCCTTCCGCCGCCGTGAATCTTGCGGAAGTATGGAAATACCGGTTCTTTGTTGCGATACAGTCATATTCTTCACCCGGAGTGAGAGCGTATGTGTTGACATACACACCGTCAACAACTTCACCGCATACCAAAGGTTGAATCACACCGCCGGCGGCATTAACAATTTCTGCTTCGGTTCCGGCCGGGATGATGACGTTGACGTCGGTCGCCTGAAGGCGCGTAATGTTCAGCGTGTAGGAAAATGTTCTTGTGATGTTTTCTTCTGCATTCACGTTATATTCAACCGTAACATCGACAGCGGTGCTTTCGCCGATGCCTTTGAGAACGACCTCGCGCTGCGTATCATTGCCGTTCACGAGAATTCTGTAATCAGAAAGAACGGGGAAGGGTGAAATGACAACGCTTTCGGCAACGGTAGTGAGGGAGTATTCGCCGGTAAGGGGGGCAAACTCTATAGGAAGCCGTGTGCCGCTGCCGAAAACCTGAAGATCGGCAAGCGTCGGAATGCGCTCAAGATTGATTTCAAAGGACTGTATCTGAGTCTGTTCACCGACATAATAACGCGCTTCAATGTCAAGCTGCGCTCAGTCATGCTGTTTTTTCCCAAAGGTTCGTGAGCACTGTATAGCGGCTTTCCCAACCCTTGTTGTTTGCGGGAACGCTTCCGTCGGAATTATCCCTGCCGTTGATGTCAACATAGCAGGCATAAGTTTTAACGCTGTCTGAAGGAAGATCCGCGCCGCGCGTAAGGTACATATAGACATTGCCGTGGTTTGTGTCTTCAACTTTGTAAGTTGCGGTGTGAGTTCCGTAATCCTGCTCGCGTTCGTAAAGCTTCTCGAGTGCGCCGCTGTCGGCGTGGAAGATTATGTCTCCGAACCACTCGCCATAAGGAAGTGCAGCATCGATTGCGGAAGCAGAGTACTCTCCGCTTTCGGCATCGGGAGAAACGGTCACTCTGCCCTCAATGCGGTTGTGCCCGCCGTCGGAAACGGAATAGGTTGAAACACCTGCATAAGCCTGGGCGGTTGTTCCGCTGTAAATGCTCGCATTGCCGTAGGCGTCGGTAATGGTGATAACGGGGTTTTCAATTGTAATACCGTTTTGAGTAACATTAAAAACAACGTCGTATTTGTCGCCTTCGAGATATGCGGCATAATCCCGCATTGCGGAATCAAGCGCGGAGAAAAGCACCTGAGCCTGTTCTGCATTTGCATTGCGCAGGCCGCGCAGTGCATCGGCATAGGCAGTCTTTGCGGCGGGGTAGTTTAAAACGCCGTTGGCGGAATAATTGAAATCGCCCATAAGTGTTATAAGCGCAATCATTTCTTTTGAGGCAACCTCATTTTCGGCAAAACCTATTGCGGTTATGTCGGAAGCGGCCGCATCAAGATCGTATCCGCATTCACCGGTTGATTCGTCATAATCATAAAATCTGACGAAATTACCCCGGACACCGTCAATTGCGGTGATGAAGCCGCTTTCAATGCCGCTGAACGTGTGTCCGCTTGCTTGAAGAGCTTCTTTAACAGTTTGCCCGTGAGCGTAATCGACCCGAACGGGTTCGATTATCGTGGCAGTTGCGGTGGAAGCGGTGAGATAAAAGCTTCCGCCGGTTTGCAGCAGCTTTGCGGCAGCGGCGGATGCGGGAGCAAGGCACCCGAATGCCAACATGATGCAGAGCATTGCAGCAATGAGTCGTGTTGTTCTTTTCATTAAAAAACCTCCTTATGATTTAGTAATAAGCTGAATTGAATACAGCTTTTACTTATATATAAACACAGGCGATATATCTGTCGCGCAGCCGTCCGAAGAATGAGCGCGAACTCCTGTATTTGTCAACCTCTGATTCAATATACGTCTGCATATCTTCTTTTTGCTCAGCAGTCATTTTATGGTTGCTGAACACGGCTTCAGCGTTGAGCTCGGAATAGCGGGAATCAATTTTGCTGATATCAAGTCCGCATGCAGCCATGAACATGTTCAGGTAGCCGAACATAAGTGCAATGGCTTCGTTCGGTTCGGCATTGAGCATTTTTTTGAACGCTCGTCGAAATCGGATGCGGCGTACTGCAAGAAAAACAATCAGAGCCGCTGTGAGCAGAAGCAGAATCGGAAGGAATGCCAAAATCAGTGCTTTTGCAAGCTTTGTACTGTTAATTTTGTTCAGATTCTTTTGCGGACGCGCGAGGCGGATATCGGGAAGGTTATCATTCCGATAAGTATCCTCCCTGTCGTCTGAAGAATCCGGTTCGTTCGGAGCTTCGGTGTTATCGGAAGGATCCGATGAATCGTCAGTCCTTCTGTCATTACCGGAAAAAGCCGAATCACTTCCTTCAAAACCCGGAGTTGTTTCAAACGGGATCCATCCGATACCGTCGAGATAGTATTCAGCCCATGCATGCGCATCCGCTTCGGTCAGAACAACACGCCCCGAAACACTCCGTGCAGCAGCTGTTTCGGCATTGATATAATAGCCTTCGACATACCTTGACGGAACGCCGAAATATCTCAGCATAACGGCAGCACATGCTGCATAGTGAACGCTGTATCCGCGTTTGCCGACCTGAAGAACGTATGCGGCAAAATCATTCGTTCCGCAGTCGGTTTTGACCGTTTCATCATAGGTAATGTTTTCCTTCAGCGCGCTTAAAACGAGCGGCAGAATATCCGAAAGGGCAAGCGCAGGCGGGGCTTCGCCGAAAATTTCGGCCATTGCAGCAGTTGCTTCGGGAGTAAGAAGCAAACTTGTTTCATACACAAACTGAGCATAGGCGCGTTCGTCGGACAAGTACTTTTCAACGGAATCCCCGTTTGTATCCTTCAGCATTCTGCGGAGCTGAGGCGCACTCGGCACGGAGCTGCATTCAATGCTGAAATCTCTTCCGGTATTGTTCTTTCGAATACATGCGGAATCTCCGATGCGGTCTTCATCAAGAAGTTTTCCCGCAGCAGCATTATACGGAAGATACAGATAACGTCTGCATGCTGAAATCAGTTCAATATCAACTTTGCTTTTTGCGCATGCATTTCCGCCGTCAGCTCCAACAGCGGCTGCTGCGGAGCTCAATTGAGCTTGGGCAAAAAACCGTCGGAATGAAGCCAGTAGAACAAGTCGTTGTATTTTGCAAGTTCTTTGTTTGGCAGCGATTCCCAGCTCGTTCCGGTGTAAACTTCTCCGACCATTCCACGAAAATAACCGCTTTGTATTGTTTCGGATGTTACAGCAATTGCGGGGGTTTCGGAAGTATTGCGTGCGCGAAGGGGAGAGAGCCGTCCCTCGGGCATGGAATTTGTTGTTTCATCGTAAACCGCACGGTGCAGCCAAATACCGAGGCTGCTGCTGAGTGCATTCAGCCTGCTGTCCGAACAAAAACTGCGCATGGGCAGAGAACCCAGAAAGACTGCCGAAGCAAGAAGCAGCGGAACGACGGCACAAGTGAGCTTTGCGCCCTTTTTTTGAAAATGCGGAACGGAGAGACTTCCCGCAGCAAGATGTGTTATTCCGCTTGCAATTATTAAAACCGCACCGACAGGTGATTGTGCAATGCCGCTTGCGGAAAGTACCGTGCCGAACAGAATAACTGCGTATGCAGCAATGCGTCTTCCGGCAGAAAACAGTTTGGCTGATGCTGCTGAAATAATGCTGCAAAGCAGAATAAGGAACGGCAATGTATCGGCAGGTTCGGATTGCACATCGAGATGGATTTTCCTGTCAGCTTTATTAAAAGCGCAATGCAGTCATTAGTGAGTGCATCAAGTCCGCTGCGTATGCTCCCAAAAAAGAGTATGGAAAACAGGAAAACTGCGGCACAGTATAAAGACACTGCAACGGTTCCCCTCTTTCCGCGAAAAAGAAGTATGAGCACGCAGATTATCGGTGCTTCAAACGCGGTAACCGTAAACGCCGAAACGCTCAGCGAGTTAAAAATCGAAAACAGCAGGATGTTGAAGCCGAGTGTGAACATAACCGAACAGAGCAATGCTCTGGAAAAATCCCAGAAGCTTTGACAACATGCGCTTTTGGACTGCTCAATATGCAATTCGTCTCTTTTTTCTCTTTTAATCATTCAACTCAACCACAAATTTTATAATACGAAACCGGTTTAAAGGTCAACATCGGACAGTTCTTCAGCATAATTGTCTGAAGAGAATGCCGTAAACGTACCGTTGCCGCCCGCACGGCAGAGAAGCCGCTTTGTGTTTGCACCGGCGCAAAACTCCGCAGCAGAGTCTGAGAACTCTTTGCCGATAAACACGATTTTTCCGTATCCGCAGGCGCCGCGTTCCCTGACATATGCTGCGAAGGCGCTTTCCGAGGGTTCGCATTCGATAAGCCATTCGGCCGCAGAGGGAAGCTCATCGGAAGCATTCACGTCGATAAACTCAATTTGGCCGCATTGCGGACGTGCAATTGTAAATGCGGTTCCGGAGTCCGACAGTGCGGAACAGACAGAGACTGCAACGTCACTGATTGCATCGCATTCAGCGGCTGTACATCCGGATACGTCCATGCAGATAAGCAGTGAACGTACTATCGGAAAGCTTGCGTCGCGCACGATGAGGTCATCGAATTTACAGGAGGCCTTCCAATGCACCTGTTTTAAAGAATCACCCTGTTCGTACGGACGGAGTTGAAAAACTTCGGAATGATCCGAACCGCGTTTGCCGGGTGCATAATCGCTGCTGTCTATATCATGAGAGAATGCATCGTTTCTGATGGCGTCAATATCGAACACTGTCGGCATAAATAAGCATTTTGCATCCGATCGCAGGGAAGAGCTGCTGCGTATTCTTTTAAAAAACAGTCCGAAGCAATCGGTAAGCTCTGTTCGCAGGATCTGCGGTGAAACGCTGCCGCAATGCATCGATTTTACAGAAAACCCGGTTCGGCTTTCCGAAAGTGCAGGGACGCTGCAACGAATGACCGAAATGCGGTTTTCTCCGTTAAGCTTGTTTAGCAAAATCAGAGTACAGCGCACGAACGGCAGCGGAATGATACTGTCATTGCGAAGAACAATTTCACAACGGCAGCTTTCCCCGCGGGGACAGGAGGAAGAAGCTTTAACGGCAAATTCAACTTTCGAAGCGGCGAAACAGTTGAACGCAAAGCAAAGCGGGGGAATAAGCAGCACTGCTGCAAGCGGGAACAAAACAGCAAGTGACGGAAGCTTTAATGCGGTGATTGTGCAGCAGAAAAGAATCGACAGATACAGAACAGCAGCTGCAATGCGCCGCAGTGTGCAGCTTTGTGCAAAATCTTTTTTTACTGCAAAATCATCATCGATCCCCGCTGCTTTCTTTTCTTCGGGTTTGGGGTTATGCTTCATCTGCGTTTAAAATCCTTAACTCCCGGTTTTTTGTATTCGGAAACAATTTCATCGGCAACATCCGTTTCGGTATACCCGCGCATTCGCGCTTTTGTGTTCAGAACAAGTCTGTGTGCACATACATCGCGGAAAACTGCGGCAACATCGTCCGCCGTAACATAGTCGCGGCGGGAAAGATAAGCATATGCTTTTGCGGCACGGCTCACCGCCAACGCACCGCGGGGGCTGATTCCGAACTGAACCGATTCGTGATGCCGCGTCTGCTCGGCAAGTTCGGCTATGTATTCGTAAACTTCATCGCATATGAATGTTTGCCGAACAACTTCGATTGTTTGCACCAGTTCATTGGCTGAGCATACGGCTTTTACATCGTCAAGCGGGTCGGAACGGTGTCTGTCCCGCAGTATTTCAACTTGACTTTTAATATCGGGATAACCCATGCTCAATTTGAACATGAACCTGTCCAGCTGAGAAACGGGCAGCAGTTGCGTTCCTGCCGACCCGATCGGATTTTCGGTTGCAAGAACGATGAACGGGGACGGAAGTTTATGGGTTGTTCCGTCAACTGTAACTTTTCCTTCCTCCATCGCTTCAAGCAGAGCGGATTGGGTTTTGCTTGAGGTGCGGTTGATTTCATCCGCAACAAGAAGATTTGTCATAACCGCTCCGGGCTTATACACAAAGTCGGAATTTGATTTTTCGAAAACCGAAAAGCCTGTCACATCGGAAGGCATTGTGTCCGGTGTGAACTGAATACGTTTGCAGTCAAGTCCGAGTGCCTTTGAAAAAGCAAGTGCAAGGCTTGTTTTTCCAACGCCGGGAACATCTTCCAGCAGTATGTGTCCCTGCGCAAGAATTGCAGTCAAAACCTTTTCGATAATTTCGTCCTTTCCGACGATAACTTTTTTGATTTCAGATTTAATGTTGTCTGTCAGCATTTATAATCACCGTTTATCATTAATTAATATTTTCATCGTGCAGACAATATCAGGCTTTAGACTTTGAAAAATCATACAGCCTGCCGAGCTTATGATCAGCTTTATACAATGCGATATGCGCAAGCATTGCCTGCTCCGTGGACATAAGGTTTCCTTCCGAATCGTTCGCAGAGTGCCTGTACACGCTGCCGGGAAGAAGAAAACTCTGCATTCCGTCAACAATGTTTTTACCGCCGCGCATGAAACGTTCATCGGTGCGTGGGTCGATACCAAGTGAACAGAGTGCAATAATAACCTGAGCTGTCGACTCGGTGTTTTCTGCACCATACGAGCAGAATGTGCAGTTTTCTTTCATTACAGAGGCAAGCCGTGCCAATGCACGGTCAACAGTGCGGGAGATCTCGCCGGGGGATATACCGACGGAAAGCGCGTTTTGGCTGCCGTAGTACGGGGCAAGAGCTTGAAGTGCCATTGCGGTTATATCAATGTCAAATGCACCTTTATCAAGCCCAAACCCTCCGCCTGGTTCTTCGGCAGCAAGAATTTCCTTGATGATACCCGTTCGCGTATACCTGCTTCCGTCAGGGACCGCATAACTTTCGGAATCGAGAGTTATCAGTGCAAAAATGTATGCGTTCAGTCCTTGCGCGCCGAGTTCGCCGGGGTAGTTGTAGGTTCCGAACTCAATAAGATTCACCGGTTCTCCGTTTTTATCCTCCGAAAATGCTGCCGGGTCACCGCCAAGTGCGAGCACCGTAAGAGCGATTCGGTGGTAGTCGGTTGCTCTGCCGAGGGATGAATCTTCGCCGAGTTTATTCTTTACATAAGCTTCAAGCGCGTGCAGGTAGGCTGTATAGCTATCCTCCGCACCGCCGACAGCGCATGCCAAGGCTGCCCAGTCGCAAACGGAAGAACCTGCGGGGAATTCATCCGACGCATTAAGCAGACAGTCGCCTTCTTCAACTCCTGCAAGTTTCTTCATGCCCTGCGCAATCTGAAGAATGCGTTCGGACATGGGAGGCTGTACTCGTTCTTTATGCGGAGCTGCACTGCATGCTGCAAATGTGAGCAAAAACGCAAGCAGCAGGCTCAGAATTGATTTAATCTTTAATGTCATTATTTATCGCCTTTCTTTTTAAACCGGAATTTTCTGGTGAGTCCGCAGTACCGATGCAGATTTGCGGCACAAGCGTATGCGAAAGAATGAATGCGCTTTGGCCAGGACTTCCTGCGGGAAGCACTTCGCGGTAAATGTCATGGCATTTTGAGCAGCGGTACTCAATGAAACCATCCTCATCATCAGTGGGTTCGACACGCTGAATGAGTTCGTAGTCGTGCTCAAGCTGAATGAATCCTCCGTCAATCCAAAGCCCGCAATAACTTGAAAGTGAGCCTTCGGATCCGCCGGAACCTGTTGCGTCATATCCGCCGATATCCTTGCCGAGAGCAAGTGTAAACCGCAGACAGAGTTCGTCACCGTTGATTGGGTAGTATTCGGAAAGTCCGATTCCCGGGTACATGCCGTTTATACAGTACATCCAACCGGAACACCGCGTGAAGTCGAATTCTCCGATGCTGTCTCGGTCATGCTGATCCGTAAGAGTTATGCCGTCACGGAGTATCAGCTCCCAGAGTTCCGGAGGAATATCAACGCTGTATGCAATATCGCCCCACACAATGCGCCGCAGGTAGAAATTCAGCTTCGGTGTTCCGCTGAATTGCGCTTCAATGCCATAGTCCTCGAACAGGCGCAGCAGCACTTCGGCAGCGTTTTCGCCTTCATGAACGGTATAATCATCATCAATAATGATGCCGAGCCCGAGGGTGGTTGCATCTATTGAAATATGGATGCTTCCGTTTTCATCTCCTTCACCGACGCGGTGATAGGGCAGAATGAGTTTTCGGAAAGTTGAGTTCCCTTCATCATCCCATGCAAGTATCGTAACAACATGGTCAATATCGTCTCCGACATTCGGCGGAGTCAGCACAAGGTGATATTCAAACACTGTGCTGCCGGTCGGATTCGTTTGAACAACACCGTCAAGGGTAACAACGATATGGTTTGCGTATATAACGTTGCCTTCCCAGGTGCGTGCAGCAACTCTGAGCAGGAAACGGCTGCTTGTGATCACACTGTCGTCGCCGTCGCGGTTTGTTGTGATCACCGGCGGATGTTCGCCGACAACAGGATTGTCTTCATCGGCAGGCTGATTGCGGTAGGTGATATAAAAGCACACTGCACCGCCGCAAAGTTCACTTCCGCGATAGAGATACATTGTGATTATGTACTCATTGTTTATCGACAACACCGGACGAAAATAACTCTGCTCATCCGGGTGAAGCAATTCGCCGTTGTTCACGTTGTCGTAACGGCCTTTAATATAAACTTTAAGTGAAAGATTATCTCCCCCGGCAGGGTATGCATAAAAAACAAGCGTGTCATTTTCTATATCGGCAGGAGTATATATTCCACTGTAAAGATCCGTTGCAATATAGGGTTCTTCGGGTTCGGGAGTGTATTCACCGCCCGGCTCGGGAGTAATGTCCCCGCCCGGCTCGGGAGTGCCGTCCCCGCCGGGCTCGGGAGTAATATCTCCGCCGGGTTCGGGAGTAATGTCTCCGCCGGGCTCGGGAGTAATATCGCCGCCGGGTTCGGGAGAAGATGACGGATCTCAGTCGGTCGAACGGTCGGATTCGATGTCGGATCGTCGGTCGGATTCTGAGTCGGCGCATTGGACGGTCTCGGAGTCGGTGCATTTGACGGTTTCGGCGTCGGCGCGTTGGTTGGTCTCGGAGCGGCG
>ENA-OQCO01000719-OQCO01000719.1-human-gut-metagenome-genome-assembly--contig:-NODE-719-length-16593-cov-3.305053_pt1 | contig 16593 bp, 19 predicted proteins | sample MGYA00242500_ERZ504582 | MGnify/ENA primary metagenome ERZ504582 (study PRJEB26092, sample SAMD00036346) | human gut metagenome | host: Homo sapiens | study: EMG produced TPA metagenomics assembly of...
CCTTGTAGGTGGTTTTGAGCTGGCTCTGGGACTGCAAGATGATGGACGCTGAGATTTCCCGGCTTCGGATCGTAGCAATCAGTTTGTCGAACTTTGGGATTTGACCGATGTTCGCAAACTCATCGAGAAGGCAGCGGACATGAACGGGAAGCCGCCCGTTGTAGACATCATCCGCTTTGTCGCAGAGCAAGTTAAAAAGCTGGGAGTACATAATCGCCACGACAAAGTTGAAGGTATCGTCGGTATCAGAGATAATGACGAACAGCGCCGTCTTGCGGTCGCCGATGCAATCCAGCTCCATCTCGTCGTAACTCATCAGCTCCCGCAGCTCCGCGATGTCAAACGGGGCAAGCCGTGCGCCGCAGCTAATCAGGATCGACTTGGCGGTTTTGCCAGCGGCTAACTTATATTTACGGTATTGCTTGACCGCGAAGTGGTCAGGGTCGCGCTCTTCCAGCTCATCGAACATGAGGTCAACGGGATTTTTGAAAGTCTCGTCATCCTCTCTGGCCTCCGAAGCGTTGATCAATTCGAGCAAGGTAGTGAAGTTTTTCTCGTGTTCCGGCGCTTCGTACCAGATATAGCCGATGAGGGCGGTATAGTAGAGCTTTTCCGCCTTGACCCAGAAATCCTCCCCGGACTTATCGCCATCTCCCTTCGTGTTGACGATGATCGTATTGACCAGTTTGAGGATGTCCTTCTCTGACCTGATGTAAGCGAACGGGTTGTAGTGCATGGATTTACGGAAGTTGATCGTATTCAGCGACTTGATGATATAGCCGTTTTTCTCAAGCATCTTTCCGCATTCGACCAGTACTGTACCCTTGGGATCAGTGACCACATAGGAGCTGTGCATCTGCATGAGATTGGGCTTCACGAAAAAGCGGGTCTTACCGGAACCGGAACCACCGATGACAAGGATGTTCTTATTCCTCGCGTACTTCGGTTGCTTTGGACGGCTGTTCATGGTCAGCCCCTCGGTCTGGGTGAGGATGACATTGTTGGAGAAGTCGTCATCCATGTAAGGCCGGATGTCTTCCGGTCGCCCCCAACGGGCTGACCCGTATTCCTCCCCTTGGCGGAATTTCTTGCGGTTTTTGCCTTTGATGTAGACGGCCAGCTTGAGCAATGCGCCTCCTGCCACACCAATGAGAAGGTCTACCGGGTGGAAGCTGGGGAGCGGATTGGCAAACGCTGCGCCGAAATTGGCAAAGCCGCCGGTGAGCTTGTCAATAAACTCCGTACCGGGAGCCAGCCGGAAGACCGCCGCCAGCTTATCCACAAAGTAGAAGGCGAACACATACGGGAGATTGAGAAGGACGAGCTTTTTGATGTCGAGTTTTTTCTTCATAGCTCAACGCCCCGGTCCTTCGTCTTGACCTTGACCTTCTCCTTGTGCTGGGCTTTGGACTGCTCCCTGCTGCGGGAGAGCTTCTGCTTGAGGGATTGTTTTTCTTTCTGCTTGACCGTCTTGGCGGAAAACTCCTTGAACGCCTGAGTCATCACATCCACATCCCGCCCTTTGAAAAAGACGAGATAGCGCGGCGGCTGCTCAGAGGTGTCTTTCTTGAGCGCGTAGTCGATCCCGTACTTGTTCGCTGTGCGCTCGAAAGACTTGATGTTTCCGTCGGTCACTTCAATGTTGCTGATTGCGGCGTTCTGCTCGACAAGGTGCTTGATGGACTGCTTGCCCCGATAGGTCTTGGGCTGAGAGGCTTGCTTCTCTGCCTTTTCAATTTCCTCGATGAATTTGGCGAGCGCCTTTTTCAACACTTCCGCAGTGATCTTGCCGCCCTTAATGGCAATCGCAACAACTTTGGTATTTACTTCATCCTGCATGGGGACCTCCTTTCTGAGATTTGCGGGGCAATCCCGTCACTAAGGCGGGACACCATGTAAAAATGTGGATCATGTTTTCATCTCACCCCCTTGAAGTTGATTAAGAATGCTAACTGCATCAGCCTTTCCCGTGAAAATCGTAGTTCACGCGGGCTGAATAGTAGTTGTCTATGGTCAGCGAAGCGTTGTATAACGCCGTGAGCAGATATGCCCGGATGTTCCGAATGTCGGAAGGGCAATCGTTCATCGCTTGGAGCACATAGTCAATGTGGCCGCTGTCCAGCTTGAGGAAGCGCGACTTGACCACCGGCTGCGGCATATCCTCACCGTTGATACGGATGGTGGGGCTTGTGGAGCAGATAGCATCCAGCATAATCTCGACAATTTCGTTTACACGGTCAAGGTCATAGTGCCTGTCCTGAGAGCGGATGTCGATCTCAAGGTTATCCCGGATCAATTCCCTGTATTGCTCCCGTTCATCCATCCTGTCCATCCCATCAAGATTGATAGATTGATACTTATTCAGAGAGTTATTTCTTTGGTTGTTAATTACTTGATTGGTATTTAATTGTGCGGGATTTTCCCCATGTGGGTTCTCCATGTGTGGATTATCCATATCTGGATTTTCCCTGTGTGGAGAAACCGGTTGTGGCTGTTCGTAAATCTCAAAGACCGTGTTGCTCATCCTGCCCTTGGCGTCGCGTTGCCTGTGACGGATAAGGTAGCCGTGAACTTCAAGCTCCCTGAGAGCTGCCAGAACAGCATCGGGGCCTTCCTTGCAGATCGCCGAAAGACCTTTCGTTGAGAACTGCCAGCCATCGTTGAAGGACAGCATTTTGGAGAGTAGCCCCACGGCCTTGAGGGACAGGGTTTTATCCCTGAGATGGTAATTTGACATGACCGTGTAGCCACGGTTTTTGTTGACGCGATAGACTGCCATGCGGTTATCCCTCCCTTGCCATCACCGGCTGACAGCGCAGCGTTGACAGCTTCACCGGGGAATAGGGACATTCCTCGAAGACACAGGTTTGATATTTCCAGTAGGGACGATGGAAACAGCACGACCGACATTCCGGGCAGATCCCGTCGCATCCGCTGTCATAGTGGTTGTGGCCGGGTACCTCCTTCATGAGGGCTTCAAAGGCTTGCAGCTTACCGGCTGTCATGTAGCTCATTTTGTTTTCTCTCCTTTCCTCGCCGCACCGCCGTCATCTGCAAGAGGCAGATTGTTCCAGCTTTCGGGCAACAAAAAAAGAGGGTTTGCTTCATGCTCCGAATTGGAGAATGAAACAAACCCTCTTAGCTTTTCAGATATTCAGATGATTTCTCGGATGGTATGGATGATGCCGAGCAGCAGCCCGACAATCAGGGCGAGTCCTCCGATAAGACCGCCGATGATGATGTTGAGTGCGAAGATTCCTACTGTGCCGGATATGCCGTAACCGAAGGGGACGAGCCAGAGACACATCCTGCGGATGCCGAATGGGAAGCCGACACAGAGCCACATCAGGAAGTAGTCACATACGCCGTCCGCCATATAGACCGGCTTGAAGAATGCGGCAAGACAAAGGGCAATCAGCAGAGGAAGCAGCACTTCCTTGAGAAAAGTCTTCACATCCTCACCCTCAATCCCTGCAAATCGTCCGTGCGGATGCCGACCAGATACCAGTCCGCAGCCATTTCGATCCGGGTGGGTTTCCACTTGCCCCTGACCATGACATCGAAGCATTCCCCGCAGTGCAGACCGCCGTAGTAGCAGTCAAGGTCAAAGCGAATGTCGTACCGATCCGTTGCGTGGTCATAAACCAAAGTTCCCTGTTTCATGATGGACTCCTTTCGTTGTGGGCAGCGCAACGGGAAGGGCTTATGCAGTGTACCTCCATAGCCACCGCCAGCCGGTTTTGATCCGGTGCGCCGATTGTAGTGCGATTGTTCCTCTTTCAGGTCAAAAAAGAAGGGACTAAGCCAGAATCCCTTGATTTTCAAGGTCTTTCTGATTTAGTCCCATTATCGCACAACAATCCTTCGTAACAACGCAGTTGATTTTCCCGTCCTCAATGTCATCAATCATTCTCTGAAAATCCGGCCTGTCAAAGTTCGTTCCAGACCATCCATCGTCGATATATTCATCTATGACATTCAGGCCATGCTCGGCGGCATATTGCCGGAGCATCATGCGTTGTGTCTGAATACTCCCGCTTTCTCCTTGCAGTTCATCGTCCCGGCTCAATCTCATATAAAGCGCCGTGTTGTAAATCGTAGTATTGTAAGGTTGTTTCACCGTTAAAAATCCTCCTTCTAAAGAAACAACCCACGCTTACAATACTTTTGCTCTATGGCAATTATATCATAAGCGTGGGCGTGTTATCAATGATGGGCTATCAGGTTGAAGCGGCTTTTTCTGCGGTATGCCGCACCACATCTACAATCAGATCACCGAGGGGCTTCCCGCCTGCGGCGAAGTGTTCGGAGATTTTTATACGGTTGTTCCCACATACAAAATACTGCGTGCCGTTCTCTGCTTGTATGACCTGCCCTGTCCGGGGTGTAAAAATATCGCTTTCGCTTTTTGCCATCCAGTGTCCTCCATATTCAGTTTTCAAGGTACAATGCCGCACAAAGGCGGCGAAAATTTCTGCTTATATCTATCACCTTTCCTTTACCGTGTGCCGCTGCTGACGTTTCAGTTCCGCCAGTATATCCGGCGGGATACGGTCAACCAGCCGCTGTAAATTGTCCAGTTCGCTTTTCAGCTTTGCCCGTTCCATCGTATCTTTCATCTTTCCTTTTTCGCTGGCCTTTGCCCTTGCTTCCAACTTCTCATTCTCCGCCAACAGGTCATTGATTGTGACCTTGTACTTTTTCAACTGCCCGGAGAAGTTCTCCATCTGCGGGAACCACTTTTTCAGCATGGAGAGGGCTTCCTCTTTTTTCTTTCCGGCGTTCAGCGGGTTAATGCCGTCAAGGGCGGCTTCAATGGCTCTGGCCTGTTTGGAGAGGGAAACCGCCTGTTTGAAAAGCCGGGTGGGGATATGCTTCCGGCCTGTCTTGCTGGCACTCTCCCCACGCTCCAAGTCGGGATATTTCACCACCATATAGGCGTGAAAATCGTCCTGCCACTTCGTCAGGTTTGCCCGGTTGCCGATAATCTCCTTTGCACACAGGCGGTTGTCCTTTGTCAGCGGAACAAAGGTCAAATGCAGGTGGGGCGTTTTCTCGTCCATGTGTACCACCGCCGACACGATATTTTCCCGTCCTACCCGGCCAATGAGGAAAGCCGCCGCCCTCTGGAAAAACGCCTGTATCTCCTTTGGGGATTTCCCCTTGAAAAACTCCGGGCTGGCAGTTACCAGTGTATCGACAAACCGTGTGCTGTCTTTCCTTGTCCGGCATCCGGCCTGCTCGATACGGCTCTGAATGAAGTGGTAATAGCGTCCCTCCGGCTTGACGATATGGAAGTTGTATTTACTCCGGCTTGTGTCAATGTCGGGGTTGCTGGCGTATTGTTCTTTCTGTCTTTCGTGATGGGCTTCCAGCGGCCTTGCCGGGTTGCCCTTGTGCTTCTCAAACCGCAAAATTGCGTGTTGTGCCATTCTGCTCCTTTCCCCATTCCTTTCCTATCCGGGGTTTTCCACAGGGAAAATCCCGCCGGAATTATCTCTGATACGATAGGAATGGAATGGATATAAATAAATCATTTTAATCTTTGTATTTCTATATACCGTCCGGTTTTCGTACTTCTCAAGATTGATTTCCGTACTTCAAGGGTACGGTTTTCAGTCCTCCGGCGTACCAGAACGGGATTTCTTGAAGTCGGTGTTTGGAACCGCTTCATAGGATTTTGGGAAAATGCGGTTGGGTTTTCCACAGCCCTGCTTCTGGATCTCCACCAGTCCGGCGTATTGCAGTTCCCGCAGGGTGTTCACCGCTTTCTGCCGCCCACAGTGGAGCAGGTCAACCACTTCGCAGATAGGGTAATACAGGAAAATCCGTCCGCAGTCATCCGCCCACCCATTCTTGCGGGACAACTCTGTCCGGCGCAGGATAAAGGCGTACAGAACCTTTGCCTCGTTGGACAGGGGCCTGAATGTGGGGGCTTCAAAGAGGAAATTCGGGAGCCGGGTGAAGCTGAACGCCTTTTCCGGCTGATGGATATAGATGGTATTTGTCATAGTGCGTTTTGTGGACGGTTAGAAGCCCGTTTTCCGGGGCGGGCGATACTTTATACCACCTGCCCCGGTTTGGGGCTTGCGGAGCCTGATAAATCAAGGCTTTTTCCGCTCCTAACTGTCCACAGCAGACCTCCTTTTCCGTTCACTTTCTGTTTTCTGCCGCCTGTGAACTCTGGCGGCACAGCCGGGGCAGTATTTTGCCCGGTTGGATTTTGGGACGAACACGCCGCCGCAGACCTCACAGCGTTTCAAGTCCTTATCCCGGAAAATCCCCGCTTCCAGCGTCCCGTCCAGCGGCAAGACCGCCCAGCGGAACCACTTACAGCAGACCGAGAAAGAAACCGTCTGCGGGCAGGTGCAGGTGTCCCCATCATCAAGGGCAATGCAGTTGCCGTCCTCACAACAACAGCACTCCCGGCGTATCAGGCTGGCCGCCTGTTTCCTCTGCGCCGGTGTCATGCGGTAAAGAGAACCGTCCGGCCTGCGTTCCAGTGGCGGCAAGTCTTTATAGGGGTTATCTCTCATGCGTTCCCTCCATTTTGCTTTCCGTTGCCGTTCCTCCGAAAAGGTTTCCTGCCCCATTCCTGCGGCGTGTTCCGGCGTTGGCACGCTCCCCGCAACTTCGGGACAACTTGTCCCGAAGTGACCTCTGGACAAAGTGTCCAGAAGCTGGCTCCTTGCAGTGCTTCCCCAGCCGGGGTATTCCTTTTCGGACGGTCATTCTGTTTTCAAGGTGCCGTTCATCGATGAACTAAAATAAGTCTACACCTAAATGACCGTCCGTCCCGTATATCCATAAAGTCGGAGATCCGCCCGGAAAACTGCCTATTTCCACGCTCTCGGAATTGTGGTAAAATAAACATAAAAATTGGCTTTCAAGCCATAGGAGGACAATAATCTATGAAAATCGGAATTTTATGTGCGGGTGACGAAGAACTCGCCCCATTTTTGCCCTTGATAAGCAACTGTAAGATAACGGAAAAAGCTATGCTGAAATTCCATGCTGGACAGATTGATAGTGTAGAAGTTGTCGCCCTGTTTTCCGGCGTGTGCAAAGTAAATGCCGCCATAGCCGCTCAGCTTTTGATAGATGTATTTTGCGTGGATATAATTATCAATTCAGGGACAGCGGGCGGTATGGAGCCAGAACTTGAAATATTCGATACAGTTATCTCCACAGAAGTTTGTTACCACGATGTAGCGCCAGACATTTTAACGGAATTTCATCCGTGGATGAATTCTGTGTTTTTTGTGGCAGACCCAAAGCTGATAGATATGTCAAAGTCTGCTGTTGACAAGCTTTCAACTTCTGGAAAGGTAGTTTGGGGCCGTATGGTAACGGGAGAATCGTTTATAACCGATGAGAGCCGGCAAAAAATAAACGATGAATTTGCTCCCTTGACGGTTGACATGGAAACTGCCAGTATCGCTCATGTCTGCTATGCAAATGACATACCGTTTATCGCCATTCGGTGTGTGACCGATACTGAAAAACACAGCGGAGTTGATAATTTTGACAAAAACTGTGCAAAAGCATCAAGTATTGCCAAAGATATTACGGTTGCTTTATTAAGAGAAATCAAAAAGTCGTGGTAAGATTGGATGATATTTTAGAACAGAGGACAGAGGGGGGAGAGTATGGCCCTAACTATTCAAGAACGACTAAAAGACCTGCGTGTGGAGCGTGGCTTGACGCTGGAACAGCTTGCGGAACAGACGCACCTCTCCAAATCTGCTTTAGGCAGTTATGAGGGGGACAATCTCAAAGACATCAGCCACTATGCCCTTATTGAGTTAGCAAAGTTTTACGAAGTGACTGTTGATTATCTGCTGGGCCGTTCCCAAACAAAAAATCACCCAAACGCCGATCTTGCAGACCTGCGTTTGAGCGACGATATGATTGAACTATTGAAAAGCGGGCGGGTGGACAATTCCCTTTTGTGTGAACTGGCGACCCACCCGGATTTTCCCCGGCTCATGGCCGACCTTGAAATCTATGTGAACGGCGTGGCGGGAAAACAGGTACAGAGTGCAAACGCCATTGTGGACGCCGTGAGTGCAACGATTATGAAACAACACAATCCCGGCTTGACTGACCCGCAGTTAAGGCAGCTTATCGCCGCCCATATTGACGACGACAGCTTTTGCCGCTATGTGATACAGCAGGACATAAACAAGATAGCCCTCGACCTGCGGGAAGCCCACAAGGACGATTTTTTCAGCGTCCCGGAGGATAGCCCACTGGAAGATTTTTTGCAGGCAGCCGAGGAAACCGCTAAAGAGGACAGCGACCCGGAGCAGGCGGCTATGATGTTTATCTGCAAGCGGCTCAAACTGAATTATAAGAAGCTGTCCGAGGAAGAAAAGAAGTGGCTGAAAAAGATTGCACAGAAGTCGGACTTGCTGAAAAATCCAAAGCCACAGCGAGGACGGAAGTAAGAGAATAATAAATCAGATTATATGGAGGTATTGGTTATGAAAAAACGGTTACTGATAATTTCAGCGACTGTTATTTGCGTTGCTGCCGCTTTTTTATATTTCTTTAGTTTAACTCCCAAAGGAGATACCATTACCAGCAGAGAAAGCATACTGAACACCGCAATTTCAAAGGGGAATGAATGGACTATTGCAAAAGAACTGGAACTTGGCGGTTATATCGTGAGTGGAGCATATAGTGCAGATAATAAATCTACACTTGCCATCTTTGAACCAACAGGAAATGGAGATTACAAATTTAGTACATCAACAAACCGAAATAGTGATGAGATTATTGTTGGTGGCGTTGCAATAAACGGAGAATGGTATGATTTAATTTGGTTTAATGGTGCTAAAACAGAGTATGCCGAAATCACTTATACAATAAATGGACAAGTGCAAGATACATTGAGATACAGCACAGATGATATGGATATTATCTCAATTAAAAACCCAGAAAAAGAGTATTCCATTCATGTGGTTTACTATGACAATGATGGAAATAAGTACGAATAAATTGTTTTTCATCGAGAAAATAGCAAAGCCAGCCGAGCCAGTCAACGGTCAAGATGAACGGCGCATTTCATGCGCCGCCGTTGACAGTCCCGCCCGTCTTTGCTAAAGGGTAATCAAGGCGGGAAAGCCCTAAAATGGTTTCACACCTATTTCAATAATTGGAGGAGATAAAAATGAGATCAGAAAAGGAAGTTTATGATATTGTTTTGAATTTTGCAAAAACAGACAAACGCATTCGCATGGTTACTTTGGAAGGATCTAGAACAAATACAAATATTCCGCCTGATGATTTTCAGGATTTTGATATTACTTTTTTTGTTACGGATATGGACAGCTTCACAAGTGATGATAAATGGCTAGATATATTTGGTGAAAGGTTGATTCTGCAAAAGCCGGAAGATATGGAATTATTTCCAGCTGTAGAAAAGGGATTTTCATATTTAATGCTGTTTACTGATGATGTTAAGATAGATTTAACTTTGCTGCCGCTGGAACTGATAGACGAGTATTTTACATGGGATAAACTGGTAAAGTTACTGTTGGATAAAGACAACCGTATCGTAAAGCCGCCAATACCAACGGATATAGACTACCACTTGCAGAAGCCTACTCAAAGAATGTTTGACGATTGCTGTAATGAATTTTGGAATACTACAACATATGTAGTAAAGGGCTTATGCCGCAAAGAAATTCTTTTTGCTATTGACCATATGAATGATATAGTACGAAAAGAATTGCTTCGCATGATTTCCTGGCTGATTGGTATCAAACAGGGATTTCATTTCAGTTTGGGAAAAAACTATAAATTTATGAAGCAATATGCCCCAGAGGAATTGTGGGAACGACTTATGTCCACTTATAATATGGATTCCTATCCCCATATGTGGGAATCCTTTGAACAATGTATGGCATTGTTCCGGGAGGTTTCGTCAGAAGTGGCATGCCAGTTGGATTACCAGTATCCACTATATGATGAAAAAATCAGTAATTATGTGATTCGGCAAAAGAAAAAATATGGCATTGAAGATGATAACAAATAAAATTTTTTCAATCGAAAAAATTTATTTTGATTATTCAATTTTGAAAAACTGAATACCTCAAAATCAGAAAGAGCGCGGACAAGCACTTTGAGGGATTGACCGCCTTGTCCACCCATTCAGTGGGACGGCGGGCGGCGGTCAAGGCCGGGTGTAAACCCGTTCATTTCAGCCTTGACGGTTACCCGCTGTCCTGTTACTTTTCCGGGAGTGTAGCCACAACTTCGGGACACTTTGTCCACAAGTCGGAGCGTAGGACGATGAACGGGGGCTTTCATATACGCCCTGTCTGCTGTTGAAACCAGACCTGCGCTTACGGCTCCACGCCACACAAGCACAGCCCTGTTTTCCTGCCGCTTCAAATGCCCTTGCCCTCCCCGGCGGCAACGGCATTTTCACGGCAACGCCGACAGAGCGTATAACACACTACACTTTGCTTCGCAAAGTCGTGTGCCAAATGGGGGCGTTGCCCCCTTTGGAAACCCCCACAAGGAAAGGCGGTACGCTACCCCTCCACGGGGCGCATACCGCCTTTTCTTGTTATCCAGCCCTCCGGCTGTATCGGTTGAGCAAAAGTCAGCGTGGGAATGGTGTGGTATCTTTATCTAAGTGAAACCCCGCGTTCCCAATTTGAAACGGATTGTGCGGTTATGCCCAAGCGTTCGCCCAATTCCGCCTGCGTCAGCCCGACGGTCTTCCTGCGGGCAGCGATATAGGCTCCTATTTGTTCCTGGTTAAGCATTGTTTTTTCTCCTTTGCTTTTTTGATGAAACAATTATAGCACGCGGAACGGAGGCGGAAAAGCGAGTGATGCTTTATTTTTTTCGCTGATTGTTAAGCCGGCGTTCAGAAAGAGCGCAGGCGGTCGGCGACAGAAGAAACATGAAAAATTGCGCTGTTTCCATGCGGGTGCAAATGTGATATATTTCTTTGTGATGCGTTTCAAATTGATTAAATAATCAATAACTCATACTGATTCACAAAAACGTCAATCAAGCTTCGGCAAAAGTACGAACAATTCGACTGAAAAATCCGGATTCAATTGCGAAAGTTTATAACAATGCTGCCGAAAAACTCGGGAACTCCGCATATAAGCTTTGATACGGATTTCGGGCAGGTTCCGCATTCTCGAATCCGAATTAACTTTCAGTCATTCTTATTCGTTGTTCGGGTTCTGGGTTACATGAATCGTGATGTCAACGCCGTCCGCCCTGTCGGATTGGGACACGTCAACATTCATGCCGCCGGAGCGCAGGTGTTCACAGGCGGAATTCACCGTGTTCATGAACATGCGGTAGTCCTTTACAATTCGCATAATGACGGGGCGGGGCTTTGCACCGTCCTTTTTGCTGTCAAACAGTGAGTTGAGCTTTTTTTCAACAAGGCGTTCGGTGTCCTTAACGCTCAGGCCGTCCTCGCCGGCTTTTTTGATTATTGCAAGCTTGTCCGCATCGTCCGAAAGGCGCAGCACGGCGCGGGCGTGGCGTTCACTCAGCCCGTAAAGACCGACAGCTTCGCGAACTTCAGGGGAAAGTTTGAGAATACGGAGCTTATTTGCAATGAAACTCTGGCTTTTGCCGAGACGGGAGGCAAGCTCCTCCTGTGTGAGCTTCAGCTCGTCCAAAAGGGCTTTATAACATTCGGCCTCTTCAAAATAATTCAAATCCTCACGCTGAAGGTTTTCAACAACGGCCATCAATGCGGAATCGGCGTCAACCGCGGAGTTGTCAACTATACAGAGCGCTTTTTCCGACCCAAGGCTCCGCAGCGCACGCAGACGGCGTTCACCGGCGATAAGCTCGTATGTTTCGCCGTTTTTGCGAACGACAAGGGGCTGAATCAATCCGACCTGCCGAATGGATTGTGCAAGCTCGGATATGCTTTCGTCATCAAAGGTTTTTCGCGGCTGAGCAGGGTTCGGAACGATGGAATCCAGTGCCAGTTCAACAAGCTGGCGTTTTGCCTCGGCAGACTGTGCGCCTGCTGTTCCGCTTTTTTTGTCTTTCAGAAAATCAAACAGTGCCATATTGAATAAAACTCCGTTGCCGCTCTGCCGTTCGGACAGGTAAAAACTGCCTTTTCGGGCAAGCGGATATTTCGGTTGTGCGGAGAATGAGCTCCGCATGTAGATTATACATTATTACCCGGTATTTCCGCAAGCGGGAATATCGTTTTGTTTTGTCGAAACCGGATGAAACATGAAAGCACGGAGCGGGAAATACCTCGCTGTGCATCTGCGCGGGGTGAAACCTGCTCGGACGGGGGCGGTTCAAGGGTTTGAATCAAAGTCCGTATTTTTTAAGCAATGCATCAAGCTCACCGCTTTTTTGCAGGTCATAGATGAACAGTTCCGCAAGCTGAGCAACGGCGGGTTCGTCCGCAGCTGAGGCGATTGCATATTCGACATTGCCGAGACTTGTTTCATGGCGGATAAATCCGTGTGCAGATATATCTTCCGCATATCTTGTGCAGTAAGCACCGGTGACGGCCGCACCGGCAACGGTGCCGCGCGCAAGCGCATCGAAAAGCTCCGGATAGGAGGCGAAAGCTTTTGTTGCGAACACGATTGCATCGGCGGGAAGCTCCGGTGTGCGTCCCTTAAGCCGGTCAATGAGAGTGCGTTCAACTTTTGTTTCGTGCGCATCAATGTATTTCTTAAGCCTTGTTTCACCTGCCGTGCCCTGAACAAAACCGATAACAAGTTCGTTCAGCGGAGTTGTTTCGCTGCCGCTTTTAACAAGCACGGAGCATGTATCCGTATAATACGGATAGGAGTAGACATATTTTGAACTTGCGCCGCGCGGCATCAACGCAACGGCGGCATCGATTGTGCCGTCCGAAAGCTTTGTTGAAGCGGTTTTGCCGTTCACGGTGATGAGTTTTGCCGCCGCATCCCCGGCGGTGTCGGGAAGCAGATACGCAGCGAATTTTTGCGCAAGCTCGATTTCAAACCCTTCGCCGCCTTCGGCAAAAAGCGGCATATCGTCCCGCACGCCGACGGCAAGCACGCCGCGTTCGCGTATGCGCTGAATTTCCGGGGTGTTCATAAGCTGCGTTCGCGGCTTTAAGAGCATTGCAAGAAGAACGAGCAGAACCAGCCCCGCCGCACAGCAGAGCGCGATGCGGACGGGTTTGCCCTTTTCGCCGCGAAGAGTAAAATTGAGCCGAAGCTTTTTATGCTGTTTTCCGTCGCGGAGGAAACTCCGCCGCGGGTGATGATGTCGATTTTTCATGATTAATATTATATCAGTAAAGACGCACATTGACAAGAGCGGCATGTTGACAGTATAATGTATAATTGGGTAAACGTTGATTAATTCGAAACATGCCTTTCGTGAATGCACCTGCCTTAACCGCAGCCTGTCCGAAACCGATTCGGGCATTCGGGTGTTTCGAAACCGCGATTTGCCCAAAGCGGCCGCCGAATCGAGTTTTTGCGAAAACAAATTATTCGGAACGAACCTGACATTAAGCAATCAAGCCCCGCAAGGGGAGAAAGGTTTACAAATAGAATGAAATCATTAACAACAACCGAACTTCGGGCACTCTTTCTTCGCTTTTTCAGCGAAAGAGGACACACGATAATCCCTTCGGCTTCCCTTATTCCCGAAAACGATCCCACGGTTCTTTTCACAACGGCAGGTATGCATCCGCTCATGCCCTATCTTATGGGCGCGGCGCATCCGGCGGGAGTTCGCCTTGCCGATGTCCAAAAATGCGTTCGTACGGGTGATATCGATGAAGTCGGCGATGCAAGCCACCTGACATTTTTTGAAATGCTCGGCAACTGGTCCCTCGGCGACTACTTCAAAAAGGAGTCGATCGCATGGAGTTGGGAATTCCTGACCGATGAAAAATGGCTCGGCATCGATCCGGACAGGCTTTATTTCACATGTTTTGAGGGCGATGAGCGCGCTCCGCGTGATGAGGTTTCGCGCGATCGCTGGGTTGAAATGGGTGCTGATCCGAGTCACATCTTCTTCCTGAATGCAAAACATAACTGGTGGATTCCCGGAACGAGCGGTCCCTGCGGCCCCGATACCGAAATTTTCTTTGATACAGGCAAAGAGAAATGCTGCGATGAATGCAGCCCCGCATGCGATTGCGGCAAATATCTTGAAATCTGGAACAATGTTTTCATGCAGTACTTCCAGCCCGCAAACGGCGAGATTCGCATGCTTGAAAAGAAAAACGTTGACACGGGCATGGGCCTTGAACGCACGATTGCAACGCTTCAGGGCGCGGAGAGCGTCTATGACACGGATGCCTTTGCACACATACTTGCACGCATCAGCGAGCTTTCCGGCAAGAACTATCGTGATAATGCCGAAACAACACGTGCGTTCCGCATCGTTGCAGACCACATCCGCACAAGTGCGTTCATGCTGGGCGACCCGCGCAGCGTAACCCCGAGCAATGTCGATCAGGGCTACATTCTCCGCCGGCTTATCCGCCGCGCGCTTCGCTATGCAATGCAGCTGGGCATGCCCGAAAACTCACTCAGCAAAATTGCCGAAACCGTTATTTCGGATTACGGCGAGGTCTATCCCGAACTGCGCGAAAACGAAGCCCGAATCATTCGCGAGCTTGACACGGAGGAGGCAAGATTCCAGCGCACTCTCACCAACGGTATGCGCGAATTTGAGCGCATCAAAGGCAAGTTTGAAAACGGGATAATTGACGGAAAGAATGCGTTCCGCCTGTTCGACACATTCGGTTTCCCCATTGAGTTCACCGAGGAAATGGCGCGCGAAAACGGCCTCACCGTTGATGTTGAGGGGTTCTGTGCGGCATTCGAAGAGCACCAGCAAAAGTCCAAAGCGGGCGCGGAGCATAAGTTCAAAGGCGGCCTTGCGGAAGCAACCGACGAAACGGCAAAACTGCACACTGCGACGCATCTGCTTCAGGCAGCACTGCGCAAGGTTCTTGATGAGTCCGTTGCACAGCGCGGCTCGAACATCACGGCCGAACGTCTGCGCTTTGACTTCTCCTTCCCGCGTAAAGTGACTCCCGAGGAGCTGCGCGAGGTCGAAAAACTTGTCAACGAAGCAATTGATGCCGGTGTTGACATTACCTGCGAAGAAATGACCGTTCCCGAAGCGCGTGCGCGCGGCGCGATCGGCCTGTTCGGCGATAAATACGGCGAACGTGTAAAGGTTTATACAATGGGTGACTACAGCTGCGAAATCTGCGGCGGACCCCATGCCGCAAACACCGGTGATCTCGGCACGTTCAAAATCAAAAAAGAAGAGGCTTCAAGTGCGGGCGTGAGAAGAATCAAGGCCGTTCTGCTTCCGAAAGAGGAAAAGAAAGACTGATTTTATCTCGATAAAACTTCAATTCCCGATACTTTGGCGCATTGAGCCGCGGCCCGCATTCGACTTGGATTTCGAGCGGAGACCGGCTGCGGTTCAAACGGCGAATGCAAATGCGAGGAGGATATGCAATGACGAAAACGAGCAAAAATGCTTGGCTTGAATACGATTGGAAGTTGGACGGCGGTGATGCGCGGTTCCGCGTTGATATGTCGCTGTATACAAATGCACCGATCGAGGGCTGCGCGGAGCTTGTTTTCATCTACTGCGCAAGCCTTTCGGAACAGCCGCTCAAGGCAGGCGAGCTGCGCCGAATTGACAGCCTTATTGCCCGATGCATAAAGAAACTCGGCAAAGAATATGTCGGCTGCATTGAATCCGCCGCAATGCACCAGTATTATTTCTATATTGACAGCGAAGAAAAGTATTCGGCACTTCAGCAGCTGCTTCAAAAAGAACGCAAGCTGACGGTGAAACTCGGCTGCAAGTCCGAACCGAAGTGGACGACATATTTTAAACTTCTTTATCCCAATGCTGCAAAGCTTCAAACCGTCCGGAATAAGGAGAACATCGAAAAACTTTATTCGAACGGGGATTCCGAGGCGGCACGGAGGCTGAATCTTCACATGTATTTCCGCTCTGAACCGCTCCGTCTGCAATTTGAAGAGGCGGCAAGACGGGAAGGCTTTGCGATCGGCAGCGCGGTGGACAGAGAGATGAGTGAGCTTCCGTACGGCGTGATTCTCCACATAATTTGTCCGTTGAAAAAACGCAGCGTTGATGAGGTCACGGTGCTTGCGATACGCATTGCGGAGCAGTTCGGCGGCAGATTGATGTTTTGGGATTGTCCGCTTGCGCCGCAGTCGCTGAAGTGATGCGGCGGAATGAATAAAATCAATATAATGACGGCGCAGTGCGTGGAACCCGACTCCGCACTGCGCCTTTTTTATCAGCCAACGGGGTCAAAAGGGGGGCGAATTTGCAAAAAAAAGCGGAATTTGCGAATATACTTTTTAATATAATGAACGAAAAGAGGGCAAAAAGGGGTTATAAACGTCGAAAGGGAATTGCAGCATTCCGGGAGGGGTATGAACAACACGGAAGGCATGGTGGCGTAAAAAGGGACGGAAAGAAAAATGGAAAAGGTGTTGACAAAAGCTTGCGGGGGAGGTATAATAGCAAAGCTGTCGGACGAGAGAGACAAGCGAGCGAAACCGAGGTGAGAGCCGAGGGGTGCGA
>ENA-OQCO01000720-OQCO01000720.1-human-gut-metagenome-genome-assembly--contig:-NODE-720-length-16580-cov-3.977390_pt1 | contig 16580 bp, 10 predicted proteins | sample MGYA00242500_ERZ504582 | MGnify/ENA primary metagenome ERZ504582 (study PRJEB26092, sample SAMD00036346) | human gut metagenome | host: Homo sapiens | study: EMG produced TPA metagenomics assembly of...
GCAAAATATCAGACAGAAGTCGTCTGCCTTTTTATGGGGCTTGTAATCGGCAGTATCCCCTCTTTTCTGAAAGAAGCAAACGGTGACGAACCGTTTAAAAAAACTAATTGGCTCTATATTATTCTTGGCTTTGCGTTTGCAATAACACTTGTTTTGCTTGGATTTTTTACGGGCGAATCCGGTACCGGAACAGTCGCGGCAAGCCGTGAACTTACTCCCCTGCTTGCTGCGCTTTGCGGCGGGATAATCATGATCGGCACCGTCCTTCCCGGCGTGAGCACATCATTCATTCTTATAAACATGAACGTTTATAAGAGTTTCATGGAAGTATTCACCAAGTTTCTCAGCAATCCCGGGCAGAATATCGTCCTCGGCCTATCCTCTATTGCCGGAATTCTTGTTGTTGCGATTCCGATGCTGCTGATTGTTCGGAAGGTGCTTAATCGTTTCCATCGTCAATCCTTCTATACACTGTTCGGCATACTGCTCGCAACAATTGTCGGTTGTGTGATACAGGAAGTTATGCGCAACCAAGCCGGCATCGGTTTCCTAAGGATTGTGGTTCTTGTTGTTCTTTTTGCCGGCGGTGTTGCAGCATCCTATGCTATGGACAGTGCAACGAAAAAACTCGAACTGAACGAGGAAACTGCCGAAAGATCGACTGCGGCTGAGTGAGTTTTTGCACTGTCCGCTCAGTACTCTGTATTTAAGTTTTGAGGTTCGAAAACAGACTTTACGTTTTCGAACCTCTTTTTATGTGTAAATTAACAAAACGCCGGTAAAACACATCAATGCATCCTGCCGGCGTTAATCGTACACATATTGTCGACCGATACCGGCGGATACGTTTTCCTCCGCTGTCGGTTTTTGCTTTACGGATTATTCATTCGTTCAGCTTTTCCACTGATTAATACATTCCTGCGCCGCCCATGGGAGGTTCGGGTGCTTCGGGCTTGGGAATATCGCAAACGATGCTTTCGGTGGTCAAAACCATTGCCGCAACGGAAGCAGCATTCTGGAGTGCGCTCCTTGTGACCTTGGTGGGATCGATAATGCCCTTTTCAACCATCATACCGTATTCATTTTTCGCTGCATCGTAGCCATAGCCAAGCTTGCCTGCACTGCGGACGTTTGCAACGATAACGCTGCCTTCAAGGCCCGCATTTGCACTGATCTGGCGGATGGGTTCTTCCAGAGCGCGAACGATAATTGCAACGCCGGTGCGGAAATCGCCTTCGTTTTTTGTCTCCAGCGCCTTAACCCTGTCGATAACGCTGAGAAGCGCAATGCCGCCGCCGGGCACGATGCCCTCTTCAACCGCAGCGCGGGTTGCGTTAAGAGCGTCCTCTATGCGCATTTTAATCTCCTTCATTTCGGGTTCGGTTGCAGCACCGACGGAAATGACGGCAACGCCGCCTGCAAGCTTTGCAAGGCGTTCCTGGAGTTTTTCTTTATCGTATTCGGAAGTGGTTTCCGCAATCTGAGCACGAATCTGCTTTACGCGTGCAGCAATAGCTTCCTGATTGCCTGCACCCTCGACAATGGTGGTGTTCTCTTTGTCGACACGAACCTGGCGTGCCCTGCCGAGCTGGTTAAGCGTGGTTTCTTTAAGATCCATTCCGAGTTCTTCGGAAATAACCTCACCGCCGGTAAGGGTTGCGATATCCTTGAGCATTTCCTTGCGCCTGTCACCGAAGCCGGGGGCTTTTACCGCAACGCAGGTGAAGATGCCGCGAAGCTTGTTCACAACGAGAGTTGCAAGCGCATCTCCCTCAACATCTTCCGCAATGATGAGCAGCTTTTTGCCCTGTTGTGCGATAGGTTCGAGAACGGGCAGAATCTCCTGGATGTTGCTGATTTTTTTCTCGGTAATCAGAATATAGGGGTCATCAAGAACAGCTTCCATCTTGTCGGAATCGGTTACCATGTATGCAGAAGCATAGCCTCTGTCAAACTGCATACCCTCAACAACGTTGAGTTCGGTTTTCATTGTTTTGCCTTCTTCGATGGTGATAACGCCGTCGTTGCCGACTTTTTCCATTGCATCGGAAATAAGTGCGCCGACCCTTTCGTCGGAAGCGGAGATTGAGGCAACCTGTGCGATCTCCTGTTTGCCGGAAACGGGTTTGCTGATTTCCTTAAGGCCTGCAACAGCTTCTTCAACTGCTGCTTCAATGCCCTTGCGGAGAACCATGGGATTTGCACCTGCCGCAACGTTCTTCATGCCCTCGCGAACGATCGCCTGAGCAAGAATTGTTGCTGTTGTTGTGCCGTCGCCTGCAACGTCATTTGTTTTTGCAGCCACTTCGCGAACGAGCTGTGCACCCATGTTTTCGAACGGGTCTTCAAGCTCGATCTCTTTCGCAATGGTAACACCGTCATTTGTGATAAGCGGTGCGCCGTATTTCTTTTCAAGAACAACATTGCAGCCCTTGGGTCCGAGAGTGATTTTAACCGTATTTGCAAGAGTGTCAAGGCCCGCTTCAAGAGCGCGGCGTGCATCCTCTCCGTGTTTTATCTGTTTTGCCATAAAAAATACTTCCTTTCAGTAAAATTTTAAAAGTTGCTGCGACCACTGAGCAGACAGAAACGGGTGCATCCCGAATCAAATTATGCTCAGCGTCTTGTCGTGTTACTCAACAACGGCAAGAATATCGCTCTGGCGAACAATGATGTATTCTTCGCCGTCAAGCTTGACTTCATTGCCCGCATACTTTGAATAGATAACTTTGTCGCCGACGTTTACGGACATCGTGACGTCCTTGCCGTCAACAACACCGCCGGGGCCGACTGCGATAACTTCCGCCATCTGGGGCTTTTCTTTTGCGTTTCCGGTAAGGATGAGCCCGCTCTTGGTGGTTTCTTCAACTTCGCAGCTCTTGATAACAACTCTGTCGAATAAAGGTCTGATTTTCATAACAATACCTCCTGTATGTGGATAACACTTCAGTTATGCTGATGCACCCGTATGTGTGAAACTAATTGTGCAAAAGCACTGCCCTGCCTCCGTTCCGATGCAGAAACCGTGCAGCAGTACGAAGTTTGATGCATACTTGATGCAATGCAATAACATTGTGTTGAAATCGAATTCAATGTCGGATGAGAATCACAGTCTGCCGTAAGGAAGCGCGGCACCCGGGATATTCCCCGAAGCTCAGGCTTTGCCTATGCCGCAGGATTGCTCACGCATTAAACCGATCGGTGTACATAATCATTATTACCGATAATTGGTATTATATTCAACTGCTCCGCATTGTCAAGCCCGGTCACGGGGTTGACGCAATATATAATCATTATCCGGGCATTTAGTGTTGCATTTTTTGAAAAATGGGAATATAATGACAGCATGTTGCCGGGCATCCGTTCCGATCAGCCGCATCGTTGTTTAAAATCAACATTGCAGGCGGCACGTCGGATCATGCGGCGGATACCCGTAAACAGAGTACCATCAGATGAAGGAGGTTAAAGCATGAACAGGATTATCTCAGGAATCAACGGCTTCGGTGTATACCCGTTTTCCGTTTGTGCAGTCGGCCGCCTTCGGTGCCTCAATTCCTGACTTTTGCCGCAAGAGCAAATAACAGGGATTTGATGTTATCAGCCTTATCCGAGCCGCAAGCACGATTGCGGCTCGTTTTTTTTGCCGCAATTGCTGCAAGTCAACGCTTTTTCGAAACTTGAAAACAGAAAAGAGCCTTCGAACACACGCTTGCGCGTCGGCAGATACGGTTTTTGCCCATAGACCTTATCATTGCAATTCATATATTTAAGCGCAGCAGTTCACTTCGGCGAACAGCCCAAAGCCGATTTCCGTTACTCGGCCTTGTTTAATAAACGCAGGCTCGCACGCTCTTTTCAAAACCGAAACCTGCTTCAAAGCCGCTTTTCCGAAAAGGCATACCTTTAACCTTTTCCGGAACATGCTTTCGGGGCGTTTCAAATTCATAAACGTTTACTTCGGTATGCACCGCAGTTCCGCTTTCTGCTCCGTGCGGAATTCATGTGTGCCGAACGAAAAAGCTCTTCACCCGCTGCGGCATCACAAGGCGCACATCCGAACCGGAACAGCGGCTGCATGTTTTCGATTCAACCGACAGTTTTGGAGGAACTATGGACAAAAAGACTAAGAAACAAAAAGAAAAGATCAAGCACCGCGCAATCAATTGGAAGCTTGTTTCGGAATTCTGCCGCGGCACGGCGGGGCATTTCATTCTCGGAACGCTCGGCATAGTTTTTGCGGCTCTGTCCGCATACTGCATACCGCTCATAACAAGCTTTACCATCGACTATGTTCTCATCGGCTATGCCGAAGAAGGGTACAGCGGCGGCATTGCGGTTGCCCCTTGGATCGAACGCCTTATAGATTCAATCGGCGGAATCCCTTTTCTTGAACAGCATCTCTATATCATGGGCATTGCTTTAATAGCTGCAACAGGCGTGAACGCACTTTCTGTTTATATTCGCAGAAGTCAGATTGCCTACGGCGCGGAAACAATGTCCTACAACATGCGCAACAGGCTCTATTCGCACCTCGCGAACGTGCCTTACGACTATTACAAGCATATTTCAAGCGGCGATATCATTCAGCGCTGCACATCGGATGTTGACACCATCCGCAGGTTTGTTACAAATCAGCTGCTTGAAATCATTCGCACAATCGTCATGATCGTTGCCGCTGCAATAATCATGTTCACGCTCAATCCGAAGCTTGCAGCTTTTTCTGTAATGATAATGCCGTTCCTTGCTGTTGCATCGTTCGTGTATTTCAAGTTTGTTAAGGATCAGTTCACTCTTTCGGACGAGGCCGAAGGCAAGCTTTCTGCCGTTATTCAAGAGAATGTTTCCGGAATGCGTGTTGTGCGTGCGTTCGGGCAGCAACGCAGCGAATTTGAAAACTTCACGGAGAAGAACGCTGATTTTCGCAAAAAGAACGATAAGCTTCTTATGATGCTTGCCTACTACTGGGGCTGCACTGACGGCTTTGGCTATCTGCAAATCGGCATCAGTCTTGTTGCAGGCATCATTTTAGCTCTCCGTAAAGAAATTTCGGTTGGCGAAATGCTTGTTTTCTCAAGCTACACATCAATGCTTGTCTGGCCCGTTCGTCAGCTTGGGCGAACCCTTGCCGACCTTGGCAAGGCAAGCGTCTCTCTCGGCAGAATCGATGAGATTCTTGAAGTCCCCACCGAAAAGGAACCCGGGAAAGCATTGACTCCGGAAATTCACGGCGACATTGAGTTCCGCCATGTTGATTTCGGCTACGAGGACGGACAGGAAGTCCTTAAGGACATCACCTTCACTGCAAAGCGCGGCGAAACCGTTGCTATTCTCGGCTCCACCGGTTCCGGCAAATCCAGCCTTGTGCAGCTGCTGCAAAGGCTGTACACATGCCGCAGCGGTGAAATTCTTATCGACGGCGTGAATATCAACGACATAGAGCGGCATCATCTGCGCCGCAATATCGGCATCGTTTTACAGGAACCCTTCCTTTACTCCAGAACGATCATGGAAAACGTTCGCATCGTCAACCCCGACGCAGCCGATGAAGAGGTGTTTGACGCCACCCGCGTTGCATCGGTGCATGACGTTATTCAGAGTTTCGAAAACGGTTACGACACTGTCGTCGGCGAAAAGGGCGTTACATTGTCCGGAGGACAAAAGCAGCGCGTTGCAATTGCAAGAATGCTGATGCAGAAAGCCCCAATCATCGTGCTTGACGACTCGATGAGCGCGGTTGATACCGAAACCGATGCGGCAATCCGCGATGCACTGCATTCGCGCCGCAGCAGCTGCACGACATTCATCATTTCGCACCGTATCACAACGCTCTGCCGCGCAGACAAGATTCTTGTGCTTGAAGGCGGCAGGCTTGTGCAGATGGGAACACACGAGGAGCTGCTTAAGCAGGACGGACTGTATAAACGCATTGCGGATATTCAGAATCTGCTTGAAGATGAGCTCCGATCCGAACAGGAGGAAAACTAATGTCAGAAGAACTTACCACCACTGCTCTTAAAGAAGAGGAGTTTAATAAAAAAGTTGACATGAAGGTCTGGAAGCGGCTGCTTGCTTACGGACTGCGTCAAAAAAAACTGCTGATTCCGCTGATCGTGTTCATGTTCATAGTTGCGGCTATCGACCTTGTTTACCCGCAGCTGAGCAGATACGCAATCGACAGCATAATCATGCAGGGTGATATTAAGCGGCTCATTCCGTTCGCCGCCGTGTATTTTATTGTCATTGCGCTTCAATCCTTCGGGACTGTGATGTTTATTTCACGCGCCGGAAAGCTTGAAATGGCGATCGCTTATGATATTCGTCAGGACGCATTCAAGAAGCTTCAGGATTTGTCATTCTCATACTATGATAAGACCGCAGTCGGCTACATCATGGCACGAATGATCGGCGATATTCCCCGCCTCAGCGACATGATCGCATGGAGTCTTACGGATATTCTCTGGTCCGGCGGCTTTGTTATCGGCTGCACCGTCATGATGCTTTCAATGAATTGGAAGCTCGCCCTTCTCGTGCTCATTGTTGTTCCGCCGATTGCGATTCTGTGCGCATGGTTTCAAAAAAGAATTCTTCAGCAGCACCGAATCGTACGCAAACAGAATTCCCGCATTACAGGTGCATTCAATGAGGGCATCATGGGTGCGGTCACGACGAAAACGCTCGTTCGTGAAGAACGTAATTTTGAAGAGTTTAAAGCAGAATCCGGCAAAATGCGGAAAGCCTCGATCCGGGCTGCCGTGCTTTCGGCAATGTTTACCCCCATCGTTATGACTTTGGGTTCGGTAGGAACCGCTCTTGCGCTTTACGCCGGCGGGCGCACCGTTATCGCACCCACTGTATTCGGTGCGGCAATGACCATCGGTGTGCTTTCAACCTCATTTCGTACACCACCAACCTGTTTGACCCGATTCAGCAGCTTGCAGGTATATTCGCGGAAATGCAAAGTGCGCAGGCGAGTGCCGAACGCGTTGTTTCGCTGCTTGACACCGAAAGCGATATTACGGACACTCCCGAAGTTATTGCAAAATACGGTGACTGCATGAACCCCAAACGCGAAAACTGGGAGGACATCCGCGGCGATATTGAATTTCGCAATGTGAGTTTTGCGTACAACGGCGGCGAAAAAGTGCTGAAAGATTTCAGTCTTGTGGTTAAACAGGGCGAAACCATCGCACTCGTCGGTGAAACAGGTGCCGGCAAGAGCACAATTGTGAACCTTGTTTGCAGGTTCTATGAACCGACCGAAGGGAGCATTCTTATTGACGGTACGGATTACCGCGAGCGCAGTCAGCTCTGGCTTCAGGACAGGCTCGGCTATGTGCTGCAAACTCCGCACCTGTTCTCCGGAAGCATACGGGACAATATCCGTTACGGCAAAAAGGATGCAAGCGATGAAGAAGTTCGTGCTGCCGCAAAAACGGTTCATGCCGATGAATTCATTGAACAGCTCGAAAACGGCTATGATACCGAAGTCGGCGAAGGCGGCGCAAGGCTTTCGACAGGTCAGAAGCAGCTGATTTCATTCGCAAGGGTTATCCTCGCCGACCCGCGTATTTTCGTTCTTGATGAAGCAACGAGCTCCATCGATACCGAAACCGAAGTGCTTATACAGAGTGCGATCCGGACCGTTCTGAAAAACAGAACAAGCTTCATTGTTGCTCACAGGCTTTCCACAATCCGATCAGCGGACAGAATTCTTGTTATCCGCAACGGAAGAATCACCGAATCCGGCACGCATCGCGAACTGTTGAAACTCAAAGGTTATTACTATGATCTTTATACCACTCAGTTCACGGAAACAAGCACGGCGAGCCTGCTTAAATAAAACACACGGCATTGCAGAACGGCTGCACTGCATGATATAATGGCTGCGGCGTAATCGCCGCACTGCATTTTCTCTTTGAGAAATCAAACCCTGCGGCGGTTTTGCGCACGGCATAGGATAAGCCTGATTCAGGGGATTCCCAAGCCGTGCCTGACCGCCGCTTTTTGACTGCTCGGCAGCGAAAGCGCACCGGTTGATCTTTGCGAACAGATTTTTAATTTCAGATTCAGATATTGAAAGGAATGCGAATTTTGGATTCAAACAATACATTTTCGAGCGAGACTTTCTCCGATTTGTCCCATGACGCACAATGTCCGCACAAGATTTGCAGCGGCAGCGGCATCGAAAGCAAACTCCCTCACGCATTCATCAAAAGAATGCGCACCGATTTCGAAACCACGGCTGAGTATGAGCGTTTTATTGCCTGTTATTCGGATGCACCCGTCCGCGCAATGCGTATAAACACACTTAAAATCTCAAAGGAACGCTTTCTTGACCTTTGTCCGTGGCGAACCAAGCAATCGGAGCTGCTTAACGAAGGGTTGATACTTACCGAAAACCCGGAGCATATCGGAACGCATCCTTATCATATTGCCGGGCTCTTTTATATGCAGGAGCCCTCCGCCATGAGCGTTGTCGAAGCTGCCGAAATAGCTCCCGGAATGCGCGTGCTCGACCTTTGTGCCGCGCCCGGAGGCAAAAGCGGAGGAATCGCCGCAAGGCTTTGCGGCCGCGGAATTCTTGTTTCAAACGAAATTATCCCGAATCGCGCAAAACTGCTTGCCCGCAACCTTGAGCGGCTCGGCATCGTGAATGCCGTTGTAACATCCGCTCACCCGGATGCCGTTGCGGAAGCCCTGCCGCAGTATTTCGATCGTGTTGTTGTTGACGCCCCCTGCTCCGGCGAAGGCATGTTCCGAAAGGATCCGACCGCAATTGCCGAATGGTCACCGGAACATGTTTCGGCATGTGCCAAGCGTCAGCAGCAAATTCTTGAAAGTGCATGCCGCTGCGTTGCGCCCGGCGGAAAGCTATCTACTCCACATGTACATTCTCACGCGAGGAAAACGAAGATGTAATTGAGGAGTTTTGCCGTATGCATCCGGAATTCACTGTTGAGATGCAGCACAGGCTTTATCCGCATACATGCTGCGGAGAAGGGCATTTTGCTGCAAGACTGCAAAGGAACCGCAGCAGCTTTCCCGCCACCTCCGCATTCACGGCTTCCGCGGAATCTGCCTGCACCGCACAAAAAAAAGTAGGGACACGCAGCGGACGTGCAAAACGTTCCGACTGCATACCGGATGCTGTTGCCGTGCCGCGGATTAAGGATAAAGCCGAAATTGCGGCGCTTACAGAGTTCCTCAGGGATTCCTTTCTTGATTTCAGTGATGAATCAAGGTTAAATGAATTTCTTCATGAAATTCGCCGTATGTCTGACGGCAGAATTGTTTATGCACCGTTCACCTTTCATGAAAACCTGCTCAGGCTGCGCATACTGTCCCTCGGGGTTGAAGTCGGTGAATTGCTTAAAGGCAGGTTCAAACCCTGCCACTCGTTTTTTGTTGCGTGCCACGGACTGCATTTTCGCAATGAAATCAGTTTATCATATGATTCGGATGAACTTCGCCGATATCTTTCCGGAAATACTTTACCCGTTCCGGTCGATATGCGCGGTTTTGCGGCGGTTTCCGTTGACGGCTGTACACTCGGTTTCGGCAAGGCTGTTGACGGCGTGCTTAAGAATCATTTTCCCAAAGGACTTGCGGTTGCCGCATTTCGTTGATGCAGCCGACGGAGCTTTTGGCAACCGGTTGTTTTCTGTGCGGATTTTTGTGCCGTGCGACTATGTATTGACAACAAATTGATCGGATTATGTCCTTTTTTGTGTTGCATTCCGCGCCATGTTGTTATATAATTATTGGGTTGGGATATACCGGTTCGCAATACTGTTCAACTTATACGGAGGTAAAAATATGAGAAACGGAAATTCATCACTTATTCCTTCAATGAAGGCAAACACGCTTGCCTCGTTGGTTTATCTTTTCACTGCCGTGTTCGGCATTCTGAACGGCTTCTGGGGCTTTCTTGCCCTCGTAACGTTTGTCTGCGCTGTTGTGCTGATTTTCATTGAAAAGAACTCATTCGTGCGCAGAGCGTGTGTTCAGGTTATTTTTCTTCATATTGTCACATTTGTATCCTCGTTGATATTCGGAATTCTTCTCGGGAAGCTCGGATTCTTCAGAACCGTGCATTGGATCGTCTGCACAATTGTTGCATTGTTTACGCTGTACTGCTCCTACCGCGCTGCAATGGGCAACAGATCGGATATTCCGTTTATCGGAAACATTGTTGATTCTGTTTGTTCATCCTTGGGCATATGATTTGCCAAGGGCATTGTTCACGGGGCGCCGACGGTCTCCACGGCGTAATGTTTTTGTTCGGCAACCCTGCGAAACAATGTGTTTCCCGCATAAACGTATATAAATGATTTAATCGGCGCATTACTATGCAGGCACCGATTAAGAGTTCGGTTAACACGCGCACAGTATAAATAAGGAGGTTTCAAATGGCTTTTTTTGATAAAATCGGCGACAAGGCGAAGGGTCTTGTTGATTCCGCAAAAATAACATACAAGGTTTCTGAAGAAAAGAGCAAGCTTTCAGAGCTTTATGAGCATCTTGGGCTTTTGGTTTGGGAAGCACACCAAAACGATGCCGAACCGCCGGCAGAACTTGTTCCCGTATTTGACAGGATACGCGAGATTCATGCTTCCATCGAAAAGCTTACGGCAGAGCTTTCGAGCGTTAAGTCCAAAATCAACACTAACACTAACGGCAGCAGCGACAGCAACGGAGAATGCTGCTGCGGCTCGGATGATTCCTCCACCGAGTTCGCCGAGGATTCGTTCGACAATCGAAGCGGTGATGCCGCAAATGAGTATGAATGCAGCCGCGAAGATTTTCATGCCGTTGACGGCACAATTAAGTGCCCGAGCTGCGGCCGGCAGATTGACAAGCTTTCCGCTTTCTGCCCGTGCTGCGGAAACAGGCTTCCCGCCGATGACTCCGCAAAACCCGATTGTTCGGCAAAGCGTTATTGCGCTGCATGCGGTTCCGAGTTGAATTCCGCTGCTGCATTTTGCCCGCACTGCGGAGCAAAAAATTGACGATTTTGATATATTACCGCATTGCTGTTGACACGGCTTTATGCATCGGTTATAATTAAGTTTGTTTAATATTGCGTTGACGAAGAGGAGTAGCATTCTGTCGGCAAAAGAGATTTTTCCCCTCGGCTGAAAGGGAAAATTGCAGGGACAGTGTGTGAAGGTCGCTTCTGAGCATTCGGGGGTAGCAACCCGAACGGCACGCCCCGTTACGGCGATTCAAGTGGAACGCATTCGTTCGGCATTCTGCGCTGCGATTTTCTGTTTTTGATGATTGCCCGCACCGACCGGCCGCTGTGTTCAACAAAGGTGGTACCGCGAGCGCACCTCTCGTCCTTTGAAGATGAGAGGTGCGATTTTATTTTTCGGAGGTACTTAAAATGTGCGATCATTGCAGCAATCAGGGCATTGAAAACGCAGCCGGAATTGCAGACACCGCAGCTGCACCCGACGAAATGCCCAAAACCTACGACCCTTCTTCGGTTGAAGAAAGGCTGTACAAAAAATGGGAAGAGCGCGGATATTTTCATTCCGAGCCGAATCCCGATAAACCACCTTACACCATTGTGATTCCCCCGCCCAACATCACGGGTCAGCTCCACATGGGACATGCACTTGATGAAACCATGCAGGACATACTGATTCGATACAAGCGTATGAGCGGTTTTGAAACACTCTGGCTGCCCGGCACGGATCATGCATCCATTGCAACCGAAGTTAAGGTTGTTAACAAGCTTGCGGCCGAAGGCATTTCAAAAACGGATATCGGCAGAGAGGGTTTTCTTAAACATGCTTGGGCATGGAAAAAAGAATACGGCGGACGCATAGTTACTCAGCTTCGCAAGCTCGGTTCTTCCTGCGATTGGGAGCGCGAACGTTTCACAATGGATGACGGATGCAGCAGAGCAGTCACGAAAGTTTTTGTTGATTTATATAAAAAAGGTCTGATTTACCGCGGCGATCGCATCGTCAACTGGTGTCCGCACTGCAAAACGGCGATTTCCAATGCGGAGGTTGATTTTGTTGAACAGCCCAGCAATCTTTGGCATGTTCGCTATGATGCACCGGACGGCAGCTATTCCATCATCTGCGCAACGACCCGCCCGGAAACCATCCTCGGCGACACAGGCATAGCCGTTAACCCCAATGACCCGCGCTATACGGAAATTGTCGGCAGAACCGTTGTTGTGCCCATCATCGGCAGGGAAATTCCCATAGTTGCGGATGAATATGTTGAAATGGACTTCGGCACCGGTGCTGTTAAAATCACTCCGAGTCATGATCCGAACGATTTTGAAGTCGGTCAGCGCACGGGGCTCCCCCGCATGTGTGTGTTCACGGAGGACGGGCATATCAACGAACTCGGCGGGAAATACGCCGGACTTACAACCAAAGAATGCCGCAAAATATTTGTTGAAGATCTCAGGCAATGCGGCGCACTGGTTAAAATCGAGCCCTACAGCCACAACGTCGGCACATGCTACCGCTGCGGCACAACTATCGAACCCATGGTCTCCAAGCAATGGTTCGTTGCCGTAAAGGATCTTGCGGAGCCCGCCATTAAGGCGGTTGAAAGCGGACGAATTCGCTTTGTTCCCGAAAGATATGCTCAAACGTACTATAATTGGATGTACAACATCCGTGACTGGTGCATTTCCCGCCAGCTCTGGTGGGGACATCGCATTCCCGCATATTATTGCGACTGCTGCGGAGAAACCATTGTTGAAGAAAACGCGCCCGAACGCTGCCCGAAATGCGGCAGTACAAACCTGCATCAGGATGTCGACGTTCTTGACACATGGTTCTCCTCGGGCATGTGGCCGTTCTCCACTCTCGGCTGGCCGGATAAAACCCCCGAGTTGAAGTATTATTACCCAACATCCACCCTTGCCACCGGCTATGACCTTATCTTCTTCTGGATTGCAAGAATGATAATGTTCGGATTGTACGTTATGGGCGATGTTCCGTTCGACACTGTCTATATCCACGGCATGGTTCGCGACGAGCAGGGACGAAAAATGAGCAAGTCCCTCGGCAACGGAATCGACCCGTTGGAGATAATCAAAGAGTACGGTGCCGATTCCCTGCGCTTCAGTCTGACTTCCGGCACTGCCGCGGGCACCGATATGCGCTATCAGCCCAAAAAGGTTGAGGCTGCACGCAATTTCTGCAACAAGGTTTATAACGCTTCCCGCTTCGTGATGATGAACCTCGGCGACGGTGAGCTGCAGCCCGTTGACATGAGCATAACCGACATTGCGGATAAATGGATCCTGCATCGTCTGAACGAAGTTGCCGAAGCCGTGACTGCAAATCTCGACTCGTTTGATCTGAATCTTGCCGTTGACAAGATTTACAGCTTCATTTGGACGGAGTTCTGCGATTGGTACATCGAAATGGCGAAACCGCGCCTTTACGGCGAGGATGAAGCGCAAAAAGCAAATGTTCGCGCCATCCTTGTTCATGTACTCAAAAACAGCATGAAGCTGCTGCATCCGTTCATGCCTTTCATCACCGAGGATATTTACACCCGTCTGCCCGGCAGTGAGGAAACCATTATGCTCTCCGCATGGCCGAAGGCTGATGCTGCATTCAGCTTCCCCGCCGAAGCCGCCGCTGCCGACGGACTTATGGATATGGTTCGCGCAATCCGCAACGTTCGCGCAGAGATGAATGTTCCCCCTGCAAAACGGGCGCATGTAACGATCGTTACAAATGCAGCAAACGAGGCGGCATGCCGCGCAGCAGCACCGTATCTGAATAAGCTTGCCGGTGCAAGCACGGTTTCCGTACAGCTCGACAAGTCCGGCATTGACAGGAATGCAGTTTCGGTTGTTTCAACGCTCGGTGAGGCATTTATGCCGATGAATGAGCTTATTGATATTGCAAAGGAACTCGACCGCCTTGCAAAGGACAGGAAGCATTGGCAGAGCGAAGTTTCCCGCGCCGAAGGCAAGCTGAATAACCAAGGCTTCCTTGCCAAAGCGCCCGAAAAGGTTGTTGAGGAAGAACGTTCAAAGCTTGAAAAGGCAAAGGAAATGCTTGCAAAACTTGAAGCACGCATTGCCGAAATGCAGAGCATGTAATCTTGCCCTAAGCATTAAGCTTTAAACAGGCCATGACCGGGCATGATATCCCGTCAAACAGCATTCGCTTAACAACGCCGAAGGATTCCCGCACGGGGATCCTTCGGTACGCATAATCCGCAAATATATTGCAAAACACGCAAATGCTGAAAACCAATGTGTTTACAACGCTGATTTTTTATGCTATAATTAGGAATAGTGTGTACGCTTGTGCGCGTTTCGCTTCCGATTCCGTGCACAGCGCAGCCAGGATTGATAAACAAATGTTTAATTATTAATTACCACGAGAGGGGAAATAAACAACGATATGAAAAACTATCAAGCTGACAGCATCCGCAATATTGCCGTCCTCGGCCACGGCGGAGAAGGCAAAACCACTTTGACTGAAGCAATGCTTTTCAATGCAGGGCTTCTCGACCGCATGGGCAAGGTTGACGACGGCACGACCGTTTCCGACTATGATCCCGAAGAAACCAAAAGACACATTTCCATCAGCGCAGCTGTTGCTCCCTTTGAGTGGAACGGAACCAAAGTAAACCTTATTGACGCTCCCGGTTTCTTTGATTTCTATGGCGAAGTATACGAAGCAATGGCTCTTGCCGATTCCGCAATTATCGTTTGCAGCGCAGTTTCCGGTCCCGTTGTCGGCACCGAAAAAGCAATGAGCATGTGCAAAAAGGCAAATATGCCCCGCATGATCGTCATCAACCAGATGGATCGCGAAAACGCAAACTTTGACAAGGCAATCGAAGGCCTGCACGACAAGTTCGGCGTTACCTGCGTTCCCATTCAGCTCCCCATTATCGAAAAAGGCGCATATGTCGGTTACGTTGACCTGACCACCATGACCGCAAAGAGATTCGACGGCAAGGGCGAAAAGGAAATCGACATTCCCGCTTCTCTCGCAGGCCGTGCCGAAGAATTGCGCGAAGCTCTTATGGAAGCAGCCGCAGAAGGCGATGAAGAGCTCATGATGACCTATCTTGACACAATGGAACTCAGCCAGGAAGAGATCATTCGCGGTCTCAACCTCGGTATTGCAGAAGGTGCCGTAACTCCCGTTTGCTGCGTTTCCGCACTGCTCAACACCGGTGTTCACACCCTCATGAACAACCTTGTTCACTATATGCCCACAGCTGACAAGGCACCCATCCGCCCCGCTGTCAACGCCCGCACAGGCGAAGCCGTTGAAATCAAGCGCGACGGCAAGTTTGCCGCTCAGATCATGAAGACCGTTGCTGACCCCTTTGTCGGCAAGATCTCCATCATGAAGGTTTATGCAGGCTCCATTGACGCAACCTTTGCAGCATACAACCCCAACGCCGAAAAGAGTGAAAAATCCGGCGCAGTTTACATGATGCGCGGCAAGAACCTCATCAACGTTGACAAGCTCTGCGCAGGCGACATCGGCGCAATGGCAAAGCTTCAGTTCACAAACACCGGCGATACTCTGACCGACCCCGCAGAACCTGTCAAGTTCGCACCCATCGAGTTCCCCGCTCCCTGCATTTCTCTTGCAGTTTCCGCAAAGAAACAGGGCGAAGAAGATAAAGTCTTTGCAGGCATCAACCGCCTCACCGAAGAAGATCCCACTATGGAGATCGAGAAGAATGCAGAAACCGGCGATGTTCTTATCAAAGGTCTCGGCGAAATGCATATTGACGTTATCTGCGCAAAGCTCAAAAACAAATTCAAGGTTGAAGCAAGTCTTGCAGATCCCCGCATCCCCTACCGTGAGACTATCCGTACCATGGCAGAGGCTGAAGGTAAGCATAAAAAGCAGACCGGCGGTGCAGGTCAGTTCGGCGTTGTTCAGATGCGCTTCGAACCCTCCCCCACGGGTGAATTTGAATTTGTTAACGCAATCGTCGGCGGCGTAGTTCCCAAGGAATTCATCCCCGCAGTTGAAAAGGGTCTCCGTGAAGCAATGGTCAAGGGTGTTCTTGCAGGCTATCCCATGGTTGGCATCAAAGCTACTCTTTACGATGGCAAATACCATCCCGTTGATTCCAAGGAAGTTGCGTTCAAATCCGCAGCCCGCCTTTCCTACAAGGCTGCCTGTGCAAAAGCTTCCCCCGTGCTTATTGAACCGATCTATCGTTACGAAGTTCTCGTTCCCAATGAATACATGGGCGATATCATGGGCGATATGAGCCGCCGTCGCGGCCGTCTCATCGGCACCAACCCCACTTCCGAGGGTACCGTTGTTATTGCGGAAGCTCCCTTGAGCGAAATGTTCAAGTATGCAACCGACCTGCGCAGCATGACTCAGGGTCGCGGTTCCTTCACCAGTGAGTTTGTTCGCTATGAAGATGTTCCCGCAAACGTTGCTCAGAAGATTATCGAGTCCGCAAAGAAGGACGACGAGGACGACGAATAATTTTTCGTTGCAGGCTGATTTATGCTCAGCCGAATTTAAATCAGCTTAATCAGTAATTCAACACAGGGACATTGCACACGCAATGTCCCATGCCTTTAAAAAAGAAAA
>ENA-OQCO01000722-OQCO01000722.1-human-gut-metagenome-genome-assembly--contig:-NODE-722-length-16537-cov-1.772395_pt1 | contig 16537 bp, 13 predicted proteins | sample MGYA00242500_ERZ504582 | MGnify/ENA primary metagenome ERZ504582 (study PRJEB26092, sample SAMD00036346) | human gut metagenome | host: Homo sapiens | study: EMG produced TPA metagenomics assembly of...
CCGATGCCCCCGCCCGCGCGCTGATCTTCGATTCCGTCTACGACTCCTACCGCGGCATCGTCACCTACATCCGTATGGAGGACGGCGAACTGCACGACCGCGAAAAGGTCCACATGATGGGCATTGGCATGACCCACGATCCCATTGAAATCGGCGTGATCAGCCCCGATATGACCCGCACCAAGGCACTCGGTGCCGGCGAGGTCGGCTACATCATCACCGGTGCGAAAGATGTGAGTCAGTCCAAGGTGGGCGACACCCTGACTTCGGCCGTCCGCCCGGCCACCGAGCCGCTGCCCGGCTATCGCGACCCGAAGCCGATGGTCTACGCCGGTTTGTTCCCGATCGACAACGCCCAGTTCCCCGAACTGCGTGATGCACTCGACAAGCTCAAGCTCAACGACGCCGCCCTGATCTACACGCCGGAAACCTCCGTGGCCCTAGGCTTCGGCTTCCGCTGCGGCTTCCTGGGTCTGCTGCACATGGAAATCGTCAACGAGCGACTCTCCCGCGAGTTCGGCCTCGACCTGATCCAGACCGCCCCGAACGTCACCTACGACGTGACCGCCGAGGACGGCAGCCAGCATCATGTGACCAACCCGAGCGAATTCCCGGACGGCAAAATCAAGAAGATTGTCGAGCCGATGGTTGCCGCCGACATCATCACGCCCAAGGAATTCATCGGTGCGGTGATGGATCTGTGCCAGGACCACCGTGGCATTATGGGCACGATGGAGTACATCTCCACCGATCGTGTCGAGATGCACTACCGCATTCCGCTGGCGGAAATCGTGTTCGACTTCTTCGACCAGCTCAAGTCCCGCACCAAGGGCTACGCTTCCCTCGATTACCATGAGGATGGCGAGCAGTCCGCCGATTTGGTCAAGGTGGACATCCTTATTCAGGGCGAGAAGGTCGATGCGTTCAGTGCCATCGTTCACCGCGATAAGGCGTATTCGTACGGTGTGATGATGACCAAGAAATTGCGTAGTCTGATTCCTCGCCAACAGTTTGAGATTCCGATTCAGGCTGCGATTGGTTCGCGCATCATCGCACGTGAGAACATTCGTGCGTTACGCAAGGACGTGCTCGCCAAGTGCTACGGCGGCGACATCACCCGTAAGCGCAAGTTGCTCGAAAAGCAGAAGGCTGGCAAGAAGCGCATGAAGATGCTCGGCCATGTGGAGGTGCCGCAGGAGGCGTTCATCGCAGCCCTGTCCACCGGCGAGGACTCCAACGACCGCGACACCAAAGACAAGATTCGTGCCGCTCAGAAGACCGAGGGCTAGTGTTCGAGGTCTACATCCACGTCCCGTTCTGCTTGCGGCGCTGCGGTTACTGCGACTTCAACACCTACACGGCTACGGATCTTGGTGCGGGGGCCTCGCGCGGCAACTATGCCAATATGGTCATTCGGGAAATGAAATTGACCAAGCAGTGGCAGCTCGATCACGGCATCGCGGAGCCACCGGTCTCCACCGTGTTCTTCGGCGGCGGCACCCCCACAATTCTCGCCGCCCGCGATCTGGTCGCCATGCTCGATGCCATCCGCAAGATCTGGGGCATCGCGCCCGACGCCGAAATCACCACCGAAGCCAACCCGGACACGGTCAACGAGTATTACATCAATGAGCTCGCAGCCGGCGGCTTCACCCGTGTTTCCTTCGGTATGCAGTCCGCCGTACCACATGTGCTCAAAACCCTCGACCGCACGCATACGCCGGCCAACGTGGCCGCAGGCGTTAATGCCGCCAATAAGGCCGGCCTGCGCTCCAGCGTGGATCTGATTTACGGTGCACCGGGGGAGAGCCTGGACGATTGGCGCACCTCGGTCACGACCGCCATCGATCTTGGCGTAAACCACATCTCCGCCTACGCACTGACCGTGGAGCCGACCACGAAAATGGGCCGTCAGATTGCCGCCGGCACGTTGCCCAAACCCAATGACGATGACGAGGCAGCTAAATACGAGATCGCTGACGACCTGTTCGCCGCCGCCGGCCTCGAATGGTATGAGGTCTCCAACTGGGCCCGCCCCGGATACGAAAGCCAGCACAACCTCGGCTACTGGCGCAACGTCGATTGGGCCGGTCTAGGGCCAGGTGCCCACTCCCACTACAACGCGGTGACCGAGGCTGACCACCCCCAGTCAGCTTCGCTGACAGCCCCCGCTGGCGGGGGCAAGTCCGAAGCCATTGCCTCTGCCTCAGCTGATGGACAGGCCAACGCCGAACTAGGTATGATCAACGCGCATGGGAACAACTCCCAAGAAATTCATGCCCCCGCTGGCGGGGGTTGTCCGGCGGATGCCGGACTGGGGGTGGTTTCTGTCTCACACGGTCTGCGCAGCTGGGACATCGCGCACCCGCGTTTGTGGGGCACGGCCATCAACGAGAACCGTGTGCCGTGGGCCGATAGCGAGACGATCACTCCCGAGGAAAACCTCGAAGAGCTCATCATGCTCGGGCTGCGCCTGCACGAGGGCCTTGACCTCGACCGCATCAACCGCGCCATCAACGATGCGGGTATGAGCAGCACGCCCCAGACTCTCCGTAATGTTTCCCTTGACCAACTCGCCCCAATGGTCAGCGAAGGCCTGATTACCGTATCCGATAATCATCGAGTGGTGCCCACTCGTCGTGGCCGGTTGCTCAATGACTCGGTAATCGAACAGTTCTTCGATTTCGTCGGTGTATGAGTCGGTGGTATGGTGCGCGGCAGTCGCCATTACCTGTTCGCTAGTTGTGGTTACACCGTCAGAGGGAGCTATTTTTGTTTTACCGGCGGGGGAGGGAACCGCGTAGGACTACGTCCGGGGCGCTTTGCACGTAGATCAGGCGGTTGGCAGTGCCGCCGGTGGCCTCCCCGTCATCGCGGTTGGACAGGATGCTGTCCACGGCGGCCTGGCCCATTTCGGCCAGCGGCAGATGCACGGTGGTCAGTGGCGGAAACACGTCGGCGGAGTAGGGGATGTCGCCGAAACCGGTGACGCCGATTTCCCGACCCGGCTCGATGCCGTTGGCGCGCAACGCGGTCATCGCACCGATGGCCATCACGTCGTTGAGCGCGATGATTGAATCGATGCCTTTGCCGTCGTACAGTGCGCCTTCGCCCGGCTTCAGCAGTCCGGATCGGGCCATTTGCATGACGGCCGCATAGCCGTCGGTACGGCTGAACTTACCATTCGCCACGGCTTTCGGATCCACGGTGATGCCTGCCTCGTCCAACACTTCCATCACGCCGGCCAGTCGTTCTTTGGAGGAGCGATGTGCGTCATCGCCCTTGAGAATCGCAGGGCGCGTATACCCGGAATCGACGATCAGCTTTGCGATGGCGCGCGCGCCGACATCGTTCGCCACGTCCACGGCCGGGAAGGGCAGGTTGCGGTTGAGCACGAACACGGCACGTCCGCCGGATGCTTCGTACTGGGTGAGTTCCGCTGCAACGCCTGGCGTTCCGGCGCGTCGGTGTATTCACTTTCGGAGATGATGATCGCGCGCGCTGGTGGATACGGACTTACGCACCGCCTCCAACTCTTCGTGCGGGGTGGCTGCCACGCCGATGGTCACGGAAATGCCGCGTTCGGCCGCCGCCTTGACCACGCCTTGCGATACGGATGCGAAGTAGGGATCGGAGATATCGGAGACCAGCAGCACGATGTTCGGTGCGGTGCCTTTGGCCACTGCCTGAGCATAGGCGTTGGGACGATAGTTGAGCTTGGTGGCTGCTTCCATCACCTTGACATACGATTGGTTGCGTACCTTGCGGGTGCTGCCGTTGAGCACGCGGGATGCGGTGGCGATGGAGACTTGGGCTTCTTTGGCGACATCCATCAATGTCGCTGGCGATTGCGCCTTATCGTTCTGTACAGCCACGATCGAATCGATCCTTTTCTTCCCTGAAACGGAAAACGTGTCTAAACGTTTACCGAAACGATATCGCATTTTTGCTTGCAATAGTAGCATTGTGGATTGGAAAGCCTGAATTCTGAACAAAAAAATAATCAAGCGAATTACGGAAAACGTTTACCGTTTCGTCGTGTCGTGCGGTATGCTCGAAGCATGACGCGATACTTATGCGCCCCTGACTCCTTCAAAGAGAGCCTGACCGCCATGGAGGCGGCCCGGGCGATGGCTCAGGGGATTGAGAATGCCGACCACGATGCCGAGGTCCGTTGCCTTCCCATGGCCGACGGCGGTGAAGGCACCGCACGCGCGCTTGTCGACGCCACCGGCGGATCGATGCGCGCCGTGCCGGTCCACGACCCGCTCGGCCGGCCTGTCGAAGGCCACTTCGGTCTGCTCGCCGACGGCACGACCGCCGTGGTCGAGACAGCCGAAGCCAGCGGACTGGCACTGCTTGAAGCCAAAGAACGCAACCCGTTGATCGACTCCTCCTACGGCACCGGCGAACTCATGCTCGCCGCCGTCCGTTCCGGAGCCAAGCGCATCATCGTCGGGCTCGGCGGCAGCGCCACCAACGACGCCGGTGCCGGACTTCTGCAGGCCCTCGGCGTTCGTCTTCTGGACAAGAACGGTAACGACTTGGCACACGGGGGAGCGGCCCTCGCCAATCTGACCACCATCGATATCAGCACGATGGACCCGGCTCTCAAGAACGTCGCCATCACCGCCGCCTGCGACGTGACCAACCCGCTGACCGGCCCCACCGGCGCCAGCGCCGTGTTCGGCCCGCAGAAAGGTGCGTCCAAAGATGATGTCGCCACATTGGACGCCGCCCTCGCGCATTTTGCGCAGGTAATCGACAGCCAGCTCGGCGTTGCCGTGAACGACGTGCCGGGTGCCGGCGCGGCCGGTGGCATCGGTGCAGCGCTGAAGGGCTTCCTAAACGCCGAATTCCGCCCGGGCATCGCCATCGTCATCGAACAATCCGGACTCGATGCGGCCGCGCAATGGGCTGACGTGGTGTTCACCGGCGAAGGCTCCATCGACTTCCAGACCAAGTTCGGCAAGACGCCGGCCGGCGTGGCCGAAACCGCCAAGCGCCACGGCAAGCCGGTCATCGCAGTAGCCGGGCATATTGGCACCGGCATCGATGAGCTGCATGAGGTCGGCATCGACGCGGTATTCGGCATCGCGCCCGGAGCCGCCAGCCTCAGCGAACTGCTGGCCGACGCGGCCGCCAACGTGACCCGCACCACCGAACAAATCGTACGAACCTACAACTGTGAGCAGGCTCCCGCTGGCGGGGGCTGGCGGGCTTCGCCCGACTGGGGGGGGCAGCGCTGAGAACCACCCTCAGTCTCGCTATGCGAGACAGCTCCCGCAGCGGGAGCGAGTACCGGAAAGGAAGACGTGCGCGCCACACTGGAAACCGTGAGCTGCGGCGAACTGACCGCCGTGTATCGCAAAGATAGCGACACCGGCATCGTGGAACTGGTATCACGGATCGTCGACGCGAGCTCGGTCTTGTGACATGATTGGTGGTGATGGAATCAACGATGAGTCCAACAAAACGGCACCGCCTCCCATTGCGCAATATCGCGCGCAATATTACGCAGCGTATTGGCTCTCCGAATGCGTGTCTGCTAAACCTCGTGTTGCTCTATCAGCGAGCTTTCCGACTGCGCAGCTCAGGCAACATCACGACGAACAGGATGACCGCCACAATCGCGGTCAGCAGATCGGCGATGGCCTGCGCGGCGATTACACCCTGATAGCCGGCCAGCCGGGAGCCGACGAACAGGGTAATCGCCAGCATCACACCCTGCCTGCTGATCGACAGCACAAAGGCGCCGACCGCCTTGCCTGCGGACTGGAAGGTGCAGGTCGTGACCATCACGACGGCTACGCACACCAGGCTCAGCAGCTGAACCCGCAGCATGCCGGCGCCCAGCGTGATGATGGTGGCGTCCTCGATGAAGAATCCCATCAGTAGACGGTCGGACAGGCTGAGCACCACGGTCATCACCAGGGCGAACAGGGACAGGAACAGGTAGGAAAAACGCAGAATGCCGCGCAGTCGAGGCATATTGCGGGCGCCGAGTTGTAGCCGATCAGCGGCTGCGCGCCGAACGCGAATCCCACGAAAACCAGCACCGCGATCATGATGACTTTCAGCGCGATGCCCATCGCGGCTACCGCGTCGGTACCGTAGGGGAGCAGGAACAGGTTGATCATGACGATGCCGACGCTCTGCGTGAGGTTCGTGATCGCCGAGGGGATGCCGATGGCGAGGATGCTCCCGACTCCCGGGCCGTGACCGCCAGACGCCGGCGCGCGCGTCGATGACGGTCCGCGGGTCGATGGACAGGTTGCTGCTGTGACGCAGCGTGAACCAGACGAAATAGGCGTCGGTGCAGATGTTGGCGATCACGGTGGCACCGGCCGAACCCGCAGCACCCCAGCCGAATCCGTGGATGAACAGGGGATTGAGCACGATGTTGACCGCCGTGCCGGCCACCGAACCGATCATGGACTGCACGGCGTGGCCTTCGGTGCGCAGCAGGTTGGACGGCGTCATCGACACGATGATGAACGGCGAGCCGACGATGATCAGCGTGTAGAAGTCGGAGGCATACTGCCAAGTGTCGTCAGTGGCGCCGAGCAGCGCGAGCATCGGGTCGCGGAACGCCAGGCCCAGCACCAGAATCAGCAGGCCGGTGGCGATGGCGGCATAGAAGCAGAACGCGCTGAGTCGCTTGCCGTCGGCGAACCGGTGTTGGCCGAACAAGCGCGAGATGACCGAACTGCCGCCGAGGCCGAAGATGTCGCCGAGGGCGATCATCACGGTGAACACTGGCGCGGTGAGGGAGACGCCCGCCACCATATCGGTGTTTCCCGTATGCGCGATGAAATAGGTGTCGACCATGTTGTACACCAAGGTGACCAGCATGCTGAGCACCACGGGCATCGCCAGCGAGAAATACGCCTTCGGAATCGGCGCCTTTTCGAAGAGTTCGTTATCCATTTCCGTCCCTTGGTGTTTCGTTCTTCAGTCACTGTGCAGGATGCCGTTCGGCGTGCATCACAGGCATTGTAGAGGCAACAGTGTGGACAACGGACGGGGGAGTATCTCATGATGCGGTGAGGGCGTTGATGATGACGCATCGTGTATTGGCGGCCGTGTGCATCGTATGTGAACCTGTGCTGGCGCGGCGTACGCACGATGGGAAAAGAAAGAATATATGGACCCCGTTGTCCCGGTTATTGTTCAGTTTTACTGTGTTGAATTATTGCGTTATTCAATTATTGTGGTGTGCCGGCCGATTGCGGCCTGCGGGGGATTGCCTTCGTATGTGTCGTGCAATCTCATGAACGGGATTGTTCGCTAGATTCAGCGAGCGTCCTTGTTGGCGGCGTTGATGATGTCGGCGAACATCTTGGAGTCGGCGTAGCGGCGCGGGCGATGGCATCCATACCGGAGAGGGCGAGACCGCGAATCATGGAATCCTTGAGAGACATAATCATTACCTTTCGTTTGCGCATCGCCGTGAGCGGCTTTGCGATTGTTGTTTAAGCTTTGTTGTTATGGGGTCCGTGGCTAATCTGATTGGATTGCCGGACCGGAGCCGATGGCTCAGCGAGCGTTCTTGTTGGCTTCGTTGATCAGGTCGACGAGCGTGCTGCTGTTGGCGCGACCGCACTGGCTCATGGAGCTCAGGCCGTACACAGCCAGACCGCGAATCATGGAATCCTTGAGAGACATCATGTTTCCTTTCGTTGGTCAAAACCTTGGGGCTTTGAGTTTTGTTTATCGGCTTCTTTCTGAAACCGGTTTCAGAATAACGCAGTCCGATGACAAACGCAAGGGGACTATTCCGCTCTCGGCGTTTCTGGCGGAATATCGCCGTTCTTTAGATACCATTCGGTAGTTAAGAGGTTGTCTAGTCGACCTTCTGACGGCCTTGTTCTGAGCGTACGGTTTTCACGAGGTATGGCCTCATGTCGCGGAAATCGTACGCTGAGTCGTCGTAAGCGTACGGTTTTCACGAAATGGGGCCTCATCTCGTGAAGAACGTACGCTGAGTCGTCGTAAGCGTACGGTTTTCACGAAATGGGGCCTATCTTCACCGGATTTTGGGCACACCGGCCTTGAGCAGCTTGGTCTCAAGATTGATGGGGCGTAGCAGATCCTCATAGAACACATGGACGATTTCGGTGACGCCCTGTTCCCGGAGATGCCGATCACGTCTGCGGTCGTACTCCATTTTCGCCTGGAGGCTTGCGCGATTCTTGTTGCTGATGTCGGCGTATTTGGCCATGCCGTCGTATTCTGCCACGATGATGCGGCCGTCTGCGAGCTTCCAACAGAAATCGACGCGATATGACATTGCGGGATTGTCGGGATTCATGAACTGCACCTGCAGCAGGGGGATGCCGAAAGACAATTCGGTGATCTGGCCACGCATCAATGATTCGCCGCCGTTTTCGCTCAGGGGATCCGCGTACTTCAGCAGCTTGGTCACGGAGACCTCGTCGCAGACGCTTTGAATCATCAGCGACTGCACCTCTTCGATGGTCGTCAGGGACTTTCTCAGAGCCGAATCGTATATGGGCAGCGCCTGTGGGAATGGGAATGCCGCGCAGTCGAGCAGCGTTCGCGCCGGAGTCGTCAAGAGAATGCCGTTATGCTTCCGCGTCGGAATCCGATTGATATAGATGCGGTTGAGACGCGCCTCGTCTCCGCCGCCGATGCCGGACTTCGAGGCGATGTGCACTGTGCCGTCGTGCAGGGAATAGTTGTGCTGCAGTCCGTATACGCACGCCGCACTCAACCCCGCAAATACCCACTGAGGGTGGATTGCGGACAACGCACGTATGACCTGCAATGACTGTTGCTCTCTGGTCATGGTGTTCCAAAGTGTTCGGTCGGCGTACAGGTTCTTATACGGTGACACCAGCTCCCCGGCATGCAGGCGACGTTTCAGGGCGCGCCGTTGCGCATCACTGGTGCCATAGCAGCAGCGACGCTCCTGCTTCGCCTGCTGCAGCAGTGCAGAAACTTCCTTGTGTTCTTTCATATCTCGACGCTAAGGGTGATTTTGATCGTTGCACAAGCTCAACCGGCAAATGTGGATACTATGTCACGCGAATTGTTGCTGTGGATAACTTGAATCGACGTCGACGGCTTTGCCGACGGTCTTGTCGGAGGCGATATTAGCCTAGGACACCTTGCTGCGCCGCCTTCCATACCGAAAACAGTCATCAGTGACACCGGGGGCATCTTCAGCGTACGTTCTTCACGAAATCAGCTGCCATTTCGTGAAAACCGTACGCTCAGAATGACTCAGTGTACGTTCTTCACGAGATGAGGCCCCATTTCGTGAAAACCGTACGTTGACGACGATTCAGTGTACGTTCTTCACGAAATTAGGGATGATTTCGCGGAAACCGTACACTCACCGCAACTCAGCGTACGGTTTTCACGAAGTTATCGATTTGGGTATAGGTTCCCCGTCATGAACTACAATGAATCGCGGCGAAAAACGGAGAACCGAAGTCGGAACGCGGCTGAACGGATATGGGTGTGACTGGATGGCTGTCATAGTGATGCCGGTTCTCTAACATACGCAATAACAACAACTGACAACAACAGGGGAGACAAGGATGGCGAGAAGTGCGGGCCGCACCCGGCCGGTGATCAAGGACGTGGCCAAACTGGCCGGAGTCTCGGCACCGACCGTCTCCCGGTATCTCAACGGCACCGTCAACGTCACCGAAGACAAGCGTGAACGCATCGCCAAGGCCATCAAGGAGCTGGGCTACGAGCCGAGCATTGTGGCGCGCGCTCTGTCGAACCGGGAGATGGACTCCGTGGTGGTGTTCGCGGCCAATCCTTCCGCCTTCTCCACGTCCGAAACGAACCATGGGGTGGAGGCCGCCGCCCGTAAACGTCGGTTCCTGCTCAATATTGTTTCTTTGGACGAGTCCGACATGGACTCCGTCAAGGCTCGCGTGCGCATGGGTTTGTCGATCAGGCCGGCGGGCGTGATCGTCTACGAGTACGACCGGGCCGGCATCGCCGCACTGGAATACATTCCCAAAGATATGCCGATGGTCGTGGTGGGTGGCAGCTTCGGCGACGGTGAATACCAGGTCATCAACGCCGAAAGGGATGGCGGCCGTTGGATGACCATGCATCTGCTGGATCTCGGCCATCGCACCGTGTTCCATGTGGGGCGTCCGGAAGGTCCGACCGATAACACCCGCACCAATGGGTGGCGTGACGCGCTCAAGGAGCGCGGCGTCACGGCACCTGACCCAATCATCGTGCCCGACGATGATTTGGAGGAGTCGGTCAAGGCTGGACGCACCTTGGGCCGTCGTGGTGATGTGACTGCGATTTTCGCCGGCAACGACGAGACTGCCATCGCTGTGATCCGGGGGTCTAAGGGAGGTTGGTCGCCGCGTGCCTGCTGACGTGAGCGTCGTAGGCTTTGACGACCGCAACTTCGGTGCCATGTGGAATCCGGCGCTGACCAGTTACACCCAGAACTTCCTGGACATGGGGGAGCGGTCCTTCCGAATGCTGTTCGAACAGATCCAGGCCAAGCGCGCCGGCGATGACGCGCCGCCCTCGCAGGTCGAGGTGGTGCAAGGCAAGCCGTGTCTGCGAGCTTCCGAACGCGCGTACGGCGACGGTGAAATCGCGTAGTCGATGGGGCGTGCGTATCAATCATAGTGACTGTAGCGCATCCATATCGTGGTGAGGAGTCTCTCATGCCGAACTGTAAGCGCTTACCTTAAGTAGTTTGTAATATGGTTTACGTCATACTAATAGATATTCTAAATCATAGTGTTTTGCAAGGGCTTTTGCGGAAAATGGCTATTTATCAACAGTTTTCGAAAAGTCCGCATGACGGGCGACTGTGAGCACGCTTTATGGTAACCGCTTTCTGTAGCATTATCGTTAGAGTATGACTTTTGAACAATCGGCAACTCTGAAGACTCAGCCCCAGACCTCGGGCACTATCTCAGCGGCAGACGCCGTGATGCAATCGGCCCGCGACGAACGCATCCCCGGCAAACTCATCTGTACGATCATGGCCGTGGTCATTGTTATCGTGTTCGTCGCCATGCTCCACGCCCTACGTAACCGGAAGTAGGTTGTAGGCGGGATTGGTCTGACTGGTATCCGCCACAGCCGGGTTCGGTAGAGCGGCTACCAATCGGCCAGTGTCTCTATGGCATCGAATCCTGTTCTGCGATGTTGTTCGTCAAGGTTGTTCCAGTAAGGTGATTCATCGGTGAGCATGTCGTACGGGAGCTTGATACGTCTGCGATCCGTGTGGCTATGTAGTCGCCGAGTTTCGGCATCAGGGTCGGTGATGAGGGATGCGAGCATTGCGGCATCGTACAGATGTCTATCTCCATATCCGGCATGGTCTGCTTGGTATGCGGCGCTCTTAAGAATCAACGCGCCAAGCAGATCCGCGTCGGTAGCGGGACGCACGTCGAGACCGCCCATGATGGCGTGCAACTGCACCATGAGACCGCCGGTGAGCAGTCATGATTCGGCAATGCGCTCGGCCACCATGTATACGATATTCCACGGATGAGCGCCGCTGGGGATTGCAATGCGGGAAATCATTGCTCATTTCCTTGTTGTATGCCGTGATGAGTTCTGTAAGGGTTTCGAGCCCCTGCGCGTCGTTCTCTCGGGTCGTTGGATTCGGCCAGATCAGCGGCGCATACGCCGATGGGCATGGGCCCCTGCCCGGCGGGCAGAAAATCAGCGAGATGCCGTGATTCGGCGGGAGGTCTCGTACTGGCCCCAGCCCTTCTGCTCGGTAGCGGTACCGCTACACCGACTCTCCCCGACACTCCAGTGCCGCCGATATCAGTGAATGCCCAACCTGATGTCGGTAGAGTAAAGACTATTGGCTTGGTTTCGACGGCGAGACTTCTCCAATGGCCAATATGCACTGTTGCAAAGGAGTATGCGGTATGCAACCAATCAAAGCCATTCAATACGGCTGCGGCAAAATGGCGAAGTACACGATTCGCTATATGCACGAGAAAGGCATTCAAATCGTCGGTGCCATCGACGTGAACCCGGAAGTCGTGGGCATGGATGCCGGTGTGTTTGCAGGCATCGGCCCCATCAATGTGCCGATTCGCGCCGATGCCGAGGCTGTACTCAACGAGTGCGACGCGGATATCGCGGTAGTCACGCTATTCAGCTTCGAGAACGAAATCGCCACCATGTGCGAGCAGTGCTTGGCCCGTGGCATCAGCGTGATCACCACCTGCGAGGAATGCATCTACCCGTGGACCACCGATCCGGCCACCACGAACCGTCTCGACATCATCGCCAAGGAAGCCGGTGCCACCATGGTCGGCTCCGGCATGCAGGACATCTACTGGGTGAACATGGTCTCCACCGTCGCCGCCGGATGCCACAGCATCAAGAAGATCACCGGTGCGGTGAGCTACAACGTCGAGGAATACGGCCTGGCTTTGGCCAAAGCGCACGGTTGCGGTCTGACCGCCGAGGAGTTCGAGGCCGAGCTTGCGCATCCCGAAACCGTGGTGCCCTCGTATGTATGGAATTCCAATGAAGCGCTGGCCCAGAAGCTTGGGCTTACCATCGCATCGCAGACCCAGGCCAGTGTGCCGTATTTCAGCGATGTCGACGTGTATTCCGAAACGATGGGCGAGATGATTCCGGTCGGCAAATGCATCGGCATGTCCGCCGTGGTAACCACCGAAACTAATCAGGGCATCACGTTGGAAACTGCCTGTATCGGCAAGGTGTACGGGCCGGATGATGGCGATATGTGCGATTGGAAGATCGAGGGTGAACCGGACGTGGAGTTCCACGTGGTCAAGCCGGCGACCGTCGAACATACGTGCGCCACAATCGTCAACCGCATTCCGGACGTGCTCAACGCGCCAGCCGGATATGTGACGGTCGATCAGCTCGATGAGATTTCGTATCTTACGTATCCCGCCGCGCTGTACGTGGCATAGCCTCATATTTTCAAGGATGAAGGCCGGCACTCATAAGGGTGCCGGCCGGTATCAGGCGGCCAGAGTCGACGTGCGTGGCATCACCTGGAACTGGATATGGTCATGGGTGATGTCATCGGGCCGTTCATGCCGTAGGTTCGACTCGTTCAGCGTCACCATGCGATCGATAACCGTACGAGCCATTGCGGGGACGTCCATCGCCACAGTGCTGATGGGTGGGTTGGTGCAGGCGGAGAAGGGGATACCGTCGAATCCCATGAGCCGTACGTCGTCGGGCACGTGGATGCCATGTTCGGTGAGTTCGCGGAGCGCGCCGATCGCTATGGTGTCAGACATGCACAGTTCTCATGCTCCCGCTGGCGGGAGCTGTCATGCGAAGCATGACTGAGGGTGGTCCACAGCCGCCAATCCGTAACATCACCCAACGCAGCATTTCACGATACGGACGTTTCCGTATCGTATTTTCGTGTGGTCAAATAGACATTTCGAGCGAAAAAGTTCGAAATACCCCCATAACTGGCCATAAAAAAAATTGCTTGAGAATCACTATTGACTTTTATGGCGACTCGGTATATGGACACATGAAACGTAAATGACATGGAGCAACGGTACTGTGTCAACAGCAATGAACGAAGAGGCATGATTTTCTTACGTGCCCACAACCAATTGAGGTGATTTCGGTGACATTCAAAGCCCCGCTCGATCTCACGGTCCACGCTCCGGACGGTATGTATGATCCCGCCAACGAGCATGACGCCTGTGGTGTGGGTATGGTCACCACTTTGAACAAGCGTCCTGAGCGCAAGATCGTCACCGACGCCATTGAGGTGCTGGTCAACCTTGATCACCGTGGTGCCGTGGGTGCCGAGGAGAACACAGGTGACGGCGCCGGCATTCTGATGAGCATGCCGGATGAGTTCATGCGTGCCACCGTGCCCGCCGAACTGCCGGAAGCCGGTCACTATGCAGCAGGCATCGCCTTCCTTGACCGCGACATCGAAACCTCCGGTCAGCAGGAACAGGCCATTGCCAAGATCGTGCGCGAGGAGGGACTCGAAGTCCTCGCATGGCGCGTGGTGCCCACCAACCCGGACGGCCTTGGCCTGCAGGCCCTTGCCGCCATGCCAGGATTCAAGACTCTCGTGGTCGCCTCTCCGGACGGTGCTCTGGCCGGCGTGGACTTGGATCGCAAGACCTTCCGCATCCGCAAGCGCGTCGAGCATGAGGTGGGCGTCTACTTCGCATCCCTGTCCGCCCGTACCATCACGTACAAGGGCATGCTCACCACCATGCAGCTCACCCACTTCTTCGAGGATCTGAACGACGAGCGCATGAAGGCCACCATCGCCATCGTCCACTCCCGCTTCTCCACCAACACCTTCCCGAGCTGGCCGCTGGCCCAGCCGTTCCGTCTGCTGGCCCACAACGGCGAGATCAACACCATCCAGGGCAACCGCAACTGGCTCTCCGCCCGTGAAGGCCGCCTGAGCAGCGAACTGCTCGGCGAATTCGAGCCGCTGCTGCCGATCACCACCCCGGGCTACTCCGATTCTGGCACCTTCGACGAGTGCCTCGAACTGCTGCACCTCGCCGGCCGCTCCCTGCCGCACGCCATCTGCATGATGCTGCCGCCGGCTTGGGAGAAGAACCCGGATCTCGATCCGGACGTGCGCGCCTTCTACGAGTACAACAACACGCTTATCGAGCCGTGGGATGGCCCGGCCGACATCGTCTTCACCGACGGCACCCAGGTCGGCGCCCTGCTCGACCGCAACGGCTTCCGCCCCGGCCGCTGGCAGCTCACCGATGACGGCTACATCGTTCTGGCCTCCGAGGCCGGCGTTCTGCCGGAGATCGCGCAGGAGCACATCGTGTCCAAGGGCCGTCTTGAGCCCGGCAAGATGTTCCTGGTCGACACCGCCGAAGGCCGCATCATCCCCGATGAAGAGATCAAGAAGACCCTCGCCTCCCAGCACCCGTACCGCAAGTGGGTGGAAGGCAACTCGGTCGAGATGAGCGACCTGCCCCGCCGCGAGCACGTGAGCCACTCCGGACAGTCCGTCCAGCGCCGTCAGCGTGCCTTCGGCTACACCGAAGAAGATCTGAAGCTGCTGCTCACTCCGATGGCCAACACCGGCAAGGAACCGCTGGGATCCATGGGTAACGATGCGCCGATGCCCGCACTCTCCAGCCGCAGCCGCATGCTGTTCGACTACTTCACCCAGAAGTTCGCGCAGGTCACCAACCGCCGCTGGACTGGGAGCGTGAGGAGATCGTCACCTCGCTTGAATCCGCCATCGGCCCCGAGCCGAACCTGCTGGCCGATTCCGAACTGCACGCCAAGAAGATCCTCATCCCGCTGCCCGTGGTCAACTCTGACGAGATGGCCCAGCTTAAGCGACTCGACAAGGCCCGCATCCTCGGCGGCTACTACCGTCCGTACGTGGTCAAGGGCCTGTACCAGGTCGCCGGCGGCGGCAAAGCCCTCCAGGAGCGTCTTGATGAGATCTTCGCTGAAATCGACGAGGCTATCGACAACGGCAAGAACTTCATCGTGCTCTCCGACCGTGAATCCAACCATACGTGGGGTCCGATCCCGTCCCTGCTGCTGACTTCCGCCGTGCAGCACCACCTGCTGCGCCGCCACACCCGTACGCAGATCTCCGTGGCCGTCGAGGCCGGTGACGTGCGCGAGATTCACCATGTCGCGCTGCTGATCGCTTACGGTGCCGCCTGCGTGAACCCGTACCTGGCATTCGAATCCGTGGAAGATCTGGCCCGCAACGGCTACCTCAAGGTCGACGCGGACACCGCCGTGAAGAACCTCACCAAGGCCCTCTCCACCGGCGTGCTCAAGATCATGTCCAAGATGGGCGTCTCCACCATCATGAGCTACCGTGGCGCGCAGCTGTTCGAGGCTGTGGGCCTGAGCCAAGAAGTCATCGACGAATACTTCACCGGCACCACCTCCCGTGTGGGCGGCGTGAGCTTGAAGAAATCGCCGAAGAAGTGGCCATCCGCCACCGCGTGGCCTACCCGAACCAGTGGAGCGCGTCCCCGCACCGCAACCTGCGCACCGGCGGCGACTACAAGTGGCGTCGCACCGGCGAGGACCACCTCAACGATCCCGAGGCCATCTTCCTGCTTCAGCAGTCCACCCAGCGTGGCGACTACCAGATGTTCAAGAAGTATTCGCACCACATCAACGACACGTCGAACCGACTCATGACCCTGCGTGGCCTGATGAAGTTCAACACCAACCGCAAGCCCATCGACATCGCCGAAGTCGAGCCGGCCTCCGAGATCGTCAAGCGCTTCTCCACCGGTGCCATGAGCTACGGCTCCATCTCGCAGGAAGCACACGAGACGCTCGCCATCGCCATGAACTCGATTGGCGCACGCTCCAACTCCGGTGAGGGCGGCGAATCCGACGATCGTATCAACGACCCGCAGCGCTACAGCCGCATCAAGCAGATCGCGTCCGCTCGCTTCGGCGTGACCTCCGATTACCTCGTGCACGCCACCGACCTGCAGATCAAGCTCGCCCAGGGCGCCAAGCCCGGTGAGGGTGGCCACCTGCCCGGTGCCAAGGTCCCGCCGTG
>ENA-OQCO01000724-OQCO01000724.1-human-gut-metagenome-genome-assembly--contig:-NODE-724-length-16516-cov-2.231741_pt1 | contig 16516 bp, 15 predicted proteins | sample MGYA00242500_ERZ504582 | MGnify/ENA primary metagenome ERZ504582 (study PRJEB26092, sample SAMD00036346) | human gut metagenome | host: Homo sapiens | study: EMG produced TPA metagenomics assembly of...
TACTGTTATAGTAGACGGAATTTTCGGCGTTGGACTCTCCAGGGAGATTACCGGGAATTACAAAGAGATAATTGACCATATGAATGAAGCTCCTGCGTATAAAGCAGCGGTGGATATTCCGTCTGGCATTCATGGAGATACGGGAGCTGTTCTTGGAACTGCTTTTGAGGCAGATCTTACCGTAACATTTGCGTATAAAAAACGTGGGCTTTGTCTATATCCGGGAAGAGCTTATGCTGGCAGAACTGTGGTGGCGGATATTGGAATTTATGACCGGGACCGTGATGGCAGTGAGCTTGCAAGCAAGGCTGCCTGGCATATAGAAAAATCTGATATGAAAACTCTTCCGGCAAGAAAACCATGGGGAAATAAAGGAACATTTGGCAAGGTTCTTCTTGTGGCGGGTTCGAAGGGAATGTGCGGAGCAGCCTGTCTGAGTGCCAGTGCAGCACTTCATGGAGGTGCCGGGATGGTGAAGATCCAGACTGTGGAAGAGAACCGGATTCCTTTACAGAGCCTTTTGCCTGAGGCAATGCTGACCAGCGAATTTGATGAGGAAGCCAATAAGAAAAATTTAAACTGGTGTGATGTGCTGGTGATCGGTCCAGGGCTTGGAACAGAAGGCTCAGGAAAGGAAAGAATGCTTTGGTTCCTGGAAAACGGAGCAAAAGCAGGAAAACCTGTTATACTGGATGCAGATGGTCTGAATATTCTGGCAATGCATCCACAATGGATGAAATTCATAGGGGAACAGACCATTCTCACACCCCACATGGGCGAGATGAGCCGTCTTTGCGGCTTGGATGTATCAGAACTAAAGGAAGACCCTGTAGCCCGTGCTTATCAGTATGCAGAGAAAAGTGGCGGTGTTCTGGTACTGAAAGACGCATGTACAGTAGTGACTGACCGGAATGAAAAGCTGTATCTGAATCTTTCTGGTAATTCGGGAATGGCCACAGCAGGAAGCGGAGATGTACTTTCCGGTATTATCGCAGCTGTTCTCTGCATGTATTTAAGCTGTGAGGAAGAACAGGAGCTTTCCTATAAAGCTGCCATGGCAGTGTATATTCACGGTCTTTGCGGTGATATTGCCAGAGAGAAAAAAGGATCTCACGGTATGACGGCGAAGGATATGATCGAATCCCTGCCGGAAGTTTTGAAACTGGCAGAAGTTCAAAGTAAAGGATGAGAATTGTGACGTACATTTTGCAGAAAGCCTTCTTCAAACTCATTACAGAGTCTGTAAAAATATCATGGCAAACAAAGAGGTTGCATACAAAGCAGAAACAGGTTATACTGCCCTTATTAAAAGGAGAATAACATGAAAAAAGGCAAAAAAACCAGATGGCTGTATAAAGCAGCTGGAATGGCAGTCCTTTTGGGGGCAGCATTTTGGTGCAGCAACAGCGGGCTCCTGTTATGGAAGCCTGAAGTTCTGACTGTATTGGCGGAATCAGAAAGTGGCGGCAGCCTGTCATCTGTTACAGAGGAAGCTAAGATACTTCCTATTCCCAACAGTGATGGCAAATATATGTTGAAAAGTGACGGCTTTTACTGTCTGAATGAAGATGGTTCAGGAGACTGCGTTCAGGCTATACATTATTTCGACCATTTTGTTGTAGATGGAACAGTGTTTAATGGATATTATTATCACGACGAGACAGGAAAATTTAAAGCTTCTGAAGCACATCTTACAGCCATTTCACAGGAAGCACTCCCGAAAGCAGAAGATGGAACTGTGGAAGCAGGATGGACTTCGGGGATTTATGTGGTAAATAACCTTGGAAGGCTTTCCGGTACCGGAAGAGTTTGTATTCTAAAAGAAGAGATTGGACAGATAAAACTAGATGGCGGGTATTACGTTGACAGAAATGGAAGAGTGTGTCAGGAAGGTGGCATTTATTATATCCAGGAAAACGATGTGTCGGTCACCGGTATGATAGACAGAGCAAAACTTGCAAAGGGATATATCACAGACGAGTATCTGAAACCCTATGCTATCTTTAAAAATGATATGAAAGATACTTATGTGGATGAGATGGAAATCTGTTCGGAATTTGAAGAGGGGATTGTCAAACAGGAATTTCAGGTGTTTTATCAGCCGGTCGTGGATGCAAGAACCGGAAAAATCGTATCGGCGGAGGCACTGGTGCGCTGGCTTCATGAGCAGAAAGGATGGATTTCTCCCGGACAGTTTATTCCTGCGCTGGAAAAGGGTGGCTATATCTCGCAACTGGATCGCTATATGATTGAGAAAGTGACAGGCTGTCTGAATCAGCGAAGAACAGAGGAAAAACGGTTTGTACCCGTATCCGTCAATCTTTCTTGGATGGACTTCTACGATGAAAATATGCTGGAGTGGATCGTGCGGGGACTGAAAAAAAACAATCAAAATGAACAGAAGATCCGCTTTGAAATTACCGAGACTTCTCTGGCAGCAATAGGCGAGAATCACACCCGTATGCTGACACATCTGAAAGAAAACGGTGCAGAGATCCTGCTGGATGACTTCGGAAGCGGATATTCCTCTTTTGGAATGCTGCAGGATTATGATTTTGATATTCTGAAGATGGATATCAGTTTTGTACGAAATATCGGAGTGAATAAAAAGTCAGAGAGTATCCTGCGGGCAATCATCGATATGGCACATCAGCTGGAGATTCGACTGGTAGCGGAGGGTGCAGAGACCGAAGAACAGGTAGCATTTCTGCGTGAGAACGGATGTGATTATATCCAGGGATATTATTACTATAAGCCGATGCCGGAAAAAGAATTTTTACAGTTGCTGGATGAAGGAAAATAGAGAAAGCAAAAGGAAGGTTGCATGCTAAAGCATGAAAACAACCTTCCTTTTTTAGTTACTCGTTATGCCTGCACATCGGCAAATTGCTCACGATATTGCTCCGGTGACAGTCCGATTTTCTTTTTGAAAATCCGGAAAAAATATTTTGTATTGTCGTAGCCTACATTTTTGGCAATTTGATACATCTTACGGTCAGAATGTATCAGCAGCTCTTTGGCTTTGTTCATACGAATATCATTCAGATAGTCGACAAATTTTTGTCCGGTCTGCTTTTTGAAAAGCTGGCTGAGATAGCTTCGGTTCAGGTAAAAGAGGGAAGCGATGAATTCCTGGGTGATATTTTTCTGATAGTTTCGCTGGATATAAAACTGAATCTGATCAATCAGTTCGCCGGTATTGTAGACACTTTGTTTCTTCAACAGGGATGTAATATTCAGGAAAAACTGCATATAATACGCTTTTACTTCATCAGAAGAAAATAGGGTGTTTACGATTGCCTGCATATTGGGAGAAGCTTTCCAGGAATCGTCAGTTTTTTTCAGATAGTAATTTAAAACCGTATGACAATGATACGTCAGCTGTTCGCAATGGCATTTCACATCCCAGAGTGTACAGGGAGTGAGTGTAAGATAGTAAGAAAACAGTTCTTCGACCATCTCCCGGACAACCTCGCCTTCGCCGGATTCGATACGAAAAAGGAATTCGTCCTGTTTTTCCCAGCTGATAGAAGAAGGTGGATCGGAAGGCTGATAAAAGAAAGAACTGTCTGTATGGGAAATACCTACAGGCTGCATATTCAGTGCTTCCCGGCACTCCGTATAAGCAGTGTGCAGTTCCGAAAGATCTTTGTGAACTGCGCTGATCCCCACCAGTGGATAGGCAGGAAAATGTTCCAGCCACGGAAGAAAATCGTTTAAAAACTGACGCAGTAAACGGTTGGAGACAGCACTGTCTGCGGAGGTCTCAGGAAGAAATACAATCAGAAAATGAAAAGAAGGCGATATTCGTCCGGAAGATAAAGGGCAAGATCTGTAAACCCATTTCGCTCCAGCCAGTCCTGTACCGGGAGTGGATCTTGTTCCGGAAGAGAATAAAGTGTCAGTAACACAAAGTGATGCATTTCATTGATAAAAGATAGTTTCTGAGAGCTGACAGACGAGTGTGCGGTATCTGTATAGCCAAGCAGAAAATCTGTCAGCAGCTTCAGATCAAGAGAATAGAAGGCCTCTTCTTTTTCCTGAACCATAGAAGTCAGATGATGGTCTTCCGCTTCTTTATCTTTCAGAGAGTCAATGGTTTTTAAGACAGTCTGCTGAATCTCATCTTTGCTGAATGGTTTTAAGATGTAGTCAATGACTTTGGAAGAAATCGCCTGTTTCATATAGTCAAAATTTTGGAAGCCACTGATAACGATCAAAGCGGTGGAAGGAAATTCCTCAGAAAGAGCGGGAAGTAGTTCCGTACCGGCCATAACCGGCATCTGCATATCCAGAATTACGATGTCGGGTTTTAACTGTCGGACCAGTTCCAGACCTTCCCTTCCATCAGAAGCTTCCCCACAGCAGGTGAGCAGATGAGATAAAGATTCCAGTTTTTTCTTCGTTCCTCTTCGAATCAGTGGTTCATCGTCTATAATCACATAAGTATACATACAATCAGTCCTCCTTCGACTGAAAAACAGGGATCTTGATTTCAATCTCGGTGCCCTGCGTCAGCTGACTGTGGATGGTCAGTCCATAGCCTTTTCCATAATATAATTCAATCCGCGACTGGATATTTTTCAGGCCGATACTCTGTTTGTTTCTGTGTCCGAGTTCGGTAAAGACAGCTTCTTCATTCAGATGCTGCCGGATCCGTTCCAGTTCTTCCGGCGAGATGCCACAGCCGTTATCCGATACAAATATATGAAGAATACGATCTGCTACATATCCGTGAATCGTAATCTGATCACCACTGGTGCAATAATGAAGACCGTGGCAAAGTGCATTTTCCACCAGCGGCTGCAGAATTAGTTTCAAGACCTTTAGCTCATACAATTCTTCTGGAATCGTAACCGATAAATGAAAACGGTTATCAAACCGGATAGATTGAATCGCCACATAGTCCTGTACATGACGAAGTTCCTGCTCCAGCGTTACCAGTTCACTTTCTGTCTTAATAGCGTAGCGAAACATATTGCCAAGAGCCAGTGACATGGTGGCTATATCTTCGTTTTCGTCGATTTCAGCCAGGCTGTTAATGGATTCCAGCGTGTTAAAAAGAAAGTGTGAATTAATCCGCGCCTCCAGGGATTTCATCTGTGCATCAAGAACGATCAGTTTGTCCTGATAATCTTTTTTTATCGATGCATTTAACTTTTCCAGCATCATGTCGTACTGACGGTAAAGGGTTCCGATTTCATCTTTCCGACAGGTATAATCCTTTTTCGAGTGGACAACGGGATCGGACTGATGGAGCATCTGTTCACTGAGTTCTTCGATCGGAAGGAGCATACTGTTCGAAAAATAAAAAGTAAACAGTAATACACATAAAATACAGAGCGCAGAGACGATAACCAGAAGAAATGCAATTCTGGTGTAATCTTCCCGCAAAGAGGAATAATCCAGAGTGAGTGCGAGAAGAAGAGGCGTATGATCAATCTCAGTATAAAGAGTATTGGATGCATCTGGCTTTATAGAAAAAGAACCATCTGAATTGTTGGTATAGTAGACTGATTGATTGTTTGTATTGGTCAGAGTGATCAGGTTCATATTACCAAGGGCATTGACCGAATCCAGATTGAAAAGCTCCGGAGAACAGTCGATAATGAGTACACCGAGAAACTTACCGGTATCCGGATCGATAATGGTCTGAGAAAAAAAGATACTTTTATTCTTGGACTCAAACATAGGATGTTTATCTAGAGAGCTGTAATACATTTTTCCACCCGGTTCAATGGTGCGATTATACCAGTCATCATTTTTGGGATTGTAGGTCTGAGCAATGGTTCCGTTCTTACTTGTTTCATAGGAAATCAGATTTCCGGAAGGCGTATAGACATAGACACCGTTCAGAAAATCGTAAGTATAAAAAATATTCTGATTCGCATTGCGAAGTTGAAGACAGGCACGGTAGATCTCCATATTCGTCATATGAATTTCCGGGTCTGCGTAAGGCCGCAGAATTTTGATAATCGAAGAATCTGTGTTACTTGCAAAGGTCAACAGCATGAAAACCTGACGGATGGAAGTATACGAAGCATCGATGGCATCGGATAGATTTTCCTGCTGCTCATGGGAAATATCTTCCATACGATTATCAATCATATGAGTATACTGGACAACCGTATAGGTAGTCAGGAAAATCATCGGAATCACGGCGACCAGAGAAAAAATCAGAAAAATCTTTCGTTTTAATTTCATAAAAATACCTCAAGAATCATTGAAAAACTAACAAAAGTGCACTAAAATTTATAACCAAAGTATACCATCGACCTGTTAAAATGTAAAGCAACAAGACAGATGTGAGCGAACACATCACAAAAGGAGGATTTTACATGAAGAGAAAAGTTTTGGCAGTATTGCTGGCAGCAAGCATGATGGGAACCCTTGGAGCGTGCGGTTCCTCAGATTCCGGAAAACAGACAGATGCAAAGACAGATGACAGCAGCAGTACAGAGACAACAGACAGCGGCGAAGCATCTGCAGACAGTTCCGACGGATCTTTTGATGGCGTTAAGATCGAAGTAGACATTGAAGATTCTATCCAGGGTGATCAGAATACGCTGGATTGCTTCAATAAACTGATCGACGAGTTCAGCCAGCAGACAGGAGCAGAGGTTGAGGTCGTTCAAAACGGAAGTGACCATGAAAATATCATGAAGACCCGTATGGCATCTCAGGATATGCCGGATATGTTTGTAACTCACGGCTGGTCAACCCTTCGTTACAACGATTTCTGTGAAGATCTGAGCGGAGAAGAATGGGTAAGCCGTCTGGATGACGCAGTAAAAGCGGTTATCACAGATGAAAATGGAAAAGTTTGTACCGCACCGTTAACACAGTGGTATATGGAATGGTTTACAATGCAGATGTGCTGGAAGCAAATGATATTGATCCTTATGCGATCAAGACATGGGATGATTTCAAGGCTGCCTGTGAGAAACTGGAAGCAAACGGAACAACTCCATTGGTTATCTCAGGAAAGAACGGAAGTACACTGACCGGTACCATGGAACAGTTAAACTCTTTCTATACGATCGATGGAGCACCGTATGAGAGCAGAGAAGCACTGAAAGACGGAAGCTTTGATTTTACAAAGAATACCCAGTTCCTGGATCTGTATGCAGAACTGTATGATAACGGATGGTTCAACGAAGACATCTTCACAGCAGACCAGACGACTCAGTTCAAATATCTGGGAAGCGGAGATTATGGATTTATTCCGTGGGGTTCACCGGCAAATATTCAGACAATAAAGACATATACACCGGATGTCAACTTTGGAATCATCCCGGTTCCGGCAGTAGAAGAAGGTGGAAATGCAGCATATACCGTTGGTGAAGGTAGTTGCCTGGCAATTTCCAACACTTCCGAAAACATTGACTGCTGCAAAGCTTTGCTGAACTTCCTTCTGGAAAAAGACAATCTGACAGAGTACTGCACAGCCAATGGTGGAATGCCTGGTCTGAGTGATGTAACACCGGAAGACAGCGAAAGCCTGGAACTCTACAAAAAATCTGTAGAAGCTGCTGGGGATAACATTACATATTCCAACTTCTTTGACCGTGAATATCTTCCAAGCGGAATGTGGAACGTTATGCAGGAAACCATGGCAAAATTATATAATGGAGAAGTAGGAACAGCAAAAGATCGTGTAGCAGAGGCAGCATCCTATTTTCAGGAAAACTATAAAACATTGTTAGAAACAAATGGCTGATAATAAAAAAGCTGCTGCTTTGCATAGTAAGGCAGCAGCTTTTTTTGGAGGTAACATATGACAAAAAGAAATAGACGAATGAATTTATTATATCTGCCTGCGCTTGGACTGGTGTTGCTGTTTGTATTATTACCGCTGGTTACATCCGTAAAGACATCCTTTTATAACTGGAACGGATATTCACCGGTAAAAAAGTTTGTAGGTATAAAAAATTATCTGGATTTGTTGAAAGATGAAAACTTTAAAATGGCTTTTCTGAATACGATTCTGTATGGTTTTGGAAGTACCATATTACAGAACGTACTGGGACTGGCACTTGCACTGTTTTTGAATACCAAGTTTGCAGGGCATAAAGTGGTACGTACCATCGTATATCTTCCTGTTATGATCTCCGGACTGATCATGGGATATATTATGTACTTTGTGGTTCAGAATACCGGTGCGATCAACGAAATCCTTGGATGGTTCGGACTTCAGGGACGTGACTGGATGGCTTCCGGAGCAGTGGGAAGAGTATTTATTACCCTGATCAACTCCTGGCAGTACTGTGGAATCTGTATGGTTATCTATATGGCAGGTCTGCAGAATATTTCCCGTATGTATTATGAAGCGGCAGCGATCGATGGCGCTGGAACTTTCCAGACCTTCCGTTCTATTACATTGCCTCTCCTGATTCCGGCAATGTCTTCAGCATTTGTCATCAATCTGATCGGTGGAATGAAACTTTACGATGTAGTAGTATCTCTGTCCGGCGGTGGTCCGGGATTTGAAACTTCATCGTTGTCCTGGTATATCGATAACAGGTACTTTAAAGCGGAGCAGGCTGGCTACGCTTCTGCGGTCGGTGTAGTGATGTTCCTGTTTATCCTGCTTTGTTCCCTGATATTGAATGGATACTTCCGGAAGAAGGAGGTGGAGATGTAATGAAAACAAGAGAAAAAGTGAAAAAAAATATAGAAGAGGGTACTCACTGTTATGCGGGACAGAAAAAAGGATACTGGTGGAAGTATCTGCTGGCATTTTTGATCATTGCTATTTATCTGATTCCGTTGTATGTTTTATTTATGCAGTCTTTTAAAAGCATGTCAGATGGATCCACAGCACTGGGATTTCCGGAGGTGTGGAGAATAGATAATTACACTTCCGTAATTAAAGATGGAACTATCTTAAGAGCATTTAAAAATTCGGCGATTATTGCAGTCTTTACCATCGTGATCGAGGTAGTTCTGGCATGCATGGCAGCTTATCCACTTTCCAGAAATGACTCAAAATTCAACGGATTTATCCGGAACGTATTCATGGGGGTTATGATGATCCCGCCACTGACGATCCTGGTTGGTGTGTATACCTTCCTGGTTGATCTGAAAGCAATCAACAGTTACTGGGGACTGATTCTTACGCTGGTAGCGTTTGGATTACCAATGTCCGTGTTTATGTTTACGAACTTTATTTCATCCATACCAAGGGCACTGGATGAAGCAAGCATCATAGATGGGGCTAATATTATACAGACATTTTTCTATATTATTCTGCCACAGCTGAAGCCGATCATTGCGACGGTTGTAATTCTCCACGGTGTTGCTGCATGGAATGAATATGCATACTCCATGTATATTATGCAGAAGCCGGAATTATTAACGATCACACTGACGATTAAAAAATATTTTTCAAGTGTAGGTAATAACTACGGAGGTGCGGCAGCGTCTGCAGTTTTAGCTATTTTACCGTTAACCATTATCTATCTGCTCCTGCAGGATGCATTTGTACAGGGTCAGGTAGACAGTGCCATCAAATAATAGAAAGCAGGTGAAGTAACGTGGCATTGATTCATGTTGATTTTTTCTCAGAAGTTCTGGGGATGAGTTCTCAGATGGAGGTAATCCTTCCTCAGCAGACGGAAGGGCAGATCGGAATCGGACATGTGGAAAAACAGAATAAATATCCGGTATTGTATCTGCTTCATGGGATGACAGATAACCAGACCATATGGACAAGAAACACGTCCATTGAACGATATGCAGCAGAACATGGCATAGCAGTTGTGATGCCGAATGCCCATCTTGGATGGTATACCGATATGCAATATGGTTTTGATTACTTTACATTTTTCTCGGAAGAATTACCGGCATTGTGTGAAAGATTTTTCCCATGTATATCCAATGATCCGAAAGACCGCTTTGTGGCAGGCAATTCTATGGGCGGATACGGTGCCTTCAAACTGGGACTTACCTGTCCGGAAAAATATGCAGGAATTGCCAGTCTGTCCGGTGGATTTGGAGTAGATATCTGTGCCAGATTGAATAATGAGAATTTTTATCCCACACTGGGGGAGGACATCTTTGGAGATCCGGAGAAATTCAAAGGAAGTAAACACGATTTGTTTGCACTGGCAAAAAAACGAAAAGAAGAACATACGCCGATGCCAAAATTTTATATGTGGTGTGGCGTAGATGATTTTCTGATCGAACAGAACCGTGAGATGAACCAGACACTGAAGGAACTGGATTATGATTATGTATATAAAGAAGCAGAGGGAGATCACAGCTGGAAATACTGGGATGTCTGGATCCAGGATATTCTGAACTGGATAGACCAGATCCGAAAGGAGGCAGATTGATATGGCATATATGCAGGTAGAAATGTTCAGTCAGGCACTTCATATGGCAGTGGGCGTGGATGTGATCTTACCGCAGCCGGTAAAGAATGAGATCGGACTGGAATCCGGAGAAAAAACGGATCAGAAATATCCGACACTGTGGCTGCTTCATGGAGCAACCGATGACCAGACAACGTGGCAGCGGCGGACATCCATCGAACGATATGTGGCACCTCTTGGACTGGCAGTTGTGATGCCGAGTGCCCATCTGAGCTCTTATACAGATATGGCTCATGGCGGTGCATTTTATACTTATATTGTAGAAGAACTGCCGGTTCTGATGCGACAGTTTTTCCCACTGTCAGAAAAGAGAGAGGACAACTTTATTGCAGGCAATTCCATGGGTGGATATGGTGCAATGAAGATAGGAATCAACAATCCGGATCGGTATGCTGCAATCGGCTGCTTTTCAGCCGGAGCAAATGGCGGAAAACCTATGCCGAATAACAGCGGTATGTTTGATGATCAGAAATGGAATATGATGAACTTTACAAAATATGGCAGAAAAGACTGGAGAGGAACAGAAGAAGATACCTTCTATATGGCAGAAAAGCAGAAAAACCGTCCGGTATTGCCAGAGATTTTTCATACTTGTGGATCAGAGGATTTTCTGATTGAAAAGGCCAGAGAGACCAGAGACTTTTTCCAGGGGATGGAAGGAAATCCATATCATTATGTATATGAGGAACATGAAGGAATTCATGGATGGGATTATTGGGATGAACACATCACGGATTTTCTGAATTACTTAGAAAAAATTCTAAAGAAATAGCATACATTTATAAGATATACTTATTAAAACACGATTTTTAAACTATAAGTGAAAACCGGCCAAAGTCTTGACAATAACCCTCAGATAGTGGTAGCCTTTTCCTGTACTGAAAATACATCAGACATTGTCTAAGAAAAAAAGGATGAGGTGTGTAAAATGCAGGAAATGAAACCTATTAAAGAAGGAAAAGTACGTGAGATTTATGATAACGGTGACAGCCTGATCATGGTAGCTACAGATCGTATCAGCTGTTTTGATGTGATTCTGAACAATGAAGTGACCAAAAAAGGAGCTGTCCTGACACAGATGTCCAAGTTCTGGTTTGATATGACAGAGGATATCATTCCTAATCACATGATTTCTGTAGATGTGAAAGATATGCCGGAGTTCTTCCAGCAGGAAAAGTTCAACGGTAACAGTATGATGTGCCGGAAACTGGAGATGCTGCCGATCGAATGTATCGTTCGTGGCTACATCACAGGAAGCGGCTGGGAAAGCTACAAGAAAACCGGAAAAGTCTGCGGTATCGAACTTCCGGAAGGACTGAAAGAATCCGATAAACTGCCGGAACCTATTTACACCCCGTCTACCAAAGCAGAGATCGGTGATCACGATGAAAATATTTCTTTTGAACAGAGCGTAACGCACCTGGAAAATACTTCCCGGGAAGAGGACAGGAACTGGCTGAGAAACTTCGTGACAACACCATTGCGCTGTATAAAAAATGTGCAGAATACGCACTGAGCAAAGGTATTATTATTGCAGATACCAAATTTGAATTTGGTCTGGATGAAGAGGGAAACATGGTGATCGGTGATGAGATGCTCACACCGGACAGCTCCCGTTTCTGGCCGGCAGATGGCTACGAAGCAGGACACAGCCAGCCATCTTTCGATAAACAGTTTGCCCGCGACTGGCTGAAAGCCAACCCGGATAACAACTGGACACTGCCACAGGAGATCGTGGACAAGACCATCAACAAATATCTGCAGGGTTACGAGATGCTGACAGGAAAAAAGCTTGGGGAATAATTCAGAGTATGAGATATGGTGTGTCATTGTGAAAACGATTGACATTCTGAATAAAATAATGTAAAAATAATAAAAACATACGAAGAACCGGAGAATGTCTCTTTACAAAGAGCTGTTCTCCGATTTTTCTGCTTTATTGTACAGAACAGGAGGAGCAGGACATGGAATTAATAAAAGGCATTAAAGAGAGAAGAAGCACCAGAAAATTCACAGACCAGGCAGTAAGCGAGGAGGAGATTCGTGAGATTGTTAGCGCAGCAGCCTACGCACCAAGCTGGAAAAATACACAGACAGCCCACTACATCGCGATAATAAACCAGGCGAAAAAGCAGGAGATCGCCGATACCTGCGTGATGGGATTTGCCGGTAATCAGCGGATCATCGGTCAGGCTCCGGTGCTGATCGTGGAGACAACAGTCAATGAGAGGTCCGGATATGAAAGAGACGGTTCTTTTTCCACTTCCAAGGGCACACACTGGCAGTCCTACGATGCAGGGCTGGCGGGTGAAGCTTTCTGTCTGGCTGCCTGGGAAAAAGGTCTGGGAACTGTGATCATGGGAATCTTTGAAGAAGCAAAAGTAAAAGAAGCTCTGCAGATCCCGGAGACAGAATCGGTATCCGCACTGATCGCACTCGGCTATCCGGAAGAAGTGCCGGAGGCTCCGAAGAGAAAAGAAACAGAACTACTGTTGAAGATTGTAAAAAAAAAGAACAAGCATCCTATCGGAAAAACAGTTGACAAATAGAAAATCGATGCTATAATAAAATCAAACATATGAACAAATGCTCATATATAACATTAAAAACAAAAGTAGAAAAGAAAGGCAAAGGTAAATAATATGAAAAAAACCTATAAAATCGAAGTAGACTGCGCAAACTGTGCAAATAAGATGGAAGAAGCAGCAAAGAATACAGCAGGTGTAAAGAATGCAAATGTAAACTTTATGACACTGAAGATGAGTGTAGAATTTGAAGAAGGACAGGATCCGAAAGCTGTTATGCAGGATGTACTGAAAAACTGCAAGAAAGTAGAAGATGACTGCGAGATTTATCTGTAAGATATCATGACAGCGTAAAGAAACTGCCCGGGAAAGCGAAGTTGTTTCTTTACGCTGTATTTTTTACCCGGTGAACAGTAACCGCATTGAATGAATAAAGGAGGCTTTAGTATGAATAAGAAGCAGAAAAAGATGCTGATCCGTATTGTGATAGCTGCAGTACTGGTTGTTGCGTTTTCTCTGATTCCGATGAAAGGATATGTGAAATTCGTATTGTTCATGATCCCATATCTGGTTATTGGATACGATATCCTGAAAAAAGCGGGAAAAGGTATTTTAAACCGACAGATGTTTGATGAGAATTTTCTGATGGCGGTAGCAACAATCGGCGCGATTCTCCTTGGGGATTACAAAGAAGGCGTAGCAGTTATGCTGTTTTATCAGATCGGTGAATTGTTCCAGAGTTATGCGGTTGGAAAGAGCCGCAGAAATATCAGCGAGCTGATGGATATCCGCCCGGATTATGCAAATATTGAACAGGATGGAAAACTGGAGCAGGTGGATCCTGATGAAGTGGAGATCGGCTCTGTCATCGTGGTACAGCCGGGAGAAAAAGTACCGATTGACGGTATCGTGGCAGAAGGAACTTCCACACTGAATACAAGTGCACTGACCGGAGAGAGTGTACCGCAGGATGTACACTGCGGTGATGAGATCATCAGCGGATGTATCAATATGACCGGTGTGTTAAAGATTCGGACTACAAAGGAATTCGGAGAATCTACGGTATCCAGGATTCTTGATCTGGTAGAAAATGCAAGTTCTCAGAAATCAAAATCAGAGAATTTTATTTCAAAATTTGCAAAATACTATACTCCGGCGGTATGCTACGGTGCGGTGGCGCTGGCTGTATTGCCTCCGCTGGTTCGTACACTTTTCATGGGACTGTCACCGGAATGGGGTGACTGGATCTACCGTGCACTGACTTTCCTGGTTATCAGCTGTCCATGTGCGCTGGTCATCAGTATTCCGTTAAGTTTCTTTGCAGGCATCGGTGGTGCAAGTAAAGCAGGTGTTCTGGTTAAGGGTTCGAACTATCTGGAGACTTTGTCTCAGACAAAATATGTGGTATTTGATAAAACCGGTACGATGACACAGGGTGTGTTTGAAGTAAGCGGAGTACACCATAATGAGCTGGAGGATGCAAAACTTCTGGAATACGCAGCCCTTGCAGAGTGTTCCTCTTCTCATCCGATCAGCAAGAGTCTGCAGAAAGCCTATGGAAAAAATATTGACAGAAGTCGTGTCACAGAGATAGAAGAAATCAGTGGTAACGGTGTTACTGCGAAAGTAGACGGCATTGCTGTGGCAGCAGGAAATGAAAAACTGATGGAAAAACTGGGAATTGCATACAGATCCTGCAGTCATGTAGGAACAGTTGTGCATATGGCTGTGGACGGCAGATACGCAGGACATATTCTGATTTCCGATACGGTGAAACCCCACGCAAAACAGGCGATTAAAGAGCTGAAAAAATGTGGTGTAAAAAAGACCATCATGCTGACAGGTGACCGGAAAAATGTGGCAGATTATGTGGCAAAGGATCTGGGAATTCAGGAGGTTTACAGCGAACTGCTTCCGGGAGATAAAGTAAGCAAAGTGGAAGAACTGTTGGACAGAAAGACAGAAAAAGAAAAACTGGCATTCGTCGGTGATGGAATCAACGATGCACCGGTACTTTCCAGAGCCGATATCGGAATTGCCATGGGTGCCATGGGATCCGATGCCGCGATTGAGGCGGCCGATATCGTACTGATGGATGATGATCCGTTAAAGATTGCCACAGCGATCCGTATTGCAAGAAAATGTATGCATATTGTATATGAAAATATTTATTTTGCCATCGGTATCAAACTGATCTGTCTGCTGCTTGGGGCACTGGCATTGCCAATATGTGGATGGCGATCTTCGCAGATGTGGGCGTTATGGTCATCGCAGTGGTGAATGCGATTCGGGCACTGTTTGTGAAAAAATATGAGATGTAAAGTAACTATTCAGTAGCAGATATCCCGCGAGTTGTTTTGGCATGAATATGCCAAAATCCCGAGACATACGAGCAAAAAAGAATAGCCAGAGAACCCCCCCGTAACATGGGAAAAGAACTTCCATGTTACGGGGGGTTTATTGTTTTGCATATCAATCATCGGTCCGGTGGATTGGTTTTGCTTTACACGGGCATGATATATCTGATATTGGAAAAAAGGATGGCAAGAGAAGCAGAAGATACATAGAATAAATCAGCAGTGTCGGTTCTGCCCTCCATACATTGCGAAATATTATCGTTAAAGCAGAAAGAAATTGAAATAACAAATGAGTTAGTATAAACTAACTTCAAAGAGAGGAGAAGCATTTTATGAATAGCGAAGTAATTGGTGGAATTTTGATTCCTTTTGTAGGAACAACACTGGGAGCGGCGGGGGTATTTTTTATGAAAAAAGAGCTGAGCGATCTGGTACAGCGGGCACTGACCGGTTTTGCAGCGGGGGTGATGGTGGCGGCTTCGGTATGGAGTCTTCTGATTCCGGCGATGGTTCAGTCCGAAGGGATGGGACGACTGGCATTCATCCCGGCTGTGGTGGGCTTTTGGATCGGAAATTTATTTTTACTGGCTCTGGATCATATCATTCCTCATCTGCACCGTAACAGTGAAAAGGCGGAAGGACCGAAGAGCAGGCTGGCGAGGACGACGATGCTGGTGTTGGCGGTAACCTTACACAACATCCCGGAGGGAATGGCGGTCGGTGTGGTTTATGCCGGTTATCTGACCGGTAACACGAAAATTACAGCCATGGGAGCACTGGCACTTTCCATCGGTATCGCAATCCAGAACTTTCCGGAAGGAGCGATTATTTCCATGCCGCTTCGGGCACAGGGGATGAAAAAGTCAAAAGCTTTTCTTGGAGGAACGCTGTCCGGTATCGTGGAGCCGATCGGTGCCGCGGTTACGATCTTGGCAGCAGGGCTGATCGTTCCGGCCCTGCCTTATCTGCTCAGCTTTGCGGCAGGGGCGATGATCTATGTGGTTGTGGAAGAACTGATCCCGGAGATGTCTGCGGGGGAACATTCGAATATCGGAACGCTGTTTTTCGGGGTAGGATTCTGCCTGATGATGATTCTGGATGTGGCACTCGGATAGAAAGACAGAAGCTATGATATAAATGAGGTAACTATTCAGTAGCCACTGTACCGCGAGGTGTTTTGGCATGAATATGCCAAAATCCCGAGACATACAAGCCAAAATGCCATCACCGAAAGTGATTTACTCAAGCAACGAGTCAA
>ENA-OQCO01000725-OQCO01000725.1-human-gut-metagenome-genome-assembly--contig:-NODE-725-length-16511-cov-1.501648_pt1 | contig 16511 bp, 26 predicted proteins | sample MGYA00242500_ERZ504582 | MGnify/ENA primary metagenome ERZ504582 (study PRJEB26092, sample SAMD00036346) | human gut metagenome | host: Homo sapiens | study: EMG produced TPA metagenomics assembly of...
ATTCGTCAAAAAATTCCGTCATTTTGCTTGCTTTACAAGTCGTTTTTCCGTTGTGTATAATCAACATGCTGTAAACCAAAAATCAAAGAAGTCTCATTTTTCACTGAGGAGCCAAAGATCATGGAATTCAATCGTATCATCAAGCTGCTGCGCAAGGAGCGCGGCATCACCCAGAAACAGGCAGCGGAAGACCTCGGCGTCTCGCAGGCGCTGCTCTCCCACTACGAAAAGGGTATCCGCGAGTGCGGTCTGGATTTCGTGGTCCGTGTTGCAGATTACTATAATGTGTCCTGCGATTATCTGCTGGGCCGCTCGGCCGAGCGCAACGGCATGATGCTGACCGCCGACGAGCTGCCCAACCCCGACAAGATGAAGGACAACATCTATCACGCAGCGTGCTGCCCACCATGAACAAAAAGCTGATCTCCAACAGCCTGAACGTGCTGTACGCCAAGATCGGCGAGTGCCACAGCAAGGCCTTGACCACCGAGGTCAGCAGCTACCTGATGATGGCCGTGGCCAAGATGTTCCGCCTGCTCTACTCTGCGGAGCCCCACAACGCCCAGAGCCTGTTCAGCGTGGAGGCCCGCCGCTGGCCCGGCTATGCCGATGCCGTGATGCGGATGAACGAAGCCAATGTGGAGGCCCTGCTGGCCGGTGAGAACGTCGGCGTCGGCGAGGGCGTCAAGGACCCGGCCTGCCTCTCCATGACCACCGAGAGCCTGACGCGGGAGTTCCCGCTCTATACCCCCAGCCTCTTAAATCTGGTCAAGACCAGCGAGACCCGCGTCAAGGGCCTTGGCCCGGAGCAGTAAGCCCCTGTGTGAAACTCGTGTTAATTTTTCCGCAAAAGGCTTGCACTTCCCGGCAAAAGATGTTATAAACGAACCATAGAAGAAAAAGACTATGCCAATTAAGGAGGCAGTTTTATGTCGAACAAGATTTCCCGCCGCGCTTTTCTGAAGGTCACCGGCGTTTCTGCGCTTGCACTGGGTGCCGCATCCATGCTGGGCGGCTGCCAGTCTTCCAGCGGCTCTGTCGAGGTGAAGGTCGGCGATAAGGTCAGCAACTGGAACAACCTGGGCGTCCAGCTGTCCAGCGTCTTCACGCTGTCCGATGCACCCGATGTGGCTGGCCACCAGTATGTCGCCGTTCTGGTCACGGCTGTCAACCGCTCCAAGACCGACAGCATGGCCATCGGCGCACAGAACATCGCGGGAGATCGACGCCGCCTATCCCCCTGACCGATGAGGCTTCCCCGCGCCGCCAACACCGCCCCCTACTTCCATGCGCTGTCCGCTTCCACCACCGACTTCACCGTCACCGTGGACGGCCAGGCTGCCGAGGCCGGCGCTTACGTCTCCCTGTACGACGCCGCCACGGAGAGCTTCTCCGATGTGCCCAGCCTGCCCCCGCAGGGCACCGGCTACATTGAGCTGGTCTGCATGGTGCCCGCCGGCTGGCAGCAGATGACCGTGACCTACAACCCCACCTTTGCATCCGGCAAGAGCATCACCTTCGTGATGAGCGCTTCCGACCTGAAGAACAGCTGACCTTTTGGGACGAAATTTCGTCTCACCTCTGTTTTTTTCGGGTGAGATCTTCTCAAAAAATCTGTGAAAAGCATTGACATCCGCCCGGTTTTCGCCTATTGTATAGGCAAGGCCGTTTTGGCAAAATGATATGTGATCCCATACAAAGGAGGAACCATCATGTCTTTCGCATTTTCCCGCCGCTCGTTCCTGAAATACACTGCCTCGCCGCTGTCGCCGTTGCCGGTGCAAGCCTGTTCACCGGCTGCAAAATCGATACCAGCGACTCCTACAACGCGCTCCGCACGACGCCCGGTGAGCTCACGGTCCTGCAGGTCACTGCCGCCATGGGCAACTATGTGGAGGCCAGCAAGAGCTACACCGCACCGGATGTCACCGGTACGACCATTGCTTTCCCCTTTAAGATCACCAATGGCCGCGCCAACCCCATCTATGTGAATCCCAACAACTTCAAGGCCACCGTTCTCAACGATAAAAACGAGTTCATCACCAAGTATACGGCCTCCAACGGCCTGACCCTGGATGCCCCTCTGTGCGATACCAACCTGAAGAAGGGCGCCTCCGTGTCGGGTAATATCAACCTGAAGCTGGGTGCTGCTCTCGAACCGGGCCAGTCCATCGTGCTGACCTACTGCCCCGACCTGCAGTACAACGAGTACTCCCTGAACTGGAAGACCACCCGCAAAAAGGACTGATCTTCCGCAATTGTTCCGCATCTTCCGCCCGGACTGGTTCCGGGCGGTTTTTGTTTGCCCGCGTTCTGGCAAGGTGTCTCAATTTTTCCTCTGATTTTCAGCAGTTTTGTATCTTGTGTACAGGGTGTTTTTCCTTTACAATAGGGTCATGGAAAAGGATGGGAGCGCAGCGGCTCAGAACATGCCGCCGCGCTGTTTGTTTTCCGCCCGGAACCGGAAGTCCGGACTTTTGATGAACAGGAGTGTTGCAGTTATGATCAACATGGTAAAGCTACCCACCAATAAGAGCAGTCTGTTCCTGCGCGTGGCAAAGGGGCATTTTGCCACCAGCCACAGCCATATCAACTATTACATCGACGTGACCACCCAGAAATCCCGTCTGTCCGAGGCCAAGGCCGTGGCAAAGGAGCTGGTGGCTGCCTATCAGCATAGCACCATCGTGGATACCGTCCTCTGCCTGGACGGCACCCAGGTCATCGGCACCTGCCTGGCCAACGAGCTCACGAAAGACGGCTTCGCCAACATGAACGCCCACCAGACCATCTATGTCATCACGCCGGAGTACACCACCGGCAGCCAGATCATCCTGCGCGACAATCTGGCCCCCATGGTCAAGGGCAAGCATGTGCTCATTCTGGCGGCTTCCATCACCACCGGCTACACCGCACAGGCCGCCATTGAGGCTGTCAACTACTACGGCGGCACGGTCGCAGGCCTGTCGGCCATCTTCGCCACCGCCACCGACTGCTGGCATCCCGGTCACGTCCATCTTCGACCCGTCCAACCTGCCCGACTACGCCAGCTTCGATTCCCGCGACTGCCCCCTGTGCAAGGCAGGCCAGCGCATCGACGCCCTCGTCAACAGCTTCGGTTATTCCACCCTGTAAGCTGCCCCCATCGTCCTCTTCTGCCCCGCCGCACCGGACACGCTCCTGTTCCCATGCGGCGGGGTTTTCTGTGCGCAAAAATGCCCCCGGAGGGCTTGTTGCGGCTCTCCGGGGGCATCTTATGTGCGTTGTGCTTTGGCGCACACGACCGGCGTTTTACTCGATCTCGATCAGGTTCGGGTTCTCAGGCAAAGCCTTCGTCTGCTGAGGAGCAGGCAGCTCGACGTGCAGGACGCCATCCTCGAACTTTGCGTGGATGTCCTCCTTCTTCACATCGCCCACGTAGAAACTGCGTGCGCAGGTGCCGGAGAAGGATTCGCGCCGCAGATAGCGGCCCTTCTTATCCTTTTCGTCATTGCTGTGGCTGCGCACTGCCTGAATGGTCAGGTAGCCGTCGTTCAGATCCATCTGAACGTCTTCCTTCTTGCAGCCCGGCAGGTCAACAGCTACTTCGTAGCCGTTGTCCGTCTGTTTGACATCGGTCTTCATCATGTTTGCACCACGCTTACCAAAGGTATCACGAGCCTCACGGTTCATCATACGTTCCAGTGCAGCGTCATTCCAGAACGGATCGAAGAAATCATCGAACAGGTTTTCATGGAAAACAGTCGGCATAAGCATAAATCATTCCTCCAATCCCGGCGTTCGGGTCGGGGCAAAAAATCTGAAGCGTCCATTCAGAAGGGCTTTCCGGGGAGCCTAGCGGCTCTCCTTTTGCCCTTCCTCCTGAGCACGCCACTGTTATAGCACCGTTCATTAGCAGTGTCAATAGAAGAGTGCTAAAATTCACAAAAGAATAATACTTTTATAAAATCCTATGCAATCTTTTCAAAATTCAGTCGTATCATCGCATTTTATATCATCTTAGCAATCATAAAGCACAACAGTTCATATGCTTCCCGGATATCCTCCGGCAGACGTTTCAGAGTCTCGTCCCGCAGTTCCTGCGGCATCCCGTAAAAAGCTTCGGCAATGCCGCCGGTGATGCAGGCAAGGGTGTCGCTGTCGCCGCCCAGAGAAACTGCATTGCGAAGTGCATCCTCAAAACTGACGCTTTCCAGAAAAGCAATGATTGCTTCCGGCACAGTTTCCTGACAGGTCTCCACATGATGATAGGTCGGCCGAATTTCATCGCAGGTACGGTTCAGGTCATAACCGAAGGTCTGCTCCACATACTGTTTGATTTCCGGCTTGCTGTGGCCGGTACGGGCCAGAAAAATCGCTGCCGCCGTGGCCTACGCGCCTTTGATGCCCTCAGGGCGGTTGTGGGTAGCCACAATTTTCTTTGTCTCAGGGCTAATAAGGTTTGCCATGAGCGAGCCATCTTTTTTCGTCATTAACTTAAGGGCTCCTTTTGCAATCTGCTGCTTCTGCTCATCTGTCAGCATCGCCTGCAATGTCACATCCGGCACTGCCGCTTTAACGGCGTTAATAAGGCCGGTGCAGTATATAATGACTTCTCTATTTGGGAAAAAACTGTCTTTGCTTCTTTGAGCAGAGGTTTCGCCACCTCTGGAACTCGCCCAAAATGTTCCGATAGTTCTTCTTTATATTCAGATGCATCAATTATTTCCACATCTTCAGATGCAATGATGATCGTTTCTTTGTCCATATCAAATAATCCTTTCGTGATATTTCTATAATAAAGTTTGTATTTTTTGCGAACCGGCCTATTTCTGTATGTAGGTAAGCTCAATATCATATCCAAGTTGCGCCAGTATCTGCACAAAAGTCAGTCAATTTTTAGAACTTCGATATATTTTAACTATTTCAGCAAACAAATCGACAGGATTTTCTTCCAAAGCATCGGCAAGCATAATTAGTTTTTCTATACTAATCCAATTCTTTCCGTGTTCTATATTGCAAAGGTGTCGAAGCGAAATCCAATCTTCTGAGCCGAACAATTCGTCACTTCTATTATAGATAAATTGTTCACGGCTTTTGTACTGTTTTCCTAATGACTTTCGTTTCTGCTCAAACATTTTTCCTATTTTTGTTAGAGCTTCACTCTGTCTTGCTTTTTCAGCCATATATCTCTCCTTATGCACCATGGTGCATTGTTTATTTTTGAGTATATGATATACTAAAATTGTTCTCAGGGCAACAGCCCTCGAGAAGAAAATATAAGGAGGCCATAAAATGGCAAATTTAAAGTTTAAAGTTGAGGCTCTTCGTACCCTCGCATCCCCTTATCGTAAGGGAGACAAAGATGAAAGCACCTTCGAAACCATTTATTATCTGCTGGTGGATATGAAGGAGCTTCCCTCTAATATTCCTCTCGATGTCAATCCGCGTGAACCAAAGATGACAACCAATGTGGCTCGTAGCTTGCTCACTGCTGTAGTGGAGCCGGAAACTGATTTCTATATCAACAACCGCGGTATCGTCATCGCCGCCAAAACGCTAACCTTTAATAGCACTGATTCGGAAGTAACCATTGACATTGGTGATCAGAATGACGAAAACGACAAGTCCCTTTACGGCATTCTTGACGGCGGCCACACCTATACCGCCATCATGCGTAAGCGCGACGAAATTCCTGAAGACATTCGCAAATTTGTTCGTGTTGAAGTCATCACCAATGTGCAGAATATCACGCGCCTCTCCGATGCTCGCAACACGTCGGTTCAGGTTTCTGATATGGCACTATTCAATCTCGACGACAAGTTCGACGATATTAAAGCCTCCATTGCAGGTCAGGCATATGCAGATCTGATTGCTTACAAAGATAATGAGGATAAACCTATTCACGTTTCGGAACTGCTCCGCTTGCTCTACGCCTTTGATATCGACAAATATCCTGATGACAATGCGGCCCCGGTACAGAGCTATTCCGGTAAAACACAGGTATTTAAGCGCTATAAGCAGGCATTTGAATCTCCTTTTTATAAGTCTTTGACCGGGCAAATTCCTCTACTGGTAGAGCTTTATGATGTTATCGAACGCGAACTTCCTGAAAAGTATAGGGATTATAAGAAGGCGCAGGGCGTTGCAAATCCGCGTTTTGGAAGCGTGAGAGGCATCGAATCTCTTGACACTCCGACAAAAACGGAGTTTCTCGCCACTCCCACAAAGTATTCTGTTTCCAGTGGCTATATCTACCCCATTTTTGGTGCTTTCCGTAGTCTGCTGAAATTTGATGAGGCAACGGGAGCTGTTTCCTGGCTGTTCAATCCAATTGACATCTGGAACGAAGTCGGCACATCCATTGTTCAGAACACCTTTGAGACCTATACTAACCCTCAGCTGGCCGGTAAGGATAAGCAGCTTTGGCTTTCCAACTACAGAATTGTAGAAACCCAGAGTCTCCGCAAACTTCTCGGACGCAGATAAATAGAATAGTATTGAGCAAGAGGCATCGGATCGCATCCGATGCCTCTTTTTGTTGGTCTAAAACGACTCTTTTAATACATTTAATCAACTATACTGCAAGCCTAACTCTCCAGAAATATTGGTAAATCATTGGTAAAACTGAGGTTGAAACACAGAAAGCGCTTGATTTACAAGCGTTTTTTCATGTCCGGCAAATCCTGCCATGGCAGATAAAAAGCACTTTTGTCATATCAAAATATTTCCTTATATCGTATCATTTTGTTTTTTGTACACATGCGTGCAAAATTCAGTTCTGCTTCAAGAACTCCCGCAGCACATCCTCCGGGCGGGGGTATGGTTCGTTACTCTTTCCATCCTCATTTCCCAAGATATTTTTCCAGAAGCACCAGTTGGACGTCCTCAATGCCATTGAACACCGTCGGGACAATTCCAATTTCCGTATAACCGTGTTTTTTTGTACATTGGCACGTGCCACCGCATTCCGGGCGCTTTTTCGTGTGCGTCTTGATATATTCCGCACTTTCCAGTGCCTTTTCATAAAGATGTTCCATACCGTTCTCTCCTTTCCCAAAAAATTCGATATACTCTCTGGGTTCAGTATATCGGATTTTTCAGGCCGATGCAAGACGCCCTTCATCGAGTCTTATTAAAAACCAAGGAGCAGACACTTCACATCACGAGTGTGTTGTATCTGCTCCTTGGTTCTCCGAATGTCTTATCTCTGGCCGATGTTCCACCGAAACAGCTCATATCCTTCCCGGATATCCTCCGGCAGACGTTTCAAAGTCTCGTCCCGCAGTTCCTGCGGCATCCCGTAAAAAACTTCGGCAATACCGCCGGTGATGCAGGCAAGGGTGTCGCTGTCGCTGCCGAGGGAGACCGCATTGCGGAGCGCATCCTCAAAGCCGGTGCTTTCCAGAAAGGCGATGATAGCCTCCGGCACGGTCTGCTGACAGTTCTCCACATGGTGATAACCCGGACGAATCTCATCGCAGGTACGGCTTAAATCGTAGTCGAAAGTCTGCTCCACATACTGCCGGATCTCCGGCTTGCTGTGGCCGGTGCGGGCCAGAAAAATCGCTGCCGCCGTAGCCTGTGCGCCTTTGATGCCCTCCGGGTGGTTGTGGGTGACTTCAGCGGTCACTTTTGCCATTTCCAGCGTTTTGTCCAGCGTGTCGAACAGCCAGCCCGCTGCCGACACCCGCATAGCCGAGCCGTTGCCGAAACTGCCATAGGGATTCGGATTTTCTGCGTGCAGCCACCGGCGGAACATCCCGCCGTAACCGGCATGGGGATATTCACGGCCCCAGAACCGCATTTCATGCTGCACTGCACAAAATGTTCTCTCCGGCAGACCCTTTCCGTCAATCAGACCAACTGCCACCGCAGCTGTCATGACGGTATCATCGGTGAAGTGCGATTTCTCGCTCAGCAGCGGAAAATCCTTGTGCTTGTAATTGTTGTGGTCAAATTCATAGGGACTGCCCACGATGTCACCCAAAATTGCTCCTAACATGGCTGTTTCCTCCCTTACCTATGATGCCGCTTCTGGAAATCAGCTTCGATTTGTTCTTTCCACTCTGCGCCGATGGACGCGCAGCAGGGTGCCTCCCGCATCCGGGAAACCGTCTCGCTGACAACGTGGTAGTTGACCGCCACGCCCTGTGCGTCATTCTCAAACCGCACAGCCCGGTCGGACGAGATGCCGAAGCGGGCAGCTTCCTTCACGGCGTCCATGTTGGCACCGAGGAACAGGAACTCCCAGCCGTATTGCTCTTTTTCCCGCTCGATCATCCGGCGGATCTTCTCGTAGCTGAATCGCTTGCTGGCGTTTTCCAGCCCATCGGTGGTGATGACAAAGATGACCTTTTCGGCGCGCTCACTCTCCGGCAGATGGCGCTGAATGTTCGCCATCTTCTCCACGCCGTAGCCAATGGCGTCCAGCAGCGCCGTACAGCCCCGGACGTAATAGTCCTTTTCGGTCAGCGGTGCAACAGCCTTCAGCGGAAAACGGTCGTGCAGCAGCTGCACCTCATGGTCGAACAGGATGGTGGTCACGTTGGCCTCGCCCTCCTGCTCCTTCTGCCGGGTCAGCATAGCATTGAACCCGCCGATGGTATCCTGTTCCAGCCCGCCCATGGAACCGCTGCGGTCCAGAATGAAAACAAGCTCGGTAAGATTTTTCTTCATAATAAATGCCCTCCGTTTTGTGGTGTATCGCTTTCGTTGGCAAAAAGATACCACAAACCGGAGGGCAAAAGGTCAACGGGCAGGCGACAAATCACGCACCCAGCTGTTCCTGATCGTATTCAAACAATAGCATATTGACCTGATTGATGTTATAGATTTTGTGTTCCAGACAGTACCGCACGATCCAGTCCCGCTTGGAGCCATCCGAAAAGGCATAGCCCGCGCTCTTGAGCAGGTCGATGGTCTCGTCTTCGGACAGGTGCAGGCCCACCGCAAAGGCCAGCACGGTTTTCTTTTTGGGGTTGTACTCGCGGTTGCACTGAATTTTGGAGAAATGCTGCCGGGAGATGTTGGACTGCTTGTACACGGTGGAGTCTTTCAGCCCCCGCTCGTCAATGAGCCGCAGCAGCCGGGTGGTGAAGCTTTCGCCAAGGTTGTCCATCAGGCTTTCCAGACTGCGGGCTGTCCTGGGCGCCGCGGCGGGTGCCGGAACTGCACCTAGCATCGGCACGGCGGCATCTTCTTCCAGAAGCCTCCGCCGCTCTGACAATTCCCTGCGCCGACGGCCAAATCCGTAGCTTTCATCGTTCTGTGCTACATAGTGGTCGTCAATGTACTCCTCCACCGAGGCGAACAGCTTCCGGCTCACGGCCAGCGAGCCCCGGTCGTAAAGCACCAGATACACGGTCAGGTCGTGCTCCATGACGTACTGCGTGATGGTATCCACCGCAATGCGGAAGGCCTGCTCCTTGGGGTAGCCGTAGTTCCCGCTGGACAGCAGCGGAAAGGCCACGCTCTCGCAGTGGTACTCTGCGGCTAATTCCAATGCGGAGTGGTATGCACCGGCTAATTGTTCAGCTTCGCCGAACCCGCCGCCGTGCCACGCCGGGCAGACTGCATGGAAAACGTACTTTGCCGACAGCCCGAATGCCGGAGTACACACGGCTCTGCCCAAATCGCAACGGCCGATGGCTTCGCAGGCGGCGGTCAGCTCCTGCTCCCCTGCCGCCTGATAGATGGCACGGCTGGTACCGCTGCCCTGCAAAAGGTTCCGGTTGGCCGGGTTGACAATGGCATCCGCCGCCACTTTGGTGATGTCGTTGCGGATCATCAGAAACGGCATGGTGGTTCCTCCCTCACATGGTTTTCTTCATCCTATCACATCCGATGGGGCGGTGCAAGGGGTGCTCTTGTTTCCTGTCCGCGCAGCTATTATAATAATAGGTACCGAAAGAAGGTGAGCTTCCTGCACGACATCTGGAATCCATGGCACGGCTGCGTCAAGTGCAGCGAGGGCTGCCAGAACTGCTACATGTATTTTCTCGACCGGATGCGGGACCAGAACGGAGCCGAGATCTACAAAACGAAAAGCGGCTTTTCCTATCCGCTCCAGAAAGACCGCACCGGACACTACAAAATCCAGAGTGGTGAGCAGATCCGGGTCTGCATGACCTCGGATTTCTTCTTGGAAGAAGCCGACCCGTGGCGGGTTGAGGCGTGGGACATCATGCGCCAACGCAGCGATGTGGTGTTTTTCCTGCTCACAAAGCGGCCGCAGCGGGTACGGGAGTGCCTGCCGCCGGACTGGGGCAGCGGTTGGGACAACATCTTTTTCAACGTCACCTGTGAAAATCAGCGCCGCGCCGATGAGCGCATTCCCATTCTGTTTGACCTGCCCTTCAAGCACAAGGGCATCATGTGCGCGCCCTTCATCGGGCCAGTAAGCATCCGGCAGTACCTTTCCGCCGGGCAGATCGAGCAGGTCATCTGCGGCGGCGAAAACTACGATGGTGCCCGCCCCTGCAATTTTGATTGGGTCAAGTCTCTCCGGCAGGAATGCGTGGATGCCAATGTGACCTTCTGCTTTATCGAGACCGGCACCGTGTTCATCAAGGACGGCAGGCGCTACCACCTGCCAGACAAGCAGCTGCAAAGCCGGATGGCTTATAAATCCGGCATGAATTTTCAGGGCAGGCCCATTCATTTTGACCTCGTGGACGACTGGGGCTACCCCATCCCGCAGGAAGATCTCTATGTGCCTCATTTCCGCGCAAACTGCGAGACCTGCGGCAGCAAGTTGATCTGCAACGGCTGCAGTGACTGTGGAAAATGCTTATAAAATAAAGGAATTCTATCAATACAAATGAAATTTATGGCTGATCTGATGTGCAATTTCATCCGGCAGCGGGCGGAAACCGATGCAGGTCAGGGTCATGCCTTCTCCGTTTTCATCAAATTCTTCCGGCTCCAGCTCGGTGTGGCAGGCATCCCGGATGAGGAAAAAGTCTTTGTTTTCCACAAGGCCCAATTCCTCGGCAATTGTTTTTGCTTTCAGCAGTTGATTGCGGTTCTTTGCCCCGCAGATAGTTTTGGTAAACGAACCATCGAACCATTCTTCATAGGTTGCTTTCTCCAACATGATTTCTGCCCGATAGCCGGTAATTTCTCCGTCTTTCTCGATGGGTTCCACGCCCTGTCCCATGCCGATGGGGTCGGTGAGGAACGCCAGCGAAGCGTGGCAGCACTGCGCCGCCAGCTTACCAGGCGACATCTGCAGATCTTTTCGTGCAATGATGAGTTGACGCATTTTTTCTCCTTCTTACGACAGCTTGATCTTCAAATCTGCCAGCAGATTCACCGCTTCCGGCAGGGAAAATTTCGCATCCTTCAGGCGGCTGCCCAGAATGTCCACCTTATAACCGGCGGCATCCCGGAAATCCGCCTTGCGCAGATCACACTGGTAGAACTCCGTTTCGTGAAGTTCTACACCCTTGAAATTCGCCAGCTGCATCTCGCATTTGGCAAACATGGAGCCGACGATCTCGTTTCCGTCCGAAAAGTCGAAGCGGTTAAAGTTCATTTCGGTGAAGGTGTTATATTTCAGCCTGCACTCTTTCAGCGTGTGGATAGGGTCCGGGAAGGCACCGTTGGACATCAGCGGTGCCCACTCAATTTCATTCAGGCGGCAGTCCTCAAAATCCAGCGACTGCACCGAGGAATGGGTACTGCGCAGACCTGTGATCTCACACCGCACGAATTTGCACTCGTTCAGCGTGGTATGATCCAGTTCGCATTTGGTAAAGGAGCAATCCGCAAATACGCAATCGGTAAAGTCGCAGTCCTCAAAAGTCTCCTCGGTGAACGACAGGTCAGCAAACCGTTCACCTTCACAATAACGCTCTGTCATAAAATTCTCCTGTCAGCGCAGTTCTTCCAGCAGAGCCGTGCAGCTTGTATCGTATCATTTCAAATTTGGAACGTGCGCGTTCCAAATTTACGCTTGCTTCAAGAACTCCCGCAGCACATCCTCTGGGCAGGTGTATGGTTCGGGTACTTTTCCCGCAGCGGTGCGGCGGCACCATCCATAATGTAGGGCACACCCACAATGTCCAGCATCGACACATCGTTATAATTGTCGCCAAAAGCCATCACATCGGCAAGGGCGATGTCCAGAGTCTTGCAGATGCTGCGCACACCGATGCCCTTGTTGGCAAAGGTGGTGTCGATCCAGTACGGCCCTGCCACAGCGCAGTTCGCCTCTTTCCATCGTGGGACAAACCGTTCCGTGTAAGATTCTACGCCTTCGTGCAGATACACCGATACTTTTGTGATCTCCTCCGGCACCTCGGAAGGGTCATGGATGATTTGATAATTGTTCCCGATGAACTGAATACGCTTGAGCATTCCCAGACCCCGCTCCATCAGGTATGCAGTATTCTGGCCGGAAAGCATCACTTCGCCCTGCCCGTCGCTGCGGGTCCACAGGTCGTTGGCGATTTCTTCGGCCAATGCACGCGGCATCGGATTCTTGGCGATGCACTGTTCGTCTTTATAGATTACGCCGCCGTTCTCACAAAGAAACACACAGAAGTCTGCCACCGGTGCAAAGAGCTTGCGCAGGCTGGTATACTGCCGACCGGATGCCGGGCAAAACAGAATGTCACGCCGGTGCAGCTCCCGTATCTGTTCAAAGATCTCGCTTTCCAGTTCCTTTTTCCGTATTGCAGCAGCGTACCGTCAATGTCGCTGCAAATCAGTCTGATTGACATTTTCCGTCCTCATTTTTCAAGATAGTTTTAGGCAATTCCCCGGCATCCAGAACACGGATGCCTCGTCCATCAGCATCTTGGCAAAAACACCCTGTCCGGGAATCTTTGTCCCGGAAAACGTTCCGTCGTAGATTTCCTTCACGCCGCAGCTGGGACTGCGGGATTGCAGGATGGCAAGCTCCACCCCATTTTCTTTTGCGATGGCAAGGGCTTTCGCTGCACCTGCCCGGAACTCCCGGTCCACATTGATGCCCTCTTTGTTCGTGACAACGCCCTGCACGATTTCCGCCGGGCACCGCGGTGTGGGTAGGCCGCCCAAAACCTCCGGGCAGACCAGAACCACCTGATGCCCCCGCGCAAAATCGCAGACCGCCTGACTGTAATTGTTTCCGCCGCTGTATTTGCAGTTTTCGCCCAGCAGGCAGGCACTGACCAGAATCTTCATTGTTGCGCGCTCCGTTTTTCAGATACTGAATCTTTTACCTATTCTACCACGCTTTTGGGCATTGAAAAAGAGGATTCTGCTTTTCCTATCCCCATACCGGGAGGTCCGCCGTAATCTTTTCTAATTCCTGTGCAAGAAACGTCAGTCTTTCCCTCAGATGGTTGTTATGCGGTGCATCTCCGTTCAGCAGATAGTCCGTTCTGACATTCAGGCAGGACGAAAGATCCTGCATCAACTCAATCGAGCAGCAGCGGCTTCCCGTTTCAACTTTTGCAAGATGGTTCGCACTAACATTCAGCATTATACTCAACTGTTCCTGTGTAATCCCCTTCTTTTTCCGCAAATCGCGGATACGTCCGCCGAATTCTTTTGCATCAAATCGCATTGTTCAATCCTTTCCTTTGCGCCGAAAGTCAAATCCACCGGCTGAGCCGGTGGCTTGAGTAAGCCCTAGAAGGGCATCCTACTGGCAAAGCCCCTCAAGGGGCCACGAGCAAGCATCTTTCATCTGCATTACCTGCCCTACCGCTCTAACGAGCTATGTTGCAAAGTGCATCTTCTAAGATGACAATTTCTTTGTCATCTCGCTTTGCTCGAATCTTATAGCTAAAGCATTTTCTACTCCACCAGCGGAGCTGGTGGTTGTTGCTCGCTCAAGCTACTCAAAACAAAAGCGGAGGACGATTTCTCGCTCTCCGCTTGGTCGATGGATTCGATTTGCTGTGCTTCCGTGGGGATGGCCGCCTCCAGAAAACTCAGCTGTAAATCAGCTCGGTCAGGATCATTTCCTCCGTCTGCGCTTTCAGGCTGTTCATGTGCTGCACCCACGCCATCTGGTTTTTCTCCTTGTCCGGAGCCGGGTTCCTCTCCAACAGTTCTTTCATCAGCTGCTGCATCCTGTTTCTGCCGTCTGTTCCACCTCCACAGGTGCGGGTACAGGGTCCCAGTTCAGCAGCATCGTGCTGTACGCCACCGGGCGCTGCTCCATCAGATAGTTCCGGCGCATCCTTCCGTACCGGTTCAGCTGCTTCCGGGGCTGATTCAAAGTCAGGTTCGGCAGAAAATAATCCCCGGTCTTCGTGTAGTTCAGATTGCTGCTCATATTCTTCTTGGCTCCTTTCAATGTTTCTGCGGCGAATCGTCGTTTTAACGGTGCGCTCAATCTGACGCAAGACTTCCCGGCTGCAGTCACTGACGGCGGTTCCCAGCGCATAGACAGCTGTCGGCGTTGTAAAATCGTAGACTGCCTGAAAATCTTTCTCATCAAACCAGCCTGCGGGGTCCAGTCCGCACCGCTCCAGCAGCATATAGGTAACGCCCATTGCCGCTGCACTTTTGAACTGCAGTTCCCGCCCGGCATCATCATAGCTCATCAGGTACGAACCGTCAACGATGCCGAGGATGTCACTGCTGTTGTTGTCCCAGTAGGACTGCACAAGTTTTCCGGCCACATCCGCCAGCTGCTGACCAAAACTTTCGCTGTGAACGCCATAGTTTTCTGCTAACATAGACCTAACCGGCTCTTTCAGAGAGTCATTGATCTGCCACAGGTCCGGGTACAGGGCGTTTTGCCGCGGTGCCGTATCAGACACATCAAAGACATAGTGCAGGCGCGGGTATCCGCCGGATTCATCCAGCAGCGCAATGCCCTTGGAACCACGCCGGACGTAACGGTTCATTTTATTGTTCCATACATCATACTCGGCACAGGCCGTAGCATCCGGTCTTTGGGCATAGATCATCAGCTGATCCGGGTAACTGTATTTGTACAGCCGTGCCGCTGTGATCAGAAATTCTGCCCAGTGCTCTCACTGTCGCGAAAAGCTGTCTGCCGTTTTGCAGGCAAGTGCAAGATATTCTTCGGTTTTGTTTGGCATTTAAAGCTCCTTTCGGTTTCAGGGTACAAAAGAGCGGGCAGCCGTTTCATCGCTGCCCGCAGAGGTATGGAATGATTTACTTATTTGATAAACTGGAATTTAGCAATTTCTAATTTTTTTGACGTTTCGGTTCATTAAATGCCTGCCAAAGTGTTTATATAAAAATGCTTTTATCGCAGACATTTCTTGATGGTGTGCTTTTAGCAAGTCATCAGGCGAATCATAGACTCCAAAATCTTGATTAATTCCTTCACTCTGAATATATGTATTATTTCGTTGTAAATCTATAATTAGATTTTTGAAGTCTTTTACGGCTACACCGTAACCACAAAATGCACCTTTACAACCACTATTTTTTTCCTGTAATTTTTGTAAATACTTTTTATCAAGAATAAACGCCTCTAACTCATACCATCTATCCTCAAAGTAAACTTCAACCCAACTATGAAATACATTTTGTGGTGCATTTTTATAGACAACCCCTGTCATTGCTCCCTTTTGTAATTTTTTATCAATGGTGAATCCATGTACCCTGCAAGGAATATTGCATGCCCTTAGTATTGCCATAAACAACGTTCCTTTTGTATTACATTGTCCATAACCATCTGCCAAAACCTTTGATGCAGGAACATGATCATCAATATTATATCCAAACAATATTTCATCCCTAACAAAATCATAAATCGATTTTAAGCGTTCAAATTCATTTATATTTTTCCATCTTCTTTCCCGAATTAACTGCTGTATGTTTGCGTTGGAATAATTCAACATTTTTGTTTCTTTTAAATATTTGTCCATAATGCACTTTCACAAATTCCAATTTATCAAATTGAACAGGGATGTTCAGTTCCGCTCGAATCCAAGATAACGGGTACCCTGAAAACTCAGCTTACCGATGTCGCCCTCCACAAGCATTCCGTAGTCCGAACCACTTACGGTAAGTTCCATGCGGTCGCCGCTCTCTACCTGAAAGGTCACATAATAGGTCGTGAACGTATGCGCCATCGTATCGTCTGTATGGTGGCGAGAAACTTCCGTTTGCTTTGCCACAACCGTTGCCGGAACAGTCAGCCGCGGCGAATGGTTGTTTTTATTCCATGTGCTGATATTTCCGATGATGGTGTATAGGATCATGCCCAAAACCACAAGGAACAGGATGGGAAACAGAATGCTGAACAGCAGATCAAATCCAGCGTAAAACATCTTATTCCTCCAAAATTTCTTCCAGCAGGTCCTTTACATCGTCCAGAAAGGATTCTTCTCCGAGGGTGTTCACCTTGAAGAACACCGCCTGACTGCCGCCTGCGGTGATGGCAGACAGGCGGATCGGACTGTCTCCATTCTGGAACAGGGTCAGAGTCAGGCTCAGGCGGTTGCCGCCCATCATGCTGTACCGCTCAAACACACGGACACTGCACCGGGTGTCGGCTTCTTTGAAGTCACTGCCTGCTTCCAGATTGGCCGACCAGCTGCTGTCCGGAA
>ENA-OQCO01000726-OQCO01000726.1-human-gut-metagenome-genome-assembly--contig:-NODE-726-length-16485-cov-2.808595_pt1 | contig 16485 bp, 15 predicted proteins | sample MGYA00242500_ERZ504582 | MGnify/ENA primary metagenome ERZ504582 (study PRJEB26092, sample SAMD00036346) | human gut metagenome | host: Homo sapiens | study: EMG produced TPA metagenomics assembly of...
CGTGAATTGCGATGCAGGGTGCGTCCTATTCAGGGGCGCACCTCTTGTTTTTACTATGCTTCATCATTTTCTGCGCGCAGCATCCCGGTATCCGACACCAACATGGGTCTGGATCAGATGCGGCGCATCCGGGTATCGTTCCAATTTTTTGCGCAGGGATGCCATGTAAACTCGCAAGGAAGCAATGTCATTTTCCTGCGTACTGCCCCATACTTTCTGCGTGAGGGAGGTATGCGTCAGCACTTTGCCCACATTATGCGCCAGCACACACAGCAGCTTGTACTCGATGGGGGTCAAATGCAATTCATTCTCGCTCAGCCAGACGCAGCCTGCCGAGAAGTCGATCTTCAAAGGACCATTGACAAAAACCGGACTATTTATGCCGTCAGAAGCCAGCAGATTCAATCGGCGCTGCGTTACACGCAGTCTTGCCAGCAGCTCATCCACGGAAAACGGCTTTGTCAGATAATCGTCTGCGCCGTTGTCCAGTGCCTCGATCTTATCAGAATCTTCGCTCCGGGCACTCAGGACGATGATGGGCAGGTTCGACCATGTGCGGACGCTGCGGATGACCTCGATGCCGTCTATATCGGGCAGCCCAAGATCCAGCAGCATGATGTCCGGATTGTGGCTGGTAGTCATCATGATTGCCGTTTCCCCATTGGAAGCAGTCAGATATTTATAGCCGTGGGCTTTCAGGGTCGTTGTGATCAGACACCGTACAGGAACATCATCCTCTACGACCAGAATGGACGGCTTATTCATGAATATTCACCTCACTTTGCGGCAATGCAAAGGAAAAGACACTGCCATTGGGAATGTTGTCACGCAGGGTCAATGTTCCGCCGTGAGCCGTCAAGATCGCTCGGCAGAGGGGCAAACCCAATCCAAGGCTGCGGTGACTGTCCGCTATACGGCTCTGCCCGGTATAAAACATTTCAAACACCTGTGCTTTTGCGCGATCCGGAATGCCGGGACCGTTATCTGCAACTTCCACTACGACCTGATGGTCTTTCCGGTAAGCCGAAATCTGAATAACCGAGCCCACGGGGGTGTATTTGATGGCGTTATCCACCAGATTGACAACGACCTGCATGATCAGCCGTGCATCCACATTGACCAAGAGGATCTCGTCCCCATACTGTGTTGTGATGGTGTGTTCGCAGCTTTTCCGGTTGACATGATGCAGTGCTTCTTCGATCATTTCGTCCATCAGCTGCGGCGAGATCTGCAGATTCATCCGCCCATCTTCAATGCGGGTGATGGAAAGCAGATTTTCCACCAGACCGATCAGCCATTGCGCATCGTCAAAAATATCGGTGCAGATCTTGTTCCGGGTCTCTGTATCCAGCGTTTCTCCGTTGGAAAGCAGATTGCTGGCATTGCCGGAAATGGAGGTCAGCGGGGTGCGCAGGTCATGGGAGATCGTGCGCAGCAGGTTTGCCCGCAGCTCTTCATTTTTTGCCTGCACGGTTGCCTGCTCTTTTCCAGTGCGTTTCTGCGGTTTTCGATGGCCAGCGCACCTTCGCCCAGAATGGAGAGCAGCACACTGTTTTCAAAGGCATCCAGCGGTTTTTCAGACAGGTCGATCCCAACCACTCCAAACACGCCGCCTCCGGTCCGAAGTGCAAGATAAAGTCCCTTTGCGTCCGGGTAGCTATCCGTGCCTGCGCCGGAACGCTTTTTGTTTGCAAATGTCCAATTTGCTGCATCCCGTTCTTCCGGTGCAGAAAAGATGTTTTGCGCCGTTTCCCCGTCAACCCCAAAAAACTGTTCTGAACCAAGATCTCCGTTTTGTTCCGGGTAGACGATCAGGCTCCGGTTCAGCAGTTTTATCAGCTGGGAAGCTGTCAGCGAAAAGATTTCTTCTTCACTTTTGGCTCTCTGTAAAAGCTGATTCGTATCAAACAGTATTTTTGTCCGGAATGCTGCCTGCGCGGACATTTTTGCATGGTCTTTCAGCCGTGTCGTCAACGTACAGGTAATGATTGCAGAGGTCAGCATCAGGGCAAATGTGACCTGATAACCGGGGTCATACGCATGGAATGTCAGGCGCGGTTCCGTCAAGAAAAAATTGTATAGCGCAACACTGGCAATGGAGCCCAGCACACCGCAGGTGTAACCGCTGGTACACAATGCGGTGAACAGCACCCCCAGCATATAGAGCATAATAATATTATAACGCGCAAAGTCCAGTTGCAAGAAAAAGAAGCCGATGAGCGTGATGCAGCTCAGGATGCCTGCGGTGATCAGCAGATCACAGACAGAGGGTAGAAGCGGACGGATGAACAGCTTCCGTCCTGAACCGTAGCCGCTCTCTGCAGAAGCATCCGGGATGATATAAATATCCAGATTGGGTGCAGTCAGCGTCAATTTTTCAGTCAGTGACGGTCCACTCCAGAAATGGCGGCGATGTACGCTGGAGCGCCCCAGTACGATTTTTGTAATGCCGGAGATGCGGGCAAACTCTGCGATCTGCTGCGGAATGTCATCTCCGTAGATCGTAGAAATGTCGGCACCTGCCTGCTCTGCCATACGAATGTGCTGCTGCAAGCGCCGACAGTCTTCTTTTCCCATCTGATCCGAATCCGGAGTCCGGACATACAGAGCTGTAAAGGTCCCGCCGAACGCCTTTGCCATCGTTGCTGCCGTCCGCACGATCTTTGCATTGGAGGGAGAGGACGACAGACACGCCAGAATATGTTCAGTGGGTGGGTTATTCTGATTCATGAAGATCACCTGCCTTGCCCACAGTATAGCACAATTTGATGGTCACGACCACCAGCCACGTCTTTTTCCTTCCTGTCGAATGATCTCCTTCCGCATGTGATCCAGCGCATCTGCTGCCCGGAAACCACTCAACATGACTCCAAGAACCATCAATAACAAAGCGACATCCATATGATCCGTCCTATCTTTTAGAGCCGGAACACTTCTGGATCGATGCGTATTTCCCCAAAACCAGCATACTTTCATCCCGGCACAGCTGTGTATCCGGCGTGATGTTCATATCGAGCTTTCCGTCTTTTTTCAGTGCAAGAATGTTGATGTTATACTTTTTTCGGATATTGATCTCACCAATCGTGCGATCCATCCATTCCGGCGGAATGGTCACTTCCATGATGGCGTGGTCGTCCTGCAGCTCGATATAATCCAGAATGTGTTCGGAGCTGTATCGGATCGCTGCCCACTTTGCCAGCTGCTTTTCCGGGTAGACCACTTCATCCGCACCGTTGCGCAGCAGGAACTTGGCTTGTACATCCCGCTCTGCACGCGAGACCACAAGCTTTGCCCCCAGCTCCTTGAGCAGTGATGTTGTTTCCAGTGAGCTTTGAAAATTGCCGCCGATGGTTACGATACACACATCAAAATTGCCGACACCAAGGGAGCGCAGAAAGTATTCGCTGGTGCTGTCACCGATCTGTGCATTCGTCACATAGGAAAGCACGGCGTTCACACGGTCCTCATTGCTGTCGATTGCCATGACCTGATGACCCAGCTCATTCAGTTCCTGCGCAATATGGCGGCCAAAACGACCAAGCCCAATCAAAAGAATCGATTTCATAGTTGCCTCCTTTATCCGATTGCGATCTTCTCCTGCGGCAGACGAGAGTGGGCAGGGCTGCTGCCAAATGCCGCATAGATCAACGTCAATCCGCCAACACGTCCCAAAAACATCAGTGCGATCAGCACCCCCTGCGAAAGGACCCCCAACTGCGGCGTGATACCCAATGTCAGACCTACCGTTGCCACAGCCGAAGCAGTCTCATACAAACAGACTGACATCGGCAATTGCTCTGCCGTAGCAATGACAAAGGCTCCGAGGAAAAACAGCGTCAAATACATCCCTGCGATCGTAGCAGCATTCTTGACCGCAGAACTATCTATGCGCCGCCCGAAAAATTCGGCATCTTCTCTGCGGCGGAAGGTTGCCCACATATTGGCCAGCAGAACGGCAAATGTTGTGGTTTTCATGCCGCCTGCCGTAGAGCCGGGCGAACCGCCCAACAGCATCAGAACCACCATCAACGCCTGTGAAGCGCTGCCCATCGCAGCAAGATCAGCGGTGTTAAAGCCGGCAGTACGGGGTGTAACGGATTGGAACATCGACAATAAAATGCGCTGTCGGGCAGAGCCTGCCGTGAACTCGAAGCAATAAAAGTACAGCGTCGGCAGTACCAGAAGAAATGCCGTTGTGACAAGGATCACCTTGCTCTGCATCCGATAACGGTGAAAATCAAGGCGGTATGTACAAATGTCCTCCCATGTCAGAAAGCCAAGGCCGCCAAAGACGATCAGGGCCGCGATCACTGTGGTAAGCAATGGGTCACCTGCATACCGTGTCAGCGAAACAAATTTTGCCCCCTCTGTTCCCAGCAGGTCAAACCCGGCATTGCAGAACGCCGAAATGGAATGAAACAGTGCGTACCAGATCCCGCGCAATCCATAATCGGCGCAAAATGTCGGCAGCAGCAGTGCAGCACCAACCAATTCAAACAGGGCGGTGATCCGCAGAATAAAGCCTGTCAGCCGCACGATGCCGCCCATCTGCGGGGCAGCCGTAGCTCCTGCATCGTGCTGCGCTGCTTGAGGGAGATCTTTCGCCCGGAAAGCAGCGCAAAGGCAGCGCCCACTGTAATGACGCCCAATCCTCCGATCTGGATCAGAAGAAGGATCACACTCTGCCCGAATGCCGACCAGTAGCTGCCGGTATCCTGAACCACAAGCCCGGTCACGCAAAGGGCAGAGGTGGAAGTAAACAGCGCCTCATGGAACGGTGTAACGCACCGCTGCTGTGCAGCAATCGGAAGCATCAGAAGCAATGCGCCCACCAGATCAACTGCCGCAAAACCTGCAATAATGACCTGAAAAGAAGAAAAACGGTGCTGCCTGTAACGAGGATATTGAATCATAAAAGCTCCTTTACCTATCCGTGTGCATAAAGATTAGCATGGAATAGATAAAGGAGTCGTAAAGAAAATTGTAGAAGTATAAAGATTCCATTAAAATTGATCGGGCAACACTAAAAAATGCCGGACATCACCAGCCAAAAAATGGTAATGTCCAGCATTCATTAGAAAACAAATAATCCGAACCCATCTCCTATCGGAAACAAGTTCGGATTATTTTTGTTTGGTCCAGCAGAGCTGAACAAATCCAAACTTTTTTCCTCCGCTGAGTTAGCGGTCAAAGTGTCCTCAAACCGGACAGTTTGGGTGCCATCCTTGTAGTTGAACGTAATCAGCATCCGGTCATCGTACAGAAAAATGGCATTTACAAAAATTTCGATCAGCGCTTTTCTCTGTTTTTTCTGCGAAATATCGAACTTTCTAAATTTCATCAGCCAGAATCGGATGAAACCCTCATTGAAGCTGGGATTCTTCAATTTTTCATCTGCGATTTTTGCAGTCAGTTCATCTTTCTGGATTTCCAGCTCTTCCAGACGCTCTTTCGTTGTCCGGGTGTACAAGCCGTCCTCGATAGCCTTCATCAGGTTGTCCAGCTTTTTGTTAACCTCTCGCAGTTGCTTTTCCAGCAGCGGAATCGTGGTGTTTTCCTGATTCTGGACATCCATAACCAGTTGAACGATCTTGTCGATCACCGCATCGTCCTGAATCAGCTTCATGGTCTCCCGGACGACCAGATCTTCCAGCCAGTCCTTCTGCACGGTCTTTTTGTTGCAGCCCTTGCGGCGCTTGACGTTGGCGCATTTATAATAATAGTAGGTGCGTCCGGTGGCACTGGTTCCGCTTTCGCCGAACATCAGCGCACCACACTTGCCGCAGAGCAGCTTGGTGGTCAGCAGATATTCCTCGTCTGCCTTGCCACAGGCAGGGGCACGCTTATTCTTATCCAGACGCTTCTGCACCCGGTCAAACAGGTCTTTCGGAACAATAACCGGAATTGCATCCGGCACAACGATGTCCCGGAAAGACAATTCTCCAATGTACCGGCGGTTCTTCAACATGGTGTTCACACTACTGTGGGTCATTTTGCCGCCCAGCATATTGCGGACGCCCTTATCGTTGAGGAAGTTTACGATTTCCACCATCTTATCACCGTTGTCATACCGCTGAAAGGCTTCCAGCACCAGCGGAGCAGTCAACGGGTCAAGATGATAGAACTTGGCATCGTCGATTTTATAGCCAATGGTTCCCGTACCGCCAGTGCACTTACCCTTCAAGGCGTTCTCGGTCTGACCACGAATCACTTTTTCGGACAGCTCTGCCGAATAGTATTCTGCCATACCCTCTAGAAGGGTTTCCACCAGAATGCCCTGTGAACCCTCAGCAATGGGTTCCATAACGGAAATCAGGTGGACACCGTTCTTTTTCAGGATCATCTTATAGTTTGCGCTAAAAGGGTATCCCTCAATTCAGAAAGTTTATCGTTTTGAAGTAAATTTGCCTGATACTGTTCCATGAGTTGCCCGACAATAGACTCAAAATTTAAAAGAGTCTTTTTATCCGGTAATAAAATTGATACTTTACTCATATCGCCTTGAGTGATCAGCGGCTGAGTTGAGCCTCGACTCATAGACCGGTAATCGATTCTTTGAAGAATCTGGAAGGTATACTCGTAGAGGTCACTTGTAATAAACAGATGAAGTATGCTTCTTTGGCAGAAGCTGCATCGCACCTTATGCAAGTTCTCAATGACCCTGAACGTATCATCGGATAAAAAGTGTCCCGCAGGGACGCGCAGCCTGCATTGAAAAATGCAGAACAAAGGGGTTTGGGGCACTTCCCCAACAAGCATTTTGCAATGCAAAAAGTGTTTTTGTATAGACGAAAACATTGCTTGCTGGCACTGCGTACCGTAAAACTCCCGTTTCAATCTTCACGAGTGATTTTTCTTGGAAGAAGCCCCGCCGAAGAACATCTGCCCGGCATTATACAAGCGAAAGAATGTATGAAAAAGAAGAAGCACATCTCAGAAGAGCAGCATTATCTCTGTGAAATCGGTCTGGAAAAGATGCCATATCGGTCTTCCTGACTCTTCAAATCCTATACGGAGGAAAGCCACACACATCACGATTACAGCCGCTCCATGCAAAGTTCCTGCTCTGCCATGATGGATTCATCCGTTGGGTCGTAGACTTGTTGGCTGTGGATCGCATTTTTTATCGGCATGGTTCTACTCTCCTTATTTACAAGGAATCTTTCTCATTTTTCAGTAGATTCTTCCAGATTCTTTCGGTACTGTGCCGGACTGACACCATACTCTTTCTTGAATACCCGGCTAAAATAGAGTGGGTTATCATACCCTACGATCTCTGCAATTTCTCCAATATTGTATTCGGTGTTCTCCAATAAGCTTTGTGCATTTACCATCCGAAGGGACAGGATGTATTGTGCAGGGCTTATTTTCATGTACTGCTTAAAATTACGGATAAACCAGTTCGTACTGATATGCAGCGATTCTGCGTAATCGTCCACACTGACCTTTGTATTATAATTCTCGTTAAAGTAGGCAACGGCGGCTTCGATTTCTTCGGGGATGCTTGTAGTTGTTTTCTCACTTTCCTGCTGTTGCCTGCTTACTAAAAGCAGAATGATGTTGAAGAGAGAAGCAATATAGTCTTCATAGCCATATTCACATTGTTGCAGTTCCCGGATGATCTTTCGGAACAGCATTTTGTAATCCGGCAGTGTGCCGCTGTAAAAAACGTGCTTGTCCAAGGGTATTCCGTGATAGTTCAGGATGTTTTTGACATCATATCCTGTAAAGTGAACCCAGAACACCTCTGGATGATCTTCTACATAGTAGACATACTTCTGGATTTCTTTCGGCTGATAAAGCACCATGTGTCCAGAAGTCACCACTTCCTCAACACCATCGAACCAGAAGTGTGCTTTACCAGATGCCACATAGAGGATTTGATAGTCTCTGCGACCCTTTGCCCAAAAAGTAGGTAGCTAGGGCGTTTTTTCAAGCGATAAGTGCCGCAGCTGCCTACGACCAGCGGCTTTGAGTTGTCTTTGAAATCCAAACGGGAGTTATTCAAATATCCTGAGTTGAAATACATCCCTGCGTCCTCCTCATCTTCAGAGATTTTACAGTGATTTGGAAAATGTTCTATCAAAAAATTACAAACTCTTTGATTTTGTGCATATTTTGTTCCATCTTGTCTATATCTTTTCGTTCCATTAGATTCTATAATATTTTCAGACGAAACGCAAGAGATTTGGGCAACTTGCGTGATGAGGATTCCAGTCTGAAGTGCGCAGCAGATTGGTCGCGCCCACACAAAACAAGCAAGATGGGAGAAAGCACAATGACTGAGAAGCGTTATCTAAAGTGGTATAATAAAGTCGGCTATGGTTCAGGCGATATTGCAGGCAACGTGGTGTATGCATTCCTGTCCTCCTTCGTCATGATCTATCTGACCAACACCGTTGGCCTGAACCCCGGTATTGTCGGCACTCTGATCGCAGTTTCCAAACTGCTGGACGGTGTGACGGACATTTTCTTTGGTTCTTTGATTGACAAAACGCATTCTAAGATGGGCAAAGCCCGTCCTTGGATGCTGTACGGCTACATTGGCTGTGCCATTACGCTGGTGGCAATTTTCGCCATCCCGACCAATCTGGGACAGTTTGCACAGTACGCATGGTTCCTGATTGCATATACTCTGCTGAACGCTGTATTCTACACTGCCAACAACATTGCTTACTCTGCACTGACTGCTCTCGTCACGAAGAACAGTGCCGAACAGGTCGAGATGGGTTCTTGGCGTTTCATGTTCGCCTTTGCCACCAGCCTGCTCATCCAGTCCATCACGCTGGGTGCTGTTACGGCATTGGGCGGTGGTGCTGCCGGTTGGCGCACTGTTGCAATCATCTACGCCATCATCGGTCTGCTTGTCAACACCCTCTCCGTTTTCTCCGTGAAGGAACTGCCGGAAGGCGAATTGGTGGATACCACCGACAAAAAGGAAATCGAGCAGGACGAAAAGTACAATCTAGTTCAGGCTGCAAAGCTGCTTGCTGGTAACAAATATTATATGATGATTTGCGTCACCTACATTTTGCAGCAGATCTACGGTGCCATGATCAGCATGGGCACCTACTATGCAACCTACATCCTTGGCAACCAGAATCTGTTCGGTGTATTCTCTTGGGCAATCAACATTCCTCTGATCATCGCACTGGTGTTCACCCCGACCTTGGTTGCAAAGTGGAATGGAATGTATAAGCTGAATGTAATGAGCTATACTCTGGCAACGATTTCTCGTGCACTGGTTGCTGTAGCCGGTTACATGGGCAGCGGCAATGTGACCTTGATGCTGCTCTTTACTGCAATCGCAGCTCTTGGTCAGGGTCCTTGGCAGGGCGATATGAACGCTGTGATTGCTGCTTGCTCTGAATATACTTGGCTGACGAAGCATAAGCGCGTGGATGGCACGATGTACTCCTGCACTTCTCTCGGTGTGAAGCTGGGCGGCGGTCTGGGTACTGCCATCACCGGCTGGCTGCTGGCAGCAAGCCATTTCGATAGTGCGCTGGCTGTCCAGCCCGAATCCTGCATCTCGATGCTGAAGATCATGTATCTGGTGATTCCGTTTGCTCTGGATGCCATCATCACCTTCATTCTCTCTCGTATGAAGGTCGAAGAAGCAAATGAAAAGCTGCGTGCAGCAGCCTGATAAGAAGCCATTATCATTTCTCCTTCATCTGCTGTTCCCCGGAGGAATCCAGCGATTCCTCCGGGGAGGCTGGAGAAATATTATAAAATTATAAAAGGTAAATGAGGAAATACTATGGCTGCATTTGATTTTGCAAAAGTAAAAGACCCCACCTTTTTCAAGGAAAACGTGCTGAATGCTCATGCAAGTTCCGTACTTACGCTTCCCGCGAAGAATATCGGACAGGCGCCTCTTCTTTGGCGCTGAAGCTGGACGGTATCTGGAAATTCGCCTACGCAAAGAACTACACCAGTGCCATCCCCGGCTTTGAAAAGACGGATTACGATTGCAGCGGCTGGGATGACATTCATGTTCCGGCACACATCCAGATGGAGGGCTACGACATTCCCCAGTACGCGAATGTTCAGTATCCGTGGGATGGCCGTGAAGAAGTACAGCCGGGTGAGATCCCGCAGCGGTTCAATCCGGTGGCAAGCTATGTAAAATACTTCGAGCTGCCGGAATCCATGCAGGGCAAGCCCGTCCACATCGAGTTCGAGGGTGTGGAAAGCGGCATGGCTCTTTGGCTGAACGGGTCTTATGTGGGTTACACCGAGGACAGCTTCTCCGCACACGCATTCGATCTGACTCCCTATCTCCAGCCGGGCGTGAACAAACTTGCTGTGCAGGTGTTCAAGTGGACTTCCTCCAGCTGGTGCGAAGATCAGGACTTCTTCCGCTTCTCCGGCATCTTCCGCAGCGTGTGGCTGTACGCCATCCCCACCGTGCATCTGGAAGATATATCCGTCAAAACGCTGTTTGCCGGGGATGATTTTACTCATTCCACGCTGGAAGTTGCATTGCAGGTGGAGGGTAAGGGCGCAGCCCGTCTGACCCTGCGCCGCAGTGAATTGGAAGTGTTCTCCGAAAAAATCGCACTGAAGGGCGGCTCTGCTCTGTTCAGCCATGCGGTGGAGAACCCCTACCTGTGGAGTGCAGAAGACCCGGCTCTGTATGAACTGGAAATCGAGCTGCTGGACGATGCAGGCCATCTGGTAGAGGTGACCGGGCAGAAAGTCGGTTTCCGCAAGTTCGAGTTGAAGAACAATCGGATGCTGCTCAACGGCAAGCGCATCGTGTTCAAGGGTGCCAACCGTCATGAGTTCAGCTCCATTACGGGTCGTGCTGTGGGCGTACACACCCATGAGGAACTGCTTCGGGACATCATCACCATGAAGCAGAACAACATCAATGCCATCCGCACCAGCCATTACCAGAATCAGGATGCACTGTACGACCTGTGCGACGAGTATGGTCTGTATCTGATCGCAGAGAACAATCTGGAATCCCATGGCACATGGGACATCCATCAGGCTGGCATTCGCGGCATCGAGGGCGTTCTGCCCAATGATAAGCCGGAGTGGAAAGCTGTCATGTTTGACCGCATGAATTCCACTTACCAGCGTGACAAAAACCATCCTGCTGTTCTGATCTGGTCTCTGGGTAACGAATCGTTTGGCGGTGAGACCCTGCTCCAGATGGCCGAGATGGTCCACCGCTTTGATGACACCCGTCTGGTGCATTACGAAGGTGTGGTCAACGATCCCCGCTTCCTCGAAACCACCGATATCGAGAGCCATATGTACAGCACGGTCAAGGACATTAAAGAGTATCTGGCACAGGGCGATAAGCGGCCTTATATCGAGTGCGAATATTCTCATGCTATGGGCAACTCCAACGGTGCTTTATACAAGTACACGGAACTTGCCGACCAGAAGGACTGCGGCTATCAGGGCGGCTTTATCTGGGATTACATCGACCAGTCCATCTGGAAAAAAGACCGCTACGGCAAGTGGTTCCAAGCCTACGGCGGCGATTTCGGTGAGCGTCCTACCGACTATAATTTCAGCGGAAACGGCATTGCCTACGGTGGTGACCGTGCTCCTTCTCCCAAGATGCAGGAGGTCAAGTTCTGCTATCAGAACATCGCCGTTTCCATCGACAACTCTGGCTTTGAAGTCTGGAACAAGAACCTGTTCACCTCTACGGATGCTTTCGACTGCGTTGCACTGCTGCATCGCGATGGAAAGTTGTATCAGCAACAGGAACTGCCCAATATTGATGTTGCTCCCGAAGAGCGTTCCAGCTTCCCGCTGCCGTTTATAGTTCCTGCGCTCCCCGGTGAATATGCAGTGACCATCAGCTTCCGTTTGAAGGAGGACACCAGCTGGGCAAAGAAAGGTCATGAAGTCGCCTTTGGACAGGGTGTGATCGCTGTGGTTCGTTCCATTCCCAGCAAGAAGGTCACACCGTTTACCGTTACGCACGGTACACACAACATCGGTGTCCGGGGTGAGAATTTCGATGTTTTGTTCTCCGATCTGAACGGCGGTCTGACTTCCTACCGCTATGCCGGCAAGGAGATGATTCAGGAGATCCCCCGGCCCAACTTCTGGCGCGCTCCCACCGACAACGACTGCGGCAACAACATGGGCGGCGTTCGCGGTCAGTGGAAGCTGGCAAGCCTGTACGCTACCGCCAAGGGCATCGGCAAGGAGATTCCGTCTGTTCATGGCGGCACCATCCTCCAGAACCCCACCTGCGAGGTGGAAGCCGACAGCGTAGTCGTGACCTATCTCTATAACCTCCAGACTAGTCCCGCAGCAGAGTGCAGCCTGCAGTACCGTGTGTTCGGTGATGGCCGCATCCAGACCACCCTGCACTATGACCCGGTGGAAGGACTTGCAGCAATGCCGGAGTTCGGCGTACTGTTCAAGATCGACGCTGACTACGACACGGTGGAGTGGTACGGAAACGGCCCTGCGGAGACCTACTGGGATCGTCAGCATGGTGCAAAGCTGGGTATTTACCAGAACAAGGTCGCAGACAACATGGCACAGTACCTTGTGCCGCAGGAGTGCGGTGCAAAGACCGCTGTGCGCTGGGCAAAGGTAGTGGACCGCAAGGGTCGCGGGCTGCTGTTTACCGCAGATGCCGCAAAGCCCATGTTCTTCTCTGCGCTGCCCTACACTCCCCATGAAATGGAGAGTGCCAAGCATCCCTACGAGCTGCCCCCGGTCCATTACACGGTGATTCGTGCCATCGGCGAGCAGATGGGCGTCGGCGGTGATGACAGCTGGGGTGCCAATGTCCACCCGGAGTATATTCCTGATGTGACCAAGACTGTGGAGTTCACCTTTACGTTCCGTGGCATCTGATGATTGCCTGCAAATGAGGTGTTCTCTGTGAAAAAAGCGAAAGATCAGCCTGAATCTGAACCAGCCGAACTAGCATCCCTTGTTGGAGAGCGGATCAGAAAGATACGCAAAGAAGAGGGGTTAAGCCTAAAGCTTTTTGCTTTACGTTGTGACATGAATGCCGCATACGTTGGGCATATTGAGCGCGGCGTTCAGAATCCAACCTTGAACACGCTGGAACGTATTTGCAAGGGTCTGGACATCAGCGTAGAAGACCTTTTCATAGATATGCTGTTTACCGATGTCAAAAGGAGCGTGCGTTTGAACAAAAAGAAAAAGTCCACAAACACTTCCCCTTATCCCGATGAAGTCATCGACCGTCTGGCACGGGCATTCTACCCGGCCATCCTTGCCTGCTGGAACAGCGAGGAGGGCCATCGGTCACTTGTCGGGGCGAGGCCCCTCCATCTTGCTGCGCAAGACCGTTCGGTCGCTTAAAAGCCCCACTGGGGCTTTCATTGCTGCGCTGCGCTTCGCAAACGCGAACTTTTGAAAACACGTCACTTTCGGCAGTGTGCAAGAAAAAACAATGAAAACTTTGGCAAAAAGAGAGAGGGCTGGACGGTGCCAGCCCTCTTGACAAGTTTTTTAAATCAGAAACAGGTTATCGTACCATGCTCTCAAACCGTTTCTGCAAGCGTTCAAACATTTCGTCATCCACGGTCAGAAAGGTTCGCAGCGACCGCAAATTCAAACGGTGATTCGGCACGAGCTTCAATTCGGTATGTTGAACATCTGATGCATCTGTGAACACTGGCCGACCGCATAGTATTATTCTACTTTTATCATACGATAGCCCACACCAATATGTGTTTGGATGTATTGCGGGGACTCCTCTGTTGGCTCCAGCTTTTTCCGCAGTGTTGCCATAAATACCCGCAGGGAAGCCACATCGTTATCCCAACTGCGGCCCCAGATATTTTGTGTGAGAAAGGTATGGGTCAGTACCTTGCCAACATTCTTGGACAGCAGGCACAACAACTTATACTCCATGGGTGTCAGGTGCAGTTCGTCCTCTCCCAGATAAGCGCATCCTCCAGCATAATCCACTTTCAGGTTACCATTCACAAATACAGAACTGGAGGTTACCATTTCCGTCGTCATCAGGGCGAGTCTGCGCTGCGTCACCCTGAGTCGGGCCAATAATTCTTCAACAGAAAAAGGTTTTGTCAGATAATCGTCAGCTCCGGCATCCAATGCATGAATCTTGTCATTGTCTTCACTTCTGGCGCTAATTACAATGATGGGGGTATTGGACCAGGAGCGTACCGTTTGAATGACTTGAACGCCATCCATATCCGGCAAGCCCAAATCCAGCAAGATGATTTCAGGATTGTGCGATGTGGCCTCCATAATGGCTGCCGAGCCATTGGGCGCTACCACATAACGATAATCATTTGTTTTCAATGTGGTTGTAATGAGATTTTGTACAGATGGGTCATCCTCAACCACTAATATCAAAGGTTTATTCATGAAGCTCTACCTCCCCGGCGGGTAATGTAAATGTAAACACAGTACCATTTGGCTGATTGTCTGATACGGTGATTGTGCCGCCGTGGGCGGTCACAATCGACTTGCAAAGAGACAACCCCAATCCGAGGCTTCTGCGGCTATCGACTACTTTATTGGCCCCGCTATAAAACATATCGAAAATACGGGGTTTCTGCTCATCGGGAATCCCAGGGCCGTTGTCGGAAACGGAAACCGTGACCCATTGCTCTTTTTGATCGGTATGTATTTCAATTACTGAACCGACAGGGGTATATTTGATGGCGTTGTCAACCAAATTGATAATCACCTGAACGATCAGCTTCGCATCAATGTGGGCAAGGATAAAGTCTTTCCCGCTGGTCACACGAATGGTGTGTTCTTTACTCTTTCTGTTGATGTGCTTCAGTGCTTCAGAAACGACCTCATCCATGAGTTCGATACTCCGAGTTAGATTGACCTGTCCGCCCTCAATTCGTGTGACTGCCAACAGGTTTTCAACGAGATTAATCAGCCACATGGAATCGTCATAAATATCGGTAAAGGTCTGCTCCCGCAATGCATCATCCATCTTTTTATAATTTGCAAGCAAATTGTCTGCGCTGCCAGAAATCGCTGTCAAAGGGGTTCGAAGATCATGAGAGATTGCCCGCAGCAGGTTAGCACGAAGCTGTTCATTTTGCGCCAGAACAGCCGCTTCCTCTTTTTCTTTGGCGTTTTTGATGTTTTCAAGTGCCAAAGCGCACTCGCCCAGAATAGAGAGGAGTACGCTGTTTTCGAAAGAGTCCAGCGGAATACCGTTCACCGCAATACCAGCCACTCCATATACATGCTGGTTGACCCGAATCGCAAGGTATAAACACTTTGCACTGGATAATGTATCTGTTGTGGCACCGGCGTGTTTATTGTTTCGGAAGACCCAATCGGCGACTGCTTTCTCGTTCTCAGAAATTAAATCTTCCTGAATGCTATTAACAGCACGAAAAACGTTAGGGGTGGCAAGTTCTTTACCATCAGACAGGTAGACGACAATATCTTTTTTCAGCAGCTTCATGAGCTGCCCTGCCGTAGCGGTGATTACCGCATTCTCATCCTGCTCTTTTTGCAGAAGCTGGTTGGTTTCAAAAAGAATCTTTGTACGGTAAGCTATATGGGCAGATTGTTTCGCATTTTCTTTCAGCCGGGTAGCGAGAGATCCGGAAAGCAGTGTTACTATAAACATAATGGTAAAGGTAACAATATAGTTCGGATCGTCAAAATGGAATGTCAGTCTCGGAGTGGTAAAAAAGAAATTGAAAACCAGCACACTGACAACCGAGGTCAGAATCCCGCACAGTCGGTTGGTTGTGATTACAGCGGCCACAAGTACGCCTAATATGTAAACTGCGATGATATTACTCTCCGTGAACCCAAAAGTGTCAAAGCCACAGCCAATCAGTGTAGCTACCAGCAATACGACTATACTCTTCAGAACATCACGCAGGGGCATCGCATCTGCCTGCGCCTTACTCTTTTTTTCCTGATAGCTGGTTCCTGTGCTGGCATCCGGTATCACATGAATATCCAGATTCGGTGCGCTGGAAATCAGGCGTTCCGTCAAGGTGGGCTTGCTGAAAATATTCTTTCGTGCAATGGTACTTCGTCCAATTACGATTTTTGAGATGCCGGAAAGACGGGCAAATTCCGCAATCTGATAAGGCACGTCATCGCCATAACTTGTCTCAATCGCAGCGCCAAGTTGCTGGGCCAGACGCTTATTATCCTGCAAACGCTTTTTATCATCGTCACTCATCGCCGCTGTATTTGGCGTTTCCACATAAAGAGCGGTAAATGTTCCCCGAAAGGCTCTTGCCATCCTTGCAGCAGTCCGAATGATTTTTGCGTTGGATGGCGACGAGGAAAGACATGCCAGAATGCGCTCGTCTGTATGGTAATCGCCTCGACTCTGTACTCTGGCGCTTTCCGTCAGCAAGTTCACCCGGTCAGCGCACCGACGGAGGGCGATTTCCCGCAATGCGGTGAGATTTTCCAGCGTGAAAAAATTAACTGTTGCCCGCTGCGCCTGATCTTCCCGGTACACATTTCCACTTGCCAGTCGTTCCAGCAACTCCG